>Ga0209284_10007195_pt1 | contig 10159 bp, 7 predicted proteins | sample FRY03_FD_187211 | JGI IMG/M metagenome (GOLD analysis project Ga0209284, IMG submission 187211) | Freshwater microbial communities from Lake Fryxell liftoff mats and glacier meltwater in Antarctica - FRY-03 (SPAdes) (version 2) | ecosystem: Environmental > Aquatic > Freshwater > Ice > Glacier... | reverse complement strand
ATATCTTTGGGTGCTGGTGCTTCAGTTCAGGGCCGTGTTTTTTCTAAGACTGGTTATGTTGGTTTTGGTGCGGGGGATCCTAATTCTTCAGGGTTTGGTATCCCTGGAATCGGAACAACAACAACACCAAAAACGACTGCACCTACGACTGCTGCACCTACGACTGCTGCACCAACGACTGCTGCACCAACAACTACACCAACCACTACACCAACGACTGCTGCACCAACAACTCCACCGGCTACGACAGGTACGACTGGTTCAACGGGAGCGACTGGCGCAACGGGAGAGACTGGCGCGACTGGCGCACCTGGTAGACCGGGTACACGCAGGTCAACTACTACTGCTAGGTCAACGGGTGTACCCACGGCCGTGATCCCGACAAGTAATGGTGGCGGCGTCATTCAAAATGCGGTCGTTAAAGTTATTATCCCGCCAGCAGTCAAGAAGGAAAACTTGGTGTGGTACACGTTCAGCGATCGCTCAAACCAAGCAGCAATTGCTGACGGTTACGTCAGTGTCAACCTGACGGCGAGGCGCCCATCGGGTGAAATTGTCACGTCATTTTCTGCGCCCATCGAGATCCTCCTACCAAAGGCCCGATTACAGGACGGCGTTGTGGCATGGTCGGCGGACGGCATTTCATGGGCACCGATCCCACGGCTCGCAGAGCGTGCATTGCCAGACGGGGCGCTGGATGGCTACTTTGTTGAAGCCGATGAAACAATAACTGTCTTTACGCGGCACCCTGGAGAATTTGGAATCCGGAAACAACAGACATCACTTGATCTGTCCATTTCAAAATTAGACATCGCTAGTGGATCTGTGTCGAGAGCGTTTGCCACAGGTGGGACCAGTGGAGATCTGATCAGTTACCAAACCACGAGCGATCCGAGTGTTTGCGAGGTTAGTGAATCTGGTCTCATTTTTGGTAATTCCGTTGGTACTTGTACGGTCTATGCAACAAGGGGTGGTGGAGCGATTTACATGGACGTAAGTTCACCAGCAATCGACGCCCAAGTCGTGGACGCTGTTGTGCCAAAAGCACGCGGAGTCGGGCGTCTGGCTCTTGCATCGCAACTTGGAGTACTTGGAGTACTTCTAGCAATGTGCGTGTTGTTGGTGACTTTAGGCCGACGCAGATTCCCTAAATAAATCTGGGACACTGATTTATTTAGCCTGGTGTGGCTGTAACGCGAACCAGTCGCACGATCGACTTATCCCACACTGCTCGAATATTACGGAATCTAAATTAATTTAGAGACGGTTTATTTATTTTCGAAATCCAAGAAAATTAAGTGTTGCCACGACCCGAGGATTCTCTGTTTTTGACATGCCAACAATTCCGTACTTGGTATAGACGGAGTGGAGCAGTCTTTCAACAGTTTTCTCTGACATGAATATCTCTTGTGCGATTGCCGTATTTGATTTACCGCCAGCCACCAGCTTCATGATTACACGTTCTTGTTCCGTGAGAACTGGTTCGCCAGTGCCATGGACGGAGAGTTTCTGGATATGTGGATCCACCATGACAAATCCGCTACGAACGGCGTCAATTGCTTGACGTAGTTTGGCGAGACTGTTGGAGTTCTTCAAAAGAAACGCCCAGCTACCTTCTAGTTGTTGGGAGAGGCGGTCGAAGACTTCAATACTGGGCTCACTAGACAACACGATAAGCCCTTGAGGTTTACGGCCTTTTCGCAGGGCTTTCAATGCCGCCTCTACTCCATTGCCATCTGGAAGGTTGACATCATTGATGAGAATGTCGGCCTCACCGACCGAACTATCTGCGGCATCTAAAAAATCAATGACCGTGCGAAACTGGTCGATGACAGTGATGTCTGGTTGACTGCTCAACCATTGACTAAGAAGTTCACGAAGTAAATCGTCGTCTTCAAGAAATGTAATTTTTATGGTTTCTATGCTGGTGATGATAACCCTCCCATCCTCAAGCACTGACCCTCAAAACGATGTTTAGGGGTAACCCTTGCCATAGTCCGGTCGACACGACGGTGGAAGTCCGACTCCTGCTTAATCGGCAGTACCATGTCGACAGACTCAGTCAAAGACGGTTCCACCTTCGGAGCTGGCTAGTTCAAACCGTACGGGAGCACCACTATGAGAATGCGAGATCGGATCGTGTTCCCCGACACGCCTGTTGTTATTCCGATCGCAGAGAGTAACGAGAATTTCGTGCGGGGCCGAAGCAAGCAGTTTGGTCTTATTGCGCTCGTAATTCTGGTGATCGTGTTTGCTGTCGTGATACTGAGGACTTCAGACAATGCGGTGAACGACTCAGAGGTTGTTTCCCAAGGCGGAAGCGCCGCAAACAGCATAGTTATCGTCCAGGTGGCGATTGCGCTTGTGGCTATCCTCGCCGGACTTCTCGCTTTCCGGCGGCTTCGTGACTTTCGTAGGATCGGTGTCCGGATAGATAGTAAGCACCGAGAACTTGACGAACTACGAGTAAGGCTCCAAGAAGTTGACAAAGATCTTCAGATGCGACTGGAAAAAGAGCGCACCGAGAGTGCGGACCGAAAGTGGATTGATTCGGGAGTTCGTTCAATTTCGGCGCAATTCAGAGGTACTCCAACATCCGAAGCTATTTCCGAATTCATGGTCGAAGGGTTGGGTGGCGTCCTTCGAGCCGACTTCGTGGTTAGTTACTCGTTTGCCGAATTACCGTGGCCGAGAATCGTGAAGCAGTGGCACCAGCGACCCGAATCGCAGGTCGATGAATCATTTTTCGCAGAACATGATTCGCCTTGGTTCGCCTTTATCAATCGGTTGTGGAGTGATAAAGGTGTCACCGTTGTGGCCGATTCAAATCATATTGAAATTTCGCCTGATCTAATTCCAGAAATCGTTGAAAAAATGCGTCAGCGGGCACGTAGTTGGGTGGTTGTTCCAGTCGGGGAAGGCACCCACGTTATGGGATTCGTGTTGGTGGCGATGGTAGATAACGCTCGTGTATGGTCGGCAGCCGAAATTGAACTGATCCAGGAAGTTTCTGCTGCTGCTGGTGGTGCGTGCATTCAGTCGCGGTTGTTTTGGCAGTCGTTACAGATTGCCGAGAATGATGCCAAGGTTGGTCGACTGGTTGAACTCGACAGAGTTAAGAACGACTTTATTGAAAATATGAATCACGAGTTACGGACCCCACTGACGTCGATTATTGGCTATGTGGAAGTGGCCCTTGACGATGTTGATGCCAGTGCCGAACCCGAACTGGCATCGTCGCTGACTGCAGTGCAACGCAATGCGCGGAGGCTCCAGATTTTGATTGAAAACATGATGCAAGTCTCTAAGACAGACTTTGAACATGTGCCTTTGGTTATTGCCACGGTGGATGTTGGGCGCTTGTTGGGTGATGTCGCCAATTCTTTGCATCTGGGTGCCGAGGATTGTGGAGTTGAGGTGACGCTTCGGCTGGATTCTCCTACAGATGATTTATTGATTGACGGTGATAGCAGCCAGTTAGAGCAGGTGTTTGTCAATCTGATGTCCAATGCCATCAAGTTCACCCCGCGTGGGGGAACAGTGACCGTCGTTGCCCATCTGAGTGATAGTGGGAGTGGTGTTGTCGAAGTAAAGGTGAAAGACACCGGAATTGGGATTCCAGTCAAGGAGTTTCCCAACGTATTTAAGCGATTCTTCCGGGCGTCGACAGCGACACAAGCATCAATTCCCGGGTTCGGGATCGGACTTTCACTTGTGCATTCCATAGTGCGCGAACATCACGGCAGAATCACCTTTGATTCGACAGTCGGTGAAGGCACCGTGTTCACGGTGACACTGCCGACCCGGTACACATCAACGAGTCAAGTAGATCAAATCACATGAACGACAACAAAGGCCCGATCATTGTTGTCGCCGACGACGACCGCGACATCCGTGACCTGATCAAGATGCAACTATCCCGACACGGATTCGACGTACATATCACCGACAACGGCGAAACAGCCCTCGAACTCATCATTGAACACCAACCGGTAGTCGCGCTACTAGATATCATGATGCCCAATTTGTCTGGCATAGAAGTCGCTCGCCGAATCCGTGAAAACCCCGCAACATCGACTGTTGAGATCATGTTGATCTCGGCCAGAAGTAGTGGTCCGATCGACGCTGACCTCGACGGAATCGACATCGCTGACTACATCACCAAACCATTCAGCCCACACGACCTTGTGCAACGGATCAACAATGTCATCAACCGTGAAAAGCGTGACTGCTAACTTCTGATTGCTTCGGTGCTGATTCGATAGAACTAGGGTTATCCCCCATTTTCAGAGGGATAAAACTCTACAATCTCCGAAGTGGCCCCCTTATCATGACATCTGTCACGACTATTTAAAGGGACACTTAACATGCCTTCGAAATTTATCGCCCGATCCATTGCATTTTTGCTAGTTATTTCTTCGATGAGCTTTTTTGCTTCGTCTGCTTCCATAGCGGCCTCGCCTGCAGGCATCAACCTTGGAAGTGCTAGCAACTTCGCCCTGCTTGCTGGAGCAGCAATTACAACTGCTGACCCAAGTACGTTCACTGGCGAGATTGGCGCTGGGGCAGCAATTACAACTGGTGCGAGTAACTCCATCACTGGAAGTCTTTACGCTGGAGCAGCAATTACTACTGGTGCGAGTAACACCATCAGTGGAAGTGTTTTTGCCGGAGCAGCCTTAACAGTTGGTGCATCCAACGTTATTTCAGGATCTCAAAACTTCGGATTCCCGATCTCTTCCACTCCTTACCCCGCGGCAATGACGGCGTTGAATGCCGCAATGACAGATGCCACTAGCCGAGTTGGAACGCCAATAGCTACAGAAATTGGCGGCGCTACTTTGACGGCCGGGGTTTATTCGCCAACAACATTTTTTACTTTGACTGGAGCGCTCACTCTTGATGCAGAAAATAATCCAGATGCAGTCTTTATTATTAAAAGCCCTGGATACATATCCACTGCAGCAGGTAGTTCGGTAGTACTTATAAACGGAGCACAAGCTGGAAATGTCTTCTGGGTTACGGGTGAATACTTCTCCGCAGGAGCAAACGCAGTGCTGTCCGGAAATATTATGGCAACAACCTATGCGACACTTGGCGCAGGCTCTGCACTCACCGGTCGCATCTTTTCACAGACCAGTTACCTCACTCTTGGTAGCAGTACCATCACACCACCAATAATGGTTGCTCCAACAACAACTACAACTGTTCCGGAAACGACGACAACAACGGTTGCTCCAACAACAACTACAACTGTTCCGGAAACGACGACAACTACTGAACCTGCACCAACGACGACAACAACAGAACCACCTGTTGTCTCACAGTCCATTACTTATGACAGTAATAACGGTGGCTCAGGATCTATTTCTGCTACCACTGGCAACACTGGAGCATCTGTAACCCTCTCTGATGGAATCGGCTTTACCCGCAACAACACCAACAAGAGATTCTCTCATTGGAATACCATCAGCGGGGGCTCCAACTCTGGGACAATTTATTTACCTGGTGCTGTGATCACAATGCCAGCTGGTGGCTTAACTCTCTATGCAATCTGGGTACAGGCGGTATCCGCCTAGTAGCTTCTGATATTGGAGTAAGTGGTATTGGAGTTATCGCGCCAGCCTGTTCGGAACATTTCGAACAGGCTGCAGGTAACAGACCACCCGCATCTTCACTCGAGGTGTTGCGAAGTCAACTTGAATCAACCTGGTATAGATAACCTTGGAGCAGTGGACAGTCTGGAAGAGTTTATGGAGAGCCGACGATCAGATCTCGCCGGGCGCACCGCCGCAATTCTGCGTGAACTCGCCAACGACGTGAACACTGAAACCATTGCGCGTGAACTGCATCGCATCGTCGGCACCTGTGGCTCCTATGGTCTTGTGGATGAATCACTAGGAGCGGCCGACTTGCTGGCGCGCGTTCGCGATGAGCAAGTTGCTGGTCTTGCCAGCGAACTGAATGCACTAGCAGATGTATTTGCACTTTCAGCCGATGGTGATGAGAACTAATGCCTCCACGTCACATTCTGGTTGTTGATGATGATCCGGTTATCACTGATCTGCTGCGCGAGTTACTGCGCGGTGAGGGACACAAGATTTCAGTGGCATCAACAGGTGAGCGTGCCGAGCAGATCGCCCGAGCGCTAGCTACCGATCTGATCATCCTCGATATCGGTTTACCGGGTATAAATGGTCTGGAGGTGTGTCGCCGATTGCGCAAATTCAGTACCGCGCCGATCATATTTCTCACCGCTGCATCCTCTGATGAAGACCAGATCATCGGATTTACCGCGGGCGCTGACGATTACGTGACCAAGCCTTTCGGTCCGAATGTGTTGCTTGCCAGGGTGCGAGCATTATTGGCGCGCGGAACACGAATAACATCGGGTCCGAAACTGATCGGCAACCTCGAGATTGATGCCAACGCACAAATGGTTACGGTTAATGGCCAACTGCTCGAACTTTCCAAAACCGAATATGACGTGCTCACAGCACTCGCAGCGCGTGAGGGTCAGATCATCAGCAAGACGGAGTTGTTGCGTCAGGTGTGGGGCGATTGGTTTGGAGATGATCACGTCCTTGAAGTCATAATTTCACGTTTACGAACCAAACTTGTTCGCGCCGGCGCCACCGAGGGGCTGATCACCACGCATCGTGGGCTCGGCTACCGAATCAGCCCACCATAATGAGACCTAAAATAAGTTTACGGCAGTATTACAGCAGGCATTTACGGAGTAATACCCTCTATATTGTGAGGCAATTGTGCGCTTCATGTGAAGTTAATGCAAGCCCTGTTTCGTATCATTCGGAACATGAAATTCTCTTTGAATACATTTTTGGTTAGTGCACAAACTTTTTTTGGTGGCTTTGGTGTGAAAGTTCGGGCTGCTCTTGTGGTGCCTGTGTTGCTTGCGTCGGGTGTGTTCGTGTCGTTCACTGGTGTGAGTAGTGTCCAAGCAGCAATTGTGCCTACGGTTAATTTGGGTAGTGCTTCTAGTTTTGCTGTGCTTGCCCAGACTTATGTCATAACTGGTGCTCCGAGTAAGTTTTATGGTGACATTGGCGCTGGAGGAGCGGTCACTACTGGTGCAGATAATGACATCAAAGGAACTCTGTATGCAACAGCAGCAATTACTACTGGTGCAGGCAACGAAATTGATGGAAGTATTTATGCCGGTGCAGCAATAACTACTGGTGCAGGTAGCGCTATCAATGGCGATATTTATGCTGGAGCAGCAATTACTAAAGGTGTTGGTACAACAATTACAGGGGCAGAAGAAGCTGGTGCCTCTGTGTCGGCCACTGTTTATTCTGTAGCAATGACAGCGGTTGGTGTGGCAATAAAAGATGCCAATGGTCGAGCTGCAACAACAATAGCTACAGAACTTGCTGGCGCTACTTTAGTGCCAGGGGTTTATTCGGCAGCGTCTGCAGGGTTTTTGACTTTGGCTGGAAGACTCACACTTGACGCACAAAATAATCCTGATGCTGTTTTCATTATTAAAAGCCCAACCTACATTGCTGCTGCAGCAAGTAGTTCCGTAAGGCTTATAAACGGTGCTAAAGCTACAAACGTTTTTTGGGTTCCGCTTGGTTACTTCTCTATAGGAGCATCAGCAGTGTTAGCTGGGAATATTTTGGCGACAAGTTATATATCTTTGGGTGCTGGTGCTTCAGTTCAGGGCCGTGTTTTTTCTAAGACTGGTTATGTTGGTTTTGGTGCGGGGGATCCTAATTCTTCAGGGTTTGGTATCCCTGGAATCGGAACAACAACAACACTGCCAAAAGTTCCTGACGTCATTGGAATGGTCGAAGCTGTAGCAGTCGCCACTGTGACGGATGCTCGCTTCACACGAGGAACTGTTACCTACACAACAGTTGGTGCAACAGCAGCAAATCATGGAACCGTTGCGAGCTATTCTCCGACAGGTTCTCAGCCATTGGGTACTCCAGTGAACCTCGTTATCTATTCCTATATCGCACCTGGAAGTGGACCTGGAAGTGGACCTGGAAGTGGACCTGGAACTGTTCCTGGAAGTGGACCTGGAACTGTTCCTGGAAGTGGACCTGGAACTGTTCCTAACGTCATTGGAATGGGCGAACCTGTAGCAATTACTGCTGTAACTAATGTTGGCTTCGCACGAGGAACTGTTACCTTCACAACAGTTGGTGCAACAGCAGCAAATCATGGAACCGTTGCAAGATACTCTCCAACAGGTTCTCAGCCATTGGGTACTCCAGTGAACCTCGTTCTCTATTTCCATCTCAAGTCAAATGGAATCAAGATTGGAACTATATATTTTCGCAGTGACAGTGCAATTCTTACTGCGTTAGCAAAGAAGAAAATTAGATCCACGGTCTCCATTATCAAAGCTCGTGGGTACACCTCGGTTGGCTTAGTTGGACATACAGATTCCGCTGGCGGAGCGAATTACAATAACCTCGCTCTATCCAAAAGACGAAGTCTTGCCGTCAAAAAATATATGAAAGCAAAACTTGCAAAGGCTGGTGTTTCTATAAGCACGCTAGGAAAAGCTGAAACCAATTCGGCCGCTACAAATAGAACTTCCGCTGGGAGAAAACTCAATCGTAGGGTTGAGATATTGGTGCCGTAATCACCCAATGCAAATTGCGTGAAACCGAGGTTTTATTGCGTCGGGGATGAGTCTTGATCAGATCGCAAAGTAACTATCGATCGGGTTGTCCGCTTGGCAACATTGCTAGGTAAATAACCCACAAATGATCACCGCGATGGGAGAACTTCTCGAGCCTTAGCGACGTTCCATAGGCGTGCCCGTACCGGAACTCGACCATCCGTGCGCATAATTTCAAGTGGCGACTGTAGGCCAACGCAGGAGCGCATCGAATCTCATTTTGTTGGAGCTCATGGTGGCTGGCAATGCGACGCGAATTACATGACAGACAAGCAGTGTTGCTGGTCACATGCGGCCTCGTTATGTTGGGAGATTGTCTATAGGCCGTAAGGTTCCCGTAAGGAAGTCTTCATACCTTGAATAGGTGAATAATGTTGCTACGAGTAAGCCTGTTATGGCTCTTTCTCGCCCCTTGGGCAAAGCAATAAGTGGTTTCTTTTCGGTTGGTTTCCCATCATTTTTTAGTGGTGTTGGTGCAAAAGTTCGGGTTGCGTTTGTGGCACCGGTATTACTCGTATCAGTTGTACTCGTGTCAATCACGGGCGCAAGCAGTGTCCAAGCCGCAACCACGGTGTCTCTTGGTACCGCAGATAGTTTTGCAGTTCTAGCTGATTCTTATGTCACGATTGCTGGAGCAACCACGATCAGTGGAGACGTTGGTGCAGTGACTGGAGCCGTTACTAAAAGCGCTGAAACGACCCACACCGGAATCATTTATGAAGGTGGCAGTGTCGCACAAAGCGCCAAGGCGGATCTCCTTACGGCTTTTAACTCTGCAGCAGGACAAACGCCAACATCACAAATCGCTGGAGCGCTTGATGGGGTTACATTGTTGCCAGGGGTGCATCACGCAGCTGCAGCCTTTGGTCTGGCTGCTTCTAGTGTTTTGACGCTTGACGCAGCTGGTGATTCGAACGCAGTGTTTATTCTTCAAACCGACGGTGCGTTTGTTTTGGGAGCATCTGCGAGGGTTAATTTAATCAATGGCGCTCAAGCCGGCAATGTTTTTTGGAAAATTGGATCACACGTAGTTTTTGGTGCAAGTTCGACAGTTCGTGGAAACCTTCTTGTTCAGTCGTATATCTTGTTTGGAGCCGGCGCGATACTGGAAGGACGAGCATTGTCCATCGGTGGTTATGTTGTGATGTCCGCAAACACTATTACTAGACCAGCCGTCACTGTTGTGCCTGAGGCTCCGCCAACAACGACTACAACGGTGCCGCCAACAACGACAACAACAACGGTCCCGCCAACGACAACGACTACAACGGTGCCTCCAACGACAACGACTACAACGGTGCCGCCAACGACGACAACAACAACGGTCCCGCCAACGACAACGACTACAACGACTACAACGGTGCCTCCAACAACGACGACTACAACGGTGCCGGTTGCTCTAACCACGGTGTCTCTTGGTACCGCAGATAGTTTTGCAGTTCTAGCTGATTCTTATGTCACGATTGCTGGAGCAACCACGATCAGTGGAGACGTTGGTGC
>Ga0209284_10007193_pt1 | contig 10160 bp, 9 predicted proteins | sample FRY03_FD_187211 | JGI IMG/M metagenome (GOLD analysis project Ga0209284, IMG submission 187211) | Freshwater microbial communities from Lake Fryxell liftoff mats and glacier meltwater in Antarctica - FRY-03 (SPAdes) (version 2) | ecosystem: Environmental > Aquatic > Freshwater > Ice > Glacier... | reverse complement strand
GCTGCCCGCCCTTTGCCACCGACTCGTCGATGGCAAAGCAGATCGCCATGGATTTGTAGCTGTCGTAGATGGTGGGAAAACTCCAGTATTCGTGTGCGCGGATGCGGTGGTCGGCCCGCACGTCCGGGTGGGTGCAGGAGACGACAATTTGAATGCGCTCGTCGGCGAAGAAGTCGTCGAGGGTGGCATATTCCGTGCCCTCAACGCCGTGGGTTTGCAACAAACGGGCCGCTTTTCCCGGCGTCCGGTTGTAAATGCCCGCGACTTCGGTCAGCGGGTGATCCCGAAAGACTTTTACATATTCCCCGGCCACTCAGCCAGCACCGAGCAGTCCCACGCCATAATTTTGTAGCCATTTGTGTTTCTTCTTCAGCGGGAATGGAAATGAATTTCATTTCTCAGATACTTAGCCGTTTTCGCCGCACCCATTTGACCGATCCACAAAACGAGCTTCTGCGCGCTTTGTTGGACGGCTGGACACTCAAATCTCACCGCACCCTGGACGGACAGAAAGCATACCGGCTGCACGGGCTGCACGGGGAGGAAGTCGAAATTGCCGACGCGGTGGTGGATGGTTTGAGCGCTGTCGATCTGATCCAAAGCAACCTGAAATTTCCGGCGGCAACGTACCTTCTGACAAATCGAGGACGTTCTCTCGCCGTACAGTTTCGGGAATCGGTCAGCAAATGACGGAGAATCAGAAGTTCGACTTTTTGGAAAAAGTCGAACTTCTTTCAGGCAGGCAAATCGATTCCCAGCGCGTCGGTATCCCCCACGCCGTAGGGATTCTGGAAAGTGATGAGGGGGAAACGGCTGCGGTCAAATTCGTGCAGCCGCTCTGCTCCAAGCGCTGTTACATCCGAGTGAATCGACTCAGCTGCGGTACGAAACGCAGCCACATCCACCCCTTGACAAACCGCCGGTAGCGTCCGCAGCCGGGGCAGCCCGCGCCGGAACATCTTCAGCGCGCCCCGCCAGTTGCCCCGTTCAATCTGTAAAAAGGCGACTCCCACCTGTAAGATGCCCTGGTACATCTCCCGTACAGGGCGGCTTTCTTCCTTCCAGGCCAGTTCCAAAAATTCGTGCTGCTCGAAGAAATCCCGCCGGTTAAATTCCAGCAGCCCAGCTACCGCGGCTCTACTTAGCGGATCGCCACAGCCGTCCACATCCAGCGCGGGTGGATGGACGTGGCGTTGGACCACCGCCACCAATTCTTCCATCATTTTGCTGCGTGCCCAGGCGTGATCCGCGCCGGCCTTGCGCGCTCGGCGCAGGGTATCTGTGTCCACGTGGCTGCCAAAGGCGTAGAGGGGAATCTGTTTATTCTGGGGCGTCAGCTTGCAGCGGCGGATGGCCGCCGCCCAATCGCCGGGTGTCTTCAGGTCCAGCAACACCAGCACAGGAAAGTGCAGGTCCACCGCGGCCACCAGTTCTTCGGCCACCTCCACAACGATCGGGCGTCCGCCCACCCCGCTGATCACATCGAGCAGGCGGGTGACAAAGAAAAGATCATCGGCCAGCACGACTACCGGCGGACCAGACAGTGAATTGTTGGTTTGGTTGTTCGTCATCCCGAAATTAATCTGCATCACTTCTCCTATGAAAATGGCAACGGGCAACTCGCGCCAGTCTAGCACAGGCAGAGGAGCAGGCAAAGTTCCTTTATGGGGAGTTTCATTCCTGGATTGCCATCTGCTATACTTGACCCTTATAATCCGAACTTACCGTTACGCAACCCAGCAACGGATACGTGCAAACAAGACAGATGTCTACGGAGCAGATCGATGGCGCAAAAAAAGAAGACCGACAGCCTGGCAGGATTGACCTATGAGGCAGGCTATGCGAAGTTGCAGGAGGTTCTCGGCCTGTTGGAGAACGGCGATACCCCTTTGGAGGAATCGCTGAAACTTTATGCCGAAGGGACTCAACTGGCGGCCCACTGCGCTACCCAATTGGAAAAGGCCGAACTAACCGTGCGTCGCTGGCAGGAACAGGGCGACACCACCGCCTTTGACGAGTGGCACGATGAATGAGTCCCGGAAGAATGAGTCCCGGAAATGTGAAGCGCTCAATCCGAGGGATATTTTATACTTCTGATTCTCGGTCTCCTTTACCCTTTGTATCCGAGTCAATAATCCATGAATGTCTGGTCAAACGAAGCGCTCTGGCTGCCCATAAGCGCAGCAGTCGCCGTTCAACTGTATAAGTTTCTCTTCGAATGGATTCTGCGCCGGGACTTCGATCTGCGGGTGCTGGCCCGTTCTGGTGGTATGCCCAGCAGCCACTCGGCAATGGTTACCAGTCTGGTTTCGGCAGTGGGCCACCGCTCGGGAACCCACAGCGACGCCTTCGCGCTATCAGTCATCTTTGCCGTGATTGTGATGTACGACGCCACGGGTGTACGCCAGGCCGCGGGCAAACAGGCCAAAGTTCTCAACCAGATCATCCGGGAACTATTTACCGGCCAGCCCGTTAGTGAAGAGGAGCTAAAAGAACTAATCGGACACACATCCATCGAAGTCATTGTTGGTGCGCTGATCGGGATTGGATACACTTTTATCTGGTTTTCCTGGTTTACCCGCTGATCCTTCCGAATTTTTCTCAAAAATCTTTTACAAATTTGATTGCTCCTATCAATTGTGATAGGATAGACAGACTTTGTGCAGTTTTGACCGCCAGACAGGAGAGAAAATTTATGCGACGTGTCATTCTGATTCAGCCTAAAAGGGATGGGAGAGTTTTTGGGAAAGCGCCCGGCTCCCCTTATACGCTCATGCGTCTGGCCTCGCTTGTGCCCGACGAAATCCCTGTGGAAATTTGGGATGACAACCTGCGCGAGCTGCCCATGGACACCCTGGGCGAAGGCGATCTGGTGGGCATCAGCAGTATGACCATCACCATCGAGCGGGCCGAACACCTGGCTACGATCGCCCACAAACAGGGCGCAGGCGTTGTGGTGGGCGGCGTCCATTCCACCCTTCTGCCCGAACACGTGCAGACCTTTGCCCACAGCTCGTTTGTTGGAGAAGGATACTACACCTGGCCCCAAGCCATCCAGGATTTTGCCGCGGATGGCGTGAAGGGGCTAAAACCCGAATACAAAGACGAAAGCTGGGCCAATCTCGCCGGCATCGCCCCCATCACTGATCGGGTGATCAAAATGGTGGACGAGAACAACAATTACTGGACGCCTTATATGGAGATCACCCGGGGCTGCCCGCGCAACTGCGACTTCTGCACGGCCATTCGGGTCAGCGGACGGCGGATGCGTTTGCGCCCAGTGGAAGAGGTGGTGGATGAGATCGAGCGGCGGGGAATCAAACGATTCTTCCTCACCGATGACAACTTCGGGCTGAACTTCTCCACCGACCCGGACTATTGCGTGGAACTCTTCGAGGCCCTGATGAAGATGGACCTGCAGGGGTGGACCTGCCAATCGGAGATGAGCATCGCCAAATTCCCCGAACTGCTGGAAATGGGCAAGGCGGCCCACCTGGACAAGCATTTTATCGGCTTCGAGAGTGTCAACCCGGAGAACCGCTCCTCACTCGGTGGCAAGTCCAAAGGCTTGGCGATGCAGACCACGGAAGCCATCAAAGCCATTCACGAAACCGGAATGGGTGTGGTTGGCCTTTTTGTGATGGGTTTCGACCACGACACGCCAGAGACCTTCCAGACCATGTGGGATTTCATCCGCACCAGCGATATGGACGGCGTAAGCACGACTATGCTGACGCCCTACCCGTCCACGCCTTTCTACGATCAGGTGATAGCGGAGAACCGGCTGCTGGATGTGCCGTGGAGCCACTTCGACACGGCGCACGTGACGTTCATTCCCAAGAACTTCACGCCGGACGAACTGCGCAGCGCCTACGATTGGCTCTGCCGTAAAATCTACAGCCCCTCCCAAATTGCCCTGCGCGGTCTGCGCTCCCTGCGCCGCTATCCCGTCAGTATGGCGGGCAAGAAGCTCTTTGGCAGCTTCAGCACAGACTACGGCTATCGGCGTGCTTACGGCTGGCGGCACTCGATGTAATTTCAAAAAAGAAAAAGAAAAAGAAGTTCGACTTTTCAGAAAAAGTCGAACTTCTGGAGCCGTAAAAGAGGGGGTCGGTTGCAAGCAACCGACCCCCTCTTTTTATTTACGCTGTTATTGTAGCGTCGTTAGAAGAATCTGGGAGAAAAACCGGGGGCATTGAGGACATCCATCACATCCTGCCCGAATCCAAGCACAATCAGCCCGCTACGCTCTCCAAAGCGAACGAGACTCTCATCCACATAGAGTGATGCAATCGCGCCGACGATCTGCTTTTCGGCAACTTCCGGGAAGAACTCCCGGACTGCGGAAAGGGTTGCGACAAAATCAGTCACATCCTGCGGGGAGAGACGGCTCTTTGTCTCGTTGATAAGGAAATAGTTGCCACAGGAGGCAATTACGTCAAATTCCCTTCTGCGCGCCGGGTTTGTGCTGGATTGACGACGCATACGCACAGCCGACATCTGAATCTCATTCTCCGGGCAACCCAGCACCGTGCGCAGAATGCGGGGGATGCTGGGGGCTACCAGGTCTTCGGCCATCGTGCCCAATCGGTTGGACAATTCGCCCCAGGCTTTCCGCATTTCTGTCTTAAAATCCCCCATTTCTGTTTTGAAATCCTGCATCTCCGTCTTGAACTCTGCCATCTCGCGGGATGTCTGTTCCCCGGTGCGGGCGGCCTGTCGGACTGCCTGGGTGGTGAGCGCGACCTCACGCGACAGATCGGCCATGACCTCTTCCAGCGTATTTACCCTCTGTTCCAAAACATACGCAGTTGCCATGTGAATTTACTCCTCGCTCGTTTCCAACTCCTCGAACAACTGCACCAAATCCGTGCGGGTGATAATCCCCACCAATTTACCATTTTCTACCACGGGCAACGAGTGGTGGCCGGGTCTGATCATCAACTCTGCGGCGCGTTCAATCGTATCTGTCGGACGCGCAGTGGACGGCTCTCGGGTCATCAACTGCTCGGCATTCACGGCCAGAATGTGGCGCAACTGCTCTTTGTATGTGCTGTAGTCGTCCAGCCGCATAGGGATCAACCCCCATAGCAGGGGAATATACTGGGGCTGACGTGGCGGTGCGTGACGGGTAAGCAGATCGATCTCCGTGACAATGCCCACCAGTTTGCCCGCTTCATTCACCACCGGCAGACCGCTGACATCGTGCTTGCGCATTTTGCCAGCTACTTCCTGGATCGACGCTTGAGGTGATGTGGTAATCACAGTGGAGGTCATGATTTCTTGGACGAGCATTGGACGATCCTTTCGGGTTGCGAGGAAGAAGGGGGAGGGGAAAAAAAAGTGGATCGGACAGGATTCGAACCTGTAACCAAGGAGTTATGAGCCCCCTGCTCTGCCGTTGAGCTACCGATCCAAAACAAAATGGTTGACCGGTTGATTTGTTGACTGGCAGGAGTACGCCAGTGGCGGTTTCCAGTCAACGCATAAACCAATCAACCAATTCAGAGCGGGTGGCGGGAATCGAACCCGCGTAATCTGCTTGGAAGGCAGGGGCTCTACCATTGAGCTACACCCGCAATAGTCGGGGAGAGAGGATTTGAACCTCCGACCCCAGCGTCCCAAACGCTGTGCGCTGCCAGACTGCGCTACTCCCCGGGGTACGTCCCCTTTTCTACTGAACTTCTCACTAGAAAAGCGACGATACGATTATTGTACCGGAAAGCCGAACAAAAATCAAACTTTCACCACACCCATTGCAATTTCTGATCCATCCAATTGCCCGCATCACCGCTCAGTGCGGCCAACGACTGCTCCGGGCCACCGGTGATGGGTTTCACCCACAGCTTCCATGCCCCATCCCGGTTGCTGAGGAAGACGATGCGGCTGCCGTCCGGGCTGACCGCGGGTACGCCGTCGATGGCGGGTGAATTGGTCATGCGGATGATTGTGCCGGTCGCAACCTCCACACGATAGATATCCCAATTGCCATCCCGTTCCTGGCTCATAAAGACCAGATAGCGGCCATCGGGCGACCAAACCGGACGAGCATCGCCGGGCACACTGGTCAACGGGCGACGGTCGCCGCCCCCGCTGTTCATCAGCCACAGACCGCAGCCGTTGCCCTGCTCGTCGCAGCCTCGATAGGCAATGCGATCCGTGCTGGGATGCCATTCCGGGTCTTGCCCAAAGCCCAGGTCTGCACCGCTGTCGTTGCCGTCGGCCCAGGCCGCATAGATGCGCGAACGCCGGTCCCCTTCCCGGGTGCTGGCAAAGGTGATCCGATTGCCTTCCGGGTTCCAACTGGGCAGGGTATCCTCGCTGAAATTCGTAAAACGCAGACGCAGACTGCTGGCCGGGTCAAAGCTGCCCAGCCCCCGCTGATCTCCCCGCATACTGCGAAAGACCAGCCGCTGGCCGTCGCTGCGCAGGTCGGGCTGGGTCGCATCCTCGACCACAACCACCGGTTTGACGCTGGCGGTGACCGGCTGGGCAAAAATGCGCTGGCGTCCGTCCACCGGGTCCTGGACTGCATAGAGAATACGGCCCACGCCCAATCCTCCGGCAACGGGCGCGGCGGGTGTGCCGGTGCTGTTTGCCTGGGGTGTGCCCCCAGGATTTGGTGTCCCATCTTCGGCCAAAGAAGGGGTCAAAGATGGGGTAGGCGCTGTCTCACACAAAATCTGGGCTTCGGCCTGCTTCTCCACCAGCCCCGGCCCATTTTGCACGGCAATGGCCTCGGCAAATTGCTCAGTTGCGTCGCACCATTCGTTCTGGCGCGAGAGGCTGTCGGCAAACTCCACGTGTGCCCGCTGCAACCGCTGACGCACATCCCGGTAGTTGGGGTTTCGTTGGTAGAGGTTCTCCAATAGTTCGATGACTTTGGGCCAATCCGCATACCAATAGGTCAGCGCATCCACATACTCGGCGGTCACATCCCGCAGGGTGCGGGTCTCGACCGCATTGGGGCGCAGGGCCAGCGCTTTGTCATAGAGATTGACAGCCTCTTCCAGGCTGCCGTCGTTGCTCTTTTCTGTGCCCAGGCTGACATAAGCGGTGTAGAGCATCTCCTCCACCTGCTCTGCCTGGAATGCCTCGTCCGTGGCCCGCACTTGGAGCAGTCGGGCAATGGCATCTGCCCAGCGACCGGCATTGTAGAGGGCTTGGGCGTCGGCCCAAACAGTCTGCAAAGAGTTGAGCGAAGTGGGGGTTGCAGCGGGCGCATCAGCGGGCGCGGGCGGTGTGGGGGTGACAATCAGCGGGGGGGCCTCGGTCAGGGGTGCATCCAACAATTCGCCGATACCCGCGATAGCCTCTTCGTTCTCACCGTCCAATTTGAGAACCTGCTGATAGCGTACCAGTGCCTCTCTGGGGTCGCCCTCGGCGCGCAGGTCCACCGCATCCTGCAAAAGAATGCCGATCTGTTGGCGTATCTGTGCTTTGCTCTGCACCCGGCCATCCTGCACACCGCGCACAGTCAAAAAGAGGACAATCAGCACAGCCAGCAGTGTGGAGACACCGATCATCACCCAGAAAATTCGGGGCATTCGGCCAGAGGAGAGAGATTCGTAGTTAGGAGGAGTGGGCATTGGGTATTTTGGATTGGCGATTAGAGATAAGAGATTAGAGATTGGAAAGTGGCTCGTCAGCCATCAAATGAAGAGGACGCAGATTTTTATGATTTGAATTGATCTGCGCTGATTTTGACCTAAATCGATCGCAACTATACAGCCCGTCGGTGCGACGCACTCGCCAGAAGTAATTGCATCGGCGCACCTGTACAGTTACAATCGATCTTAAAATCAGCGTAAATCATTGTTTCAGTCTGTTTGATCTGCGTCCGCTTCTGACAGAATGAACGGTTACGATCTGTACTCTCAACGCAGCGGGCCGAAGTAATCCATCTCGAAAAGCAGCCGCCCAGCTCCGTCTGCAAAGTATACGTGCAGTGGCCCGCTGTTGGGCAATTGATCGCCCCCAAGAAAGCGTCCGACAAAGGGCGCGTCTGGGCTGGCTTTGATGGGTAGCCGCCCGATCTCCTGCCCATTGGCAGAGGCCACCAATGCCCCATCCACCGGACGGGTCGGGTAGAAACCGGCAACCAGCCCCCCGTCCCCCGGTGCAAGATGGATGGCCGCCACTTCATCAGCGTACGACAGCCCACCGATGGCATTGACCGGATACCAGACCTCCCGCCAGCTCACTGCGCCACCAGCGGGCAGCCGATAGGTATCGTCAAAGGTGGGGGCCAGGCCGCCGTGCAATTCCACATAAGCCGAGCCGTCGTCGGTGAAGTTGTCGCTGCCGATGGCCGCGTGCCAGCCCAAAGCGAAGAGCTTGCTGCCCCGCGCTATGCCGCTGGGATAGATGCGCACAACCCCGGCGTTGGCGGCAGTGTCGTATAGGGCCGTGTAGGGGCCGTGGGCCGCGGGCCGTTCAAAGAAGCCCAGCCACTGCTGATAGTTGCCCAGCCAGCTATAGTCCACGCCGTTGTGGATGGGCCAGGCAAAGGGTTGTCCCGGCGCGGGCAGGTGGGCGTCGCCGGTGCTGTGGACGGTCATCTGCTGGCCGGGCAGCAGAAAGTGGGTGGAAGCACTGGGCTTGTTGCCCGCGCCGGGGGCCAGCAGAGCCGTACCCCAAAAGGCGAAATCCAGGCTGCGATCGCTGGTATTGGAGATCGTCGGCTCCACATCAAATTCAGCCGCGCCGGCGCGCAGGGTAATTGTCACACTGGCGGAGAGATAGCGTCCATCCCGGGGCGTGAAAACGGTGATGGATGCCATATCCGGGCTGTGTTGCAGCGGGCTGTAGCCCCAGGGCACGCCCCAATCGTAGCCGTGTTCCACCACCGGCAGTGACCACTCCAACCCGCCGATTGCCAGCCAGCCCAACTGCTCCGGCGGTCCCCAGGGCGACGGTTTGACCACTGGATTCTGGTAAAAGAGGTTGGCCCCGGTGGGCTTGTGGATGGCCTGCCAGATGCGTCCGCCCAGTTCGGGCAGAACGGTTATCTTTAGATAGGCGTTTTCCAACACCAGCAATTTATATGTGCGATTCTCTGGGCCAGGACGTTCCCGCTGATAGCGTTCCCGATCAAAACGTTTATAGGGCCAGTTAAATGTCTCGTTGCGGGCGTCGGAAAGATAGCGGTCGTAGGGGTAGGTGGGGAGTGTGACCGACGTTTCGTAAACGACGACTGTCCCCACCGGCGCGGGTGCGGGGGCCGAGCCGGCGTTGCCGTTGTTGCTGTCTCCGCTGAGGTTGGGTGTGGGAGTCGGCGGTTGGGTGGGCAGGGGCGGCGCTTCGGCTACGGATACGCCGTCGGTTCCCTCTGCGGTTGCCAGCGGCCCGTAGACCCATGCCAATCCTTCGCCAAAAGAAATCTGCCACCAATCCCCCTGCCCGTTCACGCCGACAATGGGAAAGCTGTCCCCCGCGGCGGCGCTGCCCACAACCGGATAGTTTGTCCCCGGCCCGCCGCGAATGTTCGTCGAGCGGGTGATGCGTACCAGCGGTCCGCTGGCCGTGGGCGTTGACGTTTTGGTGGGATTGATGCGTACCAGCGGTCCGCTGGCCGTGGGCGTTGACGTTTTGGTGGGGAGAGTCGGGCTGTCACTTCTGGCTGTTGGGGCCGCCGGTTGCGGCGTGTCCACTACGACGCTCGCTACCGCTACAGGCGCGGACGGCGCGGATGGTGTGAACGGCGTGGGCGTCGTGGGCGTCGTGGGCGTCACACAGCCCGCCAGCCAAAATCCAGCCAATAGCAGGACCAGCCAGATCCGTCGATTGCTTTTCTCTCGGTTGTTTACACTCCAGATAAGCCCCATCACAATTTCCCGTCGCCCCCCAATACAGATTCAGCTATCCCAAAGAATTGACTATCCACAGATAGTACAGGGAAAATCTGTGCCATCTGTGGATAGATTAAAGTTTTGAACAGCCTAACTCCCCGGTCACTTCCCAAAGAATTGGCTTTATTATACCTGCGCAAGAGGTCTGTCGAAAGTTCGTACCGGGATTTCTTGCAGAAATCGTTACTGCTCAGGCATTGAAATGAAGACAAAAGAGAAACGGAACGCAAATGTAGGACAAACAAAAGAGTGAGAGAATAGCAGGTATGCCAAACAAAGTTGAAATGAGCCGAGACGATATCAAAAAAG
>Ga0209284_10007192_pt1 | contig 10162 bp, 8 predicted proteins | sample FRY03_FD_187211 | JGI IMG/M metagenome (GOLD analysis project Ga0209284, IMG submission 187211) | Freshwater microbial communities from Lake Fryxell liftoff mats and glacier meltwater in Antarctica - FRY-03 (SPAdes) (version 2) | ecosystem: Environmental > Aquatic > Freshwater > Ice > Glacier... | reverse complement strand
AAAATAGGAACATCATTAAAAGAAACATGCACATATTTAAACTCAATTAAAACGGAATGCTCGTAATAATCATCAATCAAAGGTTTAGGAATTTGATGGAAAAACACTTTTTTGCCCACATTTGCTATAACTTTGAAATGTTGAATTAATTTTCCTTCGCAAGTTAAACTCCCGTGATTTTCAATGAAGGATAGGGCATCACTTTTTCTGCTAATAAGTAAAATGAAACTAATTTTAGAAGCATTCTTTTCTAGTATTTTAGTCAGATTTTCTTTTGATTTAAGGTCTAAATTATCAAACGGATTATCTAGAATTAGAAAGTCTGGTTTTGTGCCTAAAAGGTATTCCAGAACTATTTTACGCTGTTCACCACTCGACATCGATTTTAAAGATTGTGATATATTCCTAGTGACAATTTTAAGATCGTGAAGCTCTTCTTCCTGGATTAAGGCATCAATTTTTGATTTGGATAATACCGCACCCTGTAAATTTTTTAAATACTTTAAAGCTGTTGAGGTTTCACTTTCTAGAACCGAATTAATAAAAGTGCGCGTATCCGAAGTATTATCGATATAAATATTCCAATGTTTTGATTTTGTCATTTTAAAAACATGAAAGTTTTCAAACTCAATTCTCTAAAATATAAACTTTCTAATGAAATATTATCTATTACATACTCCATCTTTATAGATATTTATTGTCTTGTAAATGCGATACTATCTTTAACTTCGAGCAGAAATTCTTCAGCAAGACCAGCATTAAGTTCGAGCACATATTTTATAGGTACTTGTGATGAAAGTCCGTTTTCATTAAAAGGTTCCGCATTTTTTTGAAAACTAGCTATTTTAAGATTTTCATCTAAAAAAACAATATCTAATGCTATTTCAGTGTTTTTCATATAAAAGGAGTGCATTTTTACATCAGGAAATATAAATAACATTCCACGATTGGGCAGCATAGATTTTCTGTACATTAAACCTGTTTCTGTTTCATAAGGAGTTTCGGCAATTTCTATATCAAACTGAACGACAATAGAATCTGTTTTTGCTTTGTAGATCCTTAGCTCACCTTCGTTTTTAAATTCGATAGGATTGGTTTTAACAATCGTTTTGTTTTCATCTTTACAGGCCAAAAAGGCAAAAGAAAAAAGAAAAAAAAGAATACCATACGACTGTGAAAATCCTTTCATATTTTACACCTTTTTTGTTGGTCTAAACATAAAATAAAGTCCGATGATGACAAAAGGAATACTCAACCATTGACCTATGGACAACAACTCCATAGACTCATCAAGCGAGTTTTGCCTTTCTTTTACATATTCCACAAAAAACCGAATAGACCATAAAAGCACTAAAAACGTTCCGAATAAAAATCCTGGTTTATCTTTTTTGTCTGTTTTCCAATAAAAATAATAAAGAATAAGAAAAACAAAAATATAGCTAATACCTTCATATAATTGTGCGGGATGCCGGTACGGAATTTTTTCTAAAATTTCTGAAAATTTTGGATTGTTTTCAATAAGTTTATAGGCCACATTTACTGTTTTTGCTTTGGTTATTTGTAGTGCCTCACCAGCAGATAAATCATCAGAATTACGAACAAATCTGGTAGCAAATGCAAAGGACTTATCCACTGTTTTGCCTACAATTTCAGAATTAAAAAAATTACCTAAACGCACAAAAAATGCACCGATAGCCACAGGAATTACAATACGGTCTAAAATCCATAATACCTTAAATTCTGGATTTTTCCGAACATATAAATACATAGCTATAATAATACCAATGGCGGCGCCGTGGCTTGCAAGACCAGTAAAGCCTGTGAATTCGTAGCCTTCGATAAACCCTAAAAGCGTTCCGTTTGTACTTTCACGAATAGGCAGTAAAATTTCTAATAAATGACTTTTATAATACGGCCAATCATAGAAAAAAACGTGGCCTAAACGTGCGCCAAGCATTGTGGCTAAAACGGTATAAATAAAAAGAGAGTCGAGCTGTTCAACGGTTTTTTTTTCACTTAGAAAAATCTTTTTCATAATATACCAACCCACGGCAAAAGCCGCTATCCATAACAGGTTGTAATATTTTATTTGAATGAATCCGATTTTAAAAAGCGTGTCATCGAGATTCCAAGTAATACCTAAAAAGTACATTCACAATAATTTTGAGAGGCTAAGATAAGAAAATAGAAAGTAGTCAACCATGAGCTTTATAAAGAAAATAAGAAAAAGCATATCAATTTTAATTTCAGGGTACTGGATCGTAACCTTTTCCGCCCCAAGGATGGCAACTAAAAATGCGTTTTATGCCTAACCAACCACCTTTTATTAACCCATGTTTTTTCAAAGCTTCAAGCGTATATTGCGAACACGTAGGTGAGTACCTGCAACTAGCAGGGGTTAAAGGCGAAATGACTAACTGATAAAAACGCACTAAAAATACAAAAGGAGCAATCAGTATTTTTTTCATTGTTTTTAGCTTTTTTCAATCACTGCCTAAAATGGAATTAATTTAAACTGAAGGTGGTGCCATCTTTACTGTCTTTTAGCTGAATTCCTAAATCGGCTAATTGGTCTCTTATTTTATCAGACGTTGCAAAATCTTTATTATCTCGGGCTTCTTTTCGCAGTTTAATTAATAAAGTTACCACATCAGACAATTTATCTGTATTTGTGCCTGTTTCATTTTTATTTTCAATCCCTAAAATATCGAAAACAAAAGCGTTTACTGCTGTTGTTAAAAGATTTTTATCATCGTCGGTGATGCTTTCTTTACCTTCTTTTATGGCATTGATATGCTTTACTGATTCAAACAAATGAGCAAGTAGCGTAGGAGCATTAAAATCGTCATTCATGGCATCATAACATTTTTGTTGCCAAGATTTAACATCAAAGTCGCTACTACTGCCAGTGACTAAACTAGCTATGGTGTTGATGGCTTCCATCAATTTTTGATAGCCTTTTTCAGAGGCTAGTAAGGCATCATTGCTCAAATCTAAAATGCTTGTATAATGAGCCTGCATCATAAAAAATCGGACAACAGCAGGAGAAAATGGTTTTGAAAGCATAGAGTTTTCTCCAGAGAAAATCTCATCAGGTAAAATATTATTTCCGGTTGACTTCGCCATTTTTTTACCGTTCATGGTCAGCATATTGGCATGTAACCAATACTTTACAGGCGAAACGCCATTTGTTGCTTCGGCTTGGGCAATTTCGCATTCGTGATGTGGGAATTTTAAATCCATTCCCCCACCATGAATATCAAACGATTTGCCTAAATATTTAGTGCTCATGGCAGTACATTCTAAATGCCAACCCGGAAAACCATCGCCCCAAGGAGAAGGCCAACGCATAATGTGTTGTTGTTCAGCTTTTTTCCATAAAGCAAAATCTTGTGGACTTTGTTTTTCATCTTGAGCTGTCAATTCACGGGTATTAGTAATCATATCCTCTAATTTTCTACCGCTTAACTTACCGTATTCATAGGTTTCGTTAAATTTTCGAACATTAAAATATACAGAACCGTTGACTTCATAAGCGTAACCTTTGGCAAGAATATCTTTGATGATTTCTATTTGCTCAATAATATGACCGGTTGCGGTAGGTTCTATACTCGGAGGTAAAAAATTAAATTTCTGAAGAATAGTATGAAAGTCAACCGTATAGCGTTGTACGACTTCCATAGGTTCAATGCGCTCTAAACGTGCTTTTTTAGCAATTTTATCTTCGCCTTCATCACCGTCATTCTCTAAATGGCCGGCATCGGTAATATTGCGAACATATCGTACTTTATAGCCTAAATGCTTTAGGTATCTGAAAATCATATCAAAAGACATGAAAGTTCTGCAATTTCCTAAATGTACATTGCTGTAAACAGTGGGGCCGCAAACATACATGCCAATTGCACCTTCAGTTATGGGCTCTAAAACTTCTTTTTTCCCTGAAAGAGAATTATAAACTTTTAACTTTTGGTTTTTATATAATAGCATTCGAAAGGGTAAAATATTAAAATTTGGTCTCTAATTTAATAAAATTTAAAAATTCACGTCTTGTGGCTTCTTCTTTAAATTTACCCCCGTATTCCGCAGTAACTGTACTACTCTCGATATCGCGAATACCTCTTGAATTTACACATAAATGTTTTGCGTCAATGATGCAAGCAACATCCTCAGTGTTTAATACTTTTTGTAACTCACGTACAATCTGAATATTCAATCTTTCTTGAACCTGTGGTCTTTTCGCAAAATAATCCACAATTCGGTTCATTTTTGAAAGACCTACTACCGTTCCATTGGATATGTAAGCAACGTGTGCTCTCCCCACTATAGGCAATAAATGGTGTTCACAAGTGCTGTAAACCGTAATGTTTTTTTCCACTAACATTTCGCCGTACTTGTATTTGTTATCGAAGGTAGAAGACTTAGGTTTTCTTTTAGGATGCAGGCCAGAGAAAATTTCGTTAACAAACATTTTAGCTACGCGGTTTGGTGTACCCTTTAAACTATCGTCTGTTAAATCTAAGCCTAATGTTTCCATAATTTCGGATACATTTTGTCTTATTTTTTCAATTTTTTCTTCATCACTTAATTCAAAAGCATCTTTACGCAAAGGCGTTTCTTCAGAAGACGCTATATGGTTGTCTCCCATTTGCTCAAAATGGTCTTCTGCTGTACTGTCAATTTTCATTTTTTAATTCCTCTTTTATATACTACAAAGATATACATTATCTGACATTTAATAGCATGTTTACTTTGTTCCGTATCATTAATTAACGGTCTTTTATCGTGTTTTTTGACTTATACTTACCGCGTCTTGATGATAAAACCAATTTCAAAACAATATCAATTCAGGATCAAAATACCGCCTACAATCTTTTACATTTTAACTTCGTATCGACTTGTTCAAAATGTGTTCAAATATAACCTGAAACCATTTACTTTTTCACATCTCAATATTTAAATTTGCCTAAACAAATACGTTTTGAAATTAGCGATATAATACTTTAGCAGTGGTCAAAAAAAACTAAAACGCAGTTGGGCATCTTCAAATTTGGTTAGTTTCAGTAAAATTCATCTTTTCAATTATACCAATTTGGTGAAGTTTTTAGAAAATCCATAAAAGGACTGGATAATTAATAAGGCTGAAACAGAACAGCTATTATTAATTTTGCAATCTGTTTTTAGAAAATAATACAAAGTGAAAATTAAAATAATGGTAGTCAAACAGATATAAAATCAATTTTTCATGAAATGGATTTTATTTCACTCTTTTGCTTTAATTTTAAATATGTTTTTTATTTTCTATCAGCTTTATAGTAGATTCAAGCTTCACGTCTAGACCATAGTTTTATTTGCATAATTACATTTCTAGTATTTTATTGAAATAATAGCGAAACAAAAAGTTGACAACAGTGAACTTGGGTGAAATATTTTATAAAAAAAACCAAAGTCCTTTTAAAATTATAGATAATGAGTTGAGCTCAGCTAATATTAAAATAATTAAGTAAAATATCAGTATACAAGGCAAGACATTCAAGAAATTGCAGGTTTTTTTGTTTGATTAAATTATTATAAAAAGCGTGATTAATTAGGGTAAAAAAGGATAATCGTACAAATATAAAATCAAAAAATCCTTAAACAACTGATTAACAGTATATTTAAGGATTTATTTTGTGACCTCGACTGGATTCAAACCAGTAACCTTCTGAGCCGTAATCAGATGCGCTATTCAATTGCGCCACGAGGCCTAATTATTTCTCTTTAACGGGTTGCAAATATATTTCTTTTTAAATTTACAGCAAAATTAGAACAAGCTAAAATCATGGATTTTAAAAAGTATATTAGAGATATTAACGATTTTCCAAAGCAAGGTGTTGTTTTTAAGGATATTACACCTTTGTTGTTAGATGTTCAAGCATTTGAAAAAGCAACAAATTATTTGTATGATTTGGTAAAAGATAAAAAGATCGATAAAGTAGTCGGACTAGAAAGCAGAGGTTTTTTCTTTGCACCGTTGCTAGCTATTAAATTAAACGCCGGTTTTATTCCCATTCGTAAACCTGGCAAATTACCCTATACCGTAGAAAGCGTTACTTACGATTTAGAATACGGTACGGACACCTTAGAGATTCATAAAGATAGCATTGTACCTGGAGAAAGAATATTATTGCACGATGATGTTTTAGCCACAGGCGGTACCGCGAAAGCGGCTTGCGAACTCATTACAAGGCTAGGAGGAGAAATTGTGCAGTGCAATTTTTTTATCGAACTAAGTTTTTTAAAAGGTAGGGATAAGCTAAAAGCTTATGAAATAGCTTCTTTGTTACATTATTAATGTATGGCATTGGTGGTCACAAAATAACGCCAGCCAATTATTACCATTTGTAATTTTGTTGCTTTTGCAAGATCTAATCTCTTTTTGGTAAACGAAGGTAATAGTACTTTGTTTAATTTGGCCAAAAACCTAAATAATGATTTCTTCATTTTTTAACGAATTTCATGCAAATATAGTAGGAGTTTTTTTTAAATTCTTTTTTTTTGTAGATATTCGAATCTCGATTTATGGCACGGACTTGCTTGAGAATTATGAAATCAGTATTTTATTTAGCTTGATTATGATTTGGTACTGACGGTTGTTTACTATTTAAAATTTGTTTAGCAGTAATAGAAAATATTTCATGGACTATATTTGTTGAAAATTTTAAAATGCAAGACATAGTATTTATTATATTGGGTTTAATCTTGCTCATTTTAGGCGGTAGTTGGTTGTTAAAATCGGCTGTAGCTTTATCACTTCAATTAAATATTCCAAAAATTGTCATAGGTATGACGGTGGTTTCGTTTGCTACCTCGGCACCAGAGCTTATTGTGAGTATAAAAGCCGCTTTAGACGGTTTTCCTGATTTGGCTTTAGGGAATGTTGTAGGTTCAAATATCGCCAACCTTGGACTTGTTTTGGGAATAACCATTCTTTTAGGGAGTATTAATGTAAAAAAAGGTTTTTATACCACAGATTGGCCTGTGATGATGCTAGCCTCATTATTATTTTTCACATTTATTTATTTTGATGGAGAATTGCAACAGTATGAAGGCATCATCATGGTAGTGCTACTTTTTGCTTTTTTAGTTTATTTGTTGCGATTCCAAACACCAGCTGTTGAAGACGAAAAACCCGAAGATGATGTTTTGTTGCCCAACTATAAAACAGCGCTTTTTTTAATTTTAGGAGGAGTTTCGCTTTGGGGAGGTTCAGAGTTGCTAGTTAAAGGTGCCGTTGGCCTGGCAAATTATTATGGCGTTAGTCAGCGTATTATAGCTGTAACCGTCTTATCCATTGGCACTAGTATTCCAGAACTTTCCGCGTCTGTAATTGCAGTTATTAAAAAAGAGAAAGCAATTTCATTAGGGAATCTTATTGGTTCTAACATCTTTAATTTATTGGCTGTATTAGGAATAACGGCAATCATAACTCCAATAAAAGTTATGGATCAAAGGTTATTAACCAATGATATTTTTTGGATGTTGGGTTTTTCATTCATCATATTGCCTTTGGTATTTTTTCCAAAAGGACTTAGACTAGGGTGGCGAGATGGTATAATTCTTGTAGCATGCTATTTAGGTTTTGTTTACTTTACCTTGCAATAAGTAAAATTATATTTAATCAATAGCATTCAACTCCGCTACGCCTTCTTTTAGCGCTCAGATCATTACTTTATAAAGTATCAAGAAGACAAGAACAGAGAAAAAAAAGTCTAGTTCCTAACGCAGCGGTCTTTTCCAAGGTTTTCGGGCTGATAGCTCGATTGCTATACTTTAAAGTGGTTCCTTCTTTCAAAATAAATCATACAAAAAGTGCTATCGAAATATCAATAGCACTTTTTGTATAAAAATTTCAGTAATATTTAAACCTTAGCAGTCTTCACTGTTTTGATGATTCTACCAGCAACTTTATAGGGATCTGCGTTTGACGCAGGACGACGATCTTCAAGATAACCGTTCCAGCCTTTAGAAACAGAATAAATAGGAATACGTATCGATGCTCCACGATCGGAGATGCCGTAAGAGAAATCATGTATAGAAGCAGTTTCGTGCTTCCCTGTTAAACGTTGGTCGTTAAAAGCGCCGTAAATTGCAATATGTTCTTTTACAACTGGACGAAAAGCTTCGCATATTTTTTCAAAAGTTTCTCTAGAACCACAAGTTCTTAGGGTGGTGTTAGAGAAATTTGCGTGCATCCCAGAGCCATTCCAATCTGTATCGCCAAGGGGTTTTGGGTGATATTCAATGTACCAATCATACTTTTCGGTTAAACGATCTAATAGATATCTAGCAATCCAAATTTCATCACCTGCCTTTTTAGCTCCTTTAGCAAACAATTGAAATTCCCACTGTCCGCAAGCCACTTCTTGGTTAATACCTTCAAAATTTAAACCAGCCGCAATGCACGAATCAGCGTGTTCTTCGACCAATTCTCTACCATGGGTATTTAAACCGCCTACAGAACAGTAATACATGCCCTGAGGTTTTGGATAGCCGCCTCTAGGAAATCCTAAAGGTAATTCAGTTTTTGTATCCATAATAAAATATTCTTGCTCAAAACCAAACCAGAAATCATCATTTTCATCATCAATTTCTGCTCTTGCATTAGATACATGTGGCGTTCCATCTGGGTTCATAACCTCAGTCATCACCAAATAACCGTTAATTCTTTCGGGATCTGGATAAATGGCAACAGGCTTTAAAACGCAATCAGAAGAACCTCCAATTGCTTGTTTTGTAGATGAACCATCAAAAGACCAAGTGCCCAACTCTTCTATGGTACCTTTAAAGTCTTCATGCTCTTCAACTTTAGTTTTGCTCCGCATGTTTTGAGTAGGTTTATACCCATCTAACCAAATGTATTCTAATTTAATTTTAGCCATAATATAATTGTCTTATAAATCTTTAGGGATTAGACAAAAATAAAAATTTTTAGAATAACATCTAATTTTTTAGGGGTTAATTGCAAATAAATAAGTTAAAATTCGTGATGACTGTATTTTTTTGAGGGTATTTTATAATTAATATATTTTTTTGTGTATTGAATTATTAAATTCCTAATTTTGTGCACTAATAAATTCCATTATAGTTATGTCAAAATTAAGGTTTGATGCGATCACCAAAAGTCAAGAAAGACCGCGAATAGTTATTGAAGAAAAGGGAAGAAGATCTGAACTTTTTGGTATTTATGTTTTTAATGAAGATCGGATGCTTCAATACCTTACTAAAGATGCTTTGGAAAGCGTTCGAAATGCTAGGAATGCTGGTTCTAAAATCGATAGAAAAATGGCAGACCAAGTGGCAGAATCTATTAAAGCTTGGGCGATATCTATGGGTGCTACGCATTATACGCATTGGTTTCAACCTTTAACAGGAGCTACTGCCGAAAAGCACGATGCTTTTTTTGATTTGTTAGATGGTAAACCCCTCGAGAAATTTGGTGGTAGCCAGTTGGTACAGCAAGAACCTGATGCCTCTAGTTTCCCGAGTGGCGGCATTCGAAATACGTTTGAAGCCCGCGGTTATACCGCATGGGATCCAACATCTAATGCTTTTATTTATGGAACAACTTTATGTATTCCCACTATTTTTGTTGCTTATACAGGCGAAGCCTTAGATAATAAAGCGCCGCTTTTAAGAGCTTTAAGCGCTATTGATGATGCTGCGACGGCTGTTGCTCGTTATTTCGATAAAAATGTTTCTAAAGTAAATGCTACTTTGGGCTGGGAACAAGAGTATTTTTTAATTGATAAAGCTTTAGCTTTCTCGAGACCTGATATTGTGATGACAGGCAGAACTTTAGTTGGACATCAAGCGGCTAAAGGACAACAATTAGACGATCATTATTTTGGCGTTATTCCTGATCGCGTGTTGAGTTTTATGAGTGATTTAGAAAAGGAATGTACAAAATTAGGGATTCCTGTAAAAACAAGACACAATGAAGTAGCCCCTAACCAGTTTGAGCTTGCAACCGTTTTTGAGGAGGCTAACTTAGCCGTTGATCATAATTTATTACTTATGGATGTCATGGATAAAATTGCGGATAAGCATAGCTTTAAGGTCCTTTTCCATGAAAAACCTTTTGAGGGTATCAACGGTTCAGGTAAACACAATAATTGGTCTTTAG
>Ga0209284_10007191_pt1 | contig 10163 bp, 8 predicted proteins | sample FRY03_FD_187211 | JGI IMG/M metagenome (GOLD analysis project Ga0209284, IMG submission 187211) | Freshwater microbial communities from Lake Fryxell liftoff mats and glacier meltwater in Antarctica - FRY-03 (SPAdes) (version 2) | ecosystem: Environmental > Aquatic > Freshwater > Ice > Glacier... | reverse complement strand
GGGTTATAGGTTGGCGCAAGTTCTTTTATAACTCGAATCCCAAATATCCATTTGTAATCCCGGCCGTCATCCCACGGTGCCGGATTCGACTTGGTCGGGTGGACTGCATCACTGGTGACGACACACCGGGCGAACCAGCCAGAACCGCTTTGCCAAATAAAAAATTCATCTCCTATTTTTACGCCGCCAGCACTATTGGCGCCACTGCCCCACAGTGACTTCTCTTTGCAAATGTCCCAGTTCGATTCTTGGCCTGCGCTTAGTGCGCCCACCCACACTTCGGCACCAGTACTTGAACGCGACGACCGCAGTTCACTCATATTTGGTGTACTTTTCTGCCGAACCGCGAGACTTGTCCGGTGGGTAACGCTTTTCATTTACCGAAATCTTCTTCAGGACTTCTTCTGCCAAGTTGACGTCTAAAACATCCGCAAGCCTGAGTACATAAGTCAGAACATCTGCCAGCTCAGCAGCGACCAGCGCTTTTTTGTCTTGTTTCGCGAGAGACTCGGCGACCTGGCCATCGGCAATCCACTGCACTTCTGCTGCAAGCTCACCCACTTCGCCGACGAGTGCAAGCACCAGATTGCGGACGGTATGAAACTGCTCCCAGTCGCGTTCTGCAGCGAATTTACGCACGAGCTCGGTCAAGTCATCAAGCCCTATTTGGTTTGAAGTTGACTTCTGACCGTCCATTTGATGCCCCTAATGCCATTGACACACCAGGGACTATCAATTCCCCAGTTGCCAAAGCCTTAAAAGTGGTAACTGAAAGATACATGATCTGCGACCCGTTACTTCGACTTCACCAAACTGTCAGGAGGAATTCGGGTTTGGCTCACACTCACATTACGCCCTATCGGTGCTACACACACAAATGTTGTGAAATCAAAGCAACAACCTACTCGATAACCGTCATTGCAGTTCGAAGTTCTGGCGCATACTTTTTAGCAACGGCCGTTAGCGCTGACAAGACTTTAAGAAGTTCTTTTCTAGCGTTCGCATTTTCCGAACCCCAACCAATTCCCTCAATCGAAACATCAAGGCTCGAAGTCTCCTGTACCCTCCAAGTCAGATCATGGCCTTTAAGTAGCTGCTGAATTTCAGCAGCATTATCTTTCAGCAACTGAAGTCCTGCCTTATTGGCTTGAGCTGATCGGGTATGAAACCAAATAGACGCAGTCGTAACGTCTTTTGCAACCATATAAGCAACTTGTACACCTGCCAAGCCGAAAGATCCTGCTTTCCAGTTACCAGTCAACGACTTAACATTCTTGAAGATTCCAGTGGCCTGACGAACTTCATCAAGTATCTGGTCATGGAAATTGAAAATCCCCACTTCACGTTCAGATTCCACCCCCGAACTATGGGTGCCCTGGAACACGGCAGCCTTCCATTCATCCGGGCGTGCAACAATCTCAAATCGCGGAAAATATGAGCCGCCGGAAGGATCAGCGAAAAGCTCAATTGACACCAAAAACACTGGAATACCTTTTTCCCGATACGCCATAGCAGCAGAATTTAAATAATTAGCAACTGCCACAAATTCTGGGCGGTGCGCCTCCGCGACAATAATTACCGCTTTAGCTTCTAAACCCACCGCATAGGCAAGAGAACGTGTCATATGGTCATGATCCGCCTCATTGAATTGATTCTCAATTGCAATTCGATCTCCTGAGGAACTCTCTACAAGCACATCAAGTTTTCGTTTGCAGCCAGGAAGCGCAACTTCAGTTCGAATTGTCAGCTCACCGTCGTAATCAATTTGACATTGATCTAACAACTTTGCAGTCACGGCTGGATCCGCAATCCAAGGAGTGAAGTTTTTGTCTTCCTTTGACCACACCTTGCGAATGTCGACAGACTCTAAAAACTCAATTTTTGAAATCAATACTACCCCGATCCAAAATCATTTGTTTTGAACTTTCATTAACCCTATGGTCATTTTGACCATTTTTAATACGGTGCCTTCCCCAAACTCTTCGCCCAATACTCATAACTTGAGGGTTTTCTCCGCTCAAAGTCGTCTTTGAACGAATTCGCTCCAACAGTAATTTGCTGAGACCACCACGCAACCATATTAGATGCAGTTTCACGACGAACTGGAAACCGAGTAAGCATTTGGGCAGTTTCTAAAATCTGTTGTGACTCATCATCGACCAATAAAACGTCAACAATCTGAGCGTGACTAGCAAATTGACCTGATTCTCTATTTATGGCAGGTATGAGTCTTGCGATGATGGGAAATATTTCGCCAAGAGCAAACCCTCTGCCGCTCTTTCTTGGATCCATACTCTTAATTACCTCTGAGAGGAGGTCTTCACCAAAAGACCAGTACTCTGAGGCAGCACCAGCATGCCACTTTTCGCCTCGGGATGAAAAAATTAGCTTCGTAATTTGCGCAAGTGACATTTCTTCATTGCCAAATTCTACTTTCTCAGCATTTTTTACAACTACTGAAATATTTTTGTCACGTGAAAAAACTAACTTGTCACCGACGCTCAATCCTGCAGCTTTAAGATTCAGCTTCGGAAGATCGGCGCGATTTTCAACTTCGTCTTCGCCGGTCTCGACCGCGCTGTCTGGAATATAAACCTCATGTACCGGAAGTTGCATGAGAGATCTAACTCGCTCAGGTGCGATTTCAAAAAACTCTCTATTTGGGAGTCTGAAGTCCTTCAAACCATCAAGAAGTTTTTTCTCAACACCTTCCGCATCCTCAACTTTAACAGCGAAAAAACAGTCAAACTGTCGGGGCACACCAGTCGTGAAAAGTGCCTTCATTCTTTTCTCTACTGTCTCGCCTGTGCATCCAATTTTGACTAAACCCGGCATTGCGTCATTAGTTAAAAGATAGACATAGCCCTTAGCCACTCAACTATCTCCACCCATGCATCAAAAAATAACCCGGTATTGAGTTGGCTCGATTACTTTGGCTTTTGATATCAACTCCTTGCCGTCAATCAAACTGATTGTTGGCGATGTGAGCGCATCGGTAACAACAAGTAGTTTCCACTTAGTATCGTTTTTCGCAAGCTTAAGTTCCTTTGGCGTCAGATTGAAGTCAATCTTTGATCCACTGACACCCTTGACTTCAACATGCATTTTCGCCGTCTTGCTCGCAAAAACGAAGTCATACCCAGAGCCCTTCAATTGGCAGTCCTCACAAACCGAAAATCCAATCGTGAACATATATTTGACTGCTGAATCGATAGCGGACTGTTCAACTTTACGAATGTGTGCCTGGGATTTAGGCTGACGTTTGCCTTTTTTTGTTTCAGGGTCTTTATAGCCAATACTTTTCAATGGCGGGAGAATTGAAACACCTTTTTTGATCTTTCGCACAACACGCGGCTCGCGTCGGATTAACTTCTCAATCGCGTCACCGATTGAAGTAGGGACTTTAAAATTTGTCGCTTCAGCACCTTTAAGTGGCCGGAAATTTTTGAGCAGCTTGCTTTTTTCGGTTTCAGTTCTTAATAAGGGTGGATCGATTAAGCCATCAAATTGAACCCTTACCTTCCAATCTCCAAACTCGTCTTTACTCTTATACGGCAGAGACTTAATAGTCCCCAAAGCATAGATTCCTTTCTTCGCACCACTGATTCTAAAAAAAATTTTGTCATCTACTGCCATCTCATTACGGTGTTGATTAGCTGACCAAGACCCATCGGGGGTACCAGTTTTAAGATCTTCAAGAAGGTCATACCTGGAGGGATTTGATTGAAAAATCCAATACTTCGGTTTAGTCTCTTTTACTGCCACAACCGTCATACTAAGCCAGAGACCCAAATTGGCAACGAGTTTCAAAAATCGTCGAATGTAATCCCCGTCGCCTTTGACACTCGACACTTTGGTTCGGCCTGGGAATCTTGGAGGCTCCGGGAAACCCAGGCCGAACCACTCCCACCCAATTATGGGCGATAAGGACTCGGTGGATTCAAGTGGTCGTTGCAACACTGCCTTGTTGAATCGAGTGTAGGTAATCGTCGAGGGCTTCGGCGGGTGTCCGCCATCTGAGGGTTTCGCGTGGTCTGCCATTGAGGGCGTTCCGCCACAGAAAAGCCGGTTGGACCACGCCGCCCGACTCTCCAACCGATCACACAGGAATGGACATCATTAGGTGGAACATCGAGACTGTGTCGCTAGTTGGCTCTTGACATTTAATCTTTCGACAGCAGACTACAGCCGGAATCTATTTGCCTTCAATCACGTCATGACACCGCAAGCTTCACGAATATGAATAAGAATTGCTCTCTCTCGCAAGTTACAAAACGACTCAAAGGCAGTTTTTACATTTGCATTTTCCGTTTCGTGCCCAGCAATTTTCATCTCCGATAAGGCATCGTAATCAACAAAGTGTGGATTGATAAGTGACTCCACAGGTCCGCTAAAGATTCTCTCGTCTAGGACATACGCGGCAGGTGCATTATCGCGGATCATTCGGTTCGTATCATCGGAAATAAGGGTCCGATTCAGAATCGAATTGATTACCGTTTTGTTAGTTATAGATGAATACCCGTGCTTTGCAAGGTAACTCTTCGGGAAAATATGGTGATCCTCCAAGTCTTGGAGGGTTATGACTTCGCCTACACGCCAATCTCTAGCATTATTGATCGCCAGTAAGGCGAATACTCCGCAATAAACCGAACTAGCGCTACTCGCGCTCTCTCGAATTGTAAATCCGGGCGCGCCTATCTGAGCATCTGCTTCTTCGAAGATTGATGGGAGCGTCTGGGAATCATCCCAGTAACGAACCATTTCCGCGTAATCCTTGCGAGACATGCTTTCGACGGAGGACGAATACCTTTCCAGAAAAAGCGATGCCCAATACCAGCGCCGCACATTTTCTCGAGCGTCATCTCCGAGTTTGCGTTCCTCAAGCTTTACTCGTAACGCAGCGAGTACGGGAAGAAGTCCGTAATTCGGCATCCACTTCTTCTCGAAAACACCGAAACCGTCACTAGATACGTGAGTAATGATCTCTAAAGCACGTTCAATTGCGGCAGCCGCCGTTCTCCAATCCTCTTCAAAGTTCTTTGGTTCCAAGTTGATCAAGATCTTCGCTTTCGGATCCAGATTACGCAATAACGCCATGGTTCGAAGCACAAGAACACCAAATTTATGGGTATCTGCCTTTCCATCCGACCATGACTCCAAGAGGTCATGCTCTTTGATCGACTCCTCCCAGAGCGTATGCAGCTTAATATTTTTTCGATATAAACGTGCAGTAAGAAGGTCATACACAGATAAATCAACACCGGTTGAATTGAGTTTTTCGAAGATTGCACAGATTCTTGAAACTCCATCGTGATCGCTGTCAGCAACTTGTGGTAACTCGATCAGCGGTACTTGAAAAGTCTGAAAATCCGTTATCGCTTCAGTCCATCTTGGCCTTAATTCGGTTATGAATTCACGATGTCCAACCTCGTCATTTTCGCGCAACCAATCATCGATCCCGTCGCGCCATTCTAAAAACAATTTAGAGGTAGAAAGCGTCGTTACTGGAATCTTTCGCTGCCGCCACTGACCTTCCGTGGTATTGAGTTTCTCCTTAGCGGCCTCTGTTTCTGTTCGATCGATCACAAGGCCGTCGTCATCAGGCTCATTAATCAAAAGATTTAAATCAACATAAAACTTTCTAGGCTTCTTCGAATTTTTTAGCCCTACTTCTGGTGCATAGAGCGCGTATAAAAGAGAAGTAAGTCGTTGCTGTCCATCAAGGACGAGATACTCAGGTTGAAGAGTGGTGTGGGTGGGTTGGGCTCCGCGCAGTGCGATAGGCTCAAATGGTGGTTCGTTCGGATCACACCGTAGCAAAAGCAGGGATCCAACGTAGTAACCGCGAAGTATCGAACGAATCAGGTCCGCAATCTCTCCACTTGACCACACAAAATCTCGCTGGAAATTCGGCAGACACACTTTGCCGTTCATCCCGAGTTCTACTAGATGAAGTAGATTCCGCTTATCAGGAATGATGTCCTTCATTTTTCCCCCTAGTATGGCATTGTCGCTCGCGAGCTTATCGTTCTCCCTGGATCCGTTCGTCCTGGAGGTTCTCCAGAAAAAGTGGAAACTGCTTTAAGCGGCTTGGTTGGCTGTAGCTAACGCTATCTAATCGTTGGTCGGGCTCATTTGTCCAATTTTGGAGTACCTCCTGACGTGGTCGTAACGGTGTATGACCACCTCGATTCTGACGGTGAGTTATTCGAGGGCGGTGAAGGTGTGCCAGTAGTAGTACCCATGTTTAAAATTGATCAGAATGATTCTGCTGCGATATGGTCATAGAACAAACCGGTTACACCCATCGAGCGGACCAATTCCATCTCGTTGCACTGGTCGACGACCCCTTGAACCTGGGTTGCAATACACGATCGGTGTGAAAAATGAAACCCATGCAATGACTTTGGCGCGTGAAGTCCGCCATCTGCAGTACGTGGACGACCAGTTTGGCGTGCACGCGATCGGCTACCGCGTTACTCAGCACACGACCAGAATGTTCGTCGTGAATTGTACACAGGTATGTCGTTGTCGTCCCACAGAGCAGATGTGCGATACCTGATGTCCAGATTGCGTTCAGCCGACCCCAGTCAAACTGACGTCATGGTCTTTTCTGTCCGAGCGAGGGCAACGGCTCCAAGTCAAAACTTCGCTGGACAGGATCGCTGTATAGTGAACAGCCTCTAGTAGAAGCCCAATCTTCACCATTTTTAGGTAACTAAACTGGGGGCAGGTCACCGAATCAACCAAACCCTCAGCAATCCCGACGAATAGAACGGATCCAGCATTATGGACACTGCATCAAACCAGGAGCGACTCGATCGGATGAATCCCAAAATGAAGGAACTTACGCGAGATCAAATTAAAAGAAGGATTGACGAGTATAACGATCTACCTGATGTCCGGGGCAGAGAAACTTCATTCGACTACTGTTTCAACTATTTCCAATTGTTTCAAAAAAATCCTACAGGGTTATATAACTCACGTGAAAATCTTGAGACTTCGTGTCTCCAACTTGGCTTCTACTTAGCTAGTTGGGGAATGATGCGAAATTCGCCATTGCAGGGTTTGAGTTTTCGAGGTCTAGAGCCTGTCATAAGAGCAATTGGGGATGCGGGTGAACAGATATGGGGTATCGATCTCGATAAGTACTCTCCTGAAACCATCCCGGTTGTGAAATGCGTCGGGGAACAAATCCGAAAATCATTTGTCTTCAAGTCCAAAACAAAAGCGGGTAATATCCAAGTAGCGACTGACACACTTATAACCAAAACGATGCTGGGTGTCTTCGGATGTGTTCCCGCATTGGATGACTTTTTTAAGAGTGGATCTGGTGTAGGAAAATTTAGCGAGGACTCACTTAAACAATTTGGTGATTTCTATGAAGTGCACAAAGAAATAATTGGCGATTGCAAGCGGATGACTCTCGACTCTAAATCAGGAGAGAAGACGAAGACTCAATATAGCAATGCTAAAATTGTAGATATGCTTTTCTTTGATAAGGGCTTTAAAAAGCCCTACGCCGAACAATCGAAGGATGGGAGCTAGTCCATCCTCGTTTTGATATTGACGCCATCTTCTAGTTGATCAGTCTGGTTTGTCAGATTTTGGCGTACCAAGATGGCATGGTTGATTCGATAGATGAAAGTTGGGTTTTAATTTGATGCGATCTGAGCGAGTCAGCCATCAATCAACTTGGTGGCAAATTTGAATGCCATCTACACAGTATCTGCATTCATCCAGTGTTTCCAGATGATCACCATTGCAGCCGTATCAAGTTTGCAGTATTGCAATAATAGGTCTCGCTGAGCATCGCGAAATTCCATGTCATTTCGGTGGTGGCCGTACAACATTTCCTGATAAGCACGCATTGCGCCAACGCCCTCACGCACCACTTCAAGTTCGGTACCTGCTATTTCTGACTCGTAGCCAAATGGTGCTGTGCTGAGAGCGAGGTAGGGATCAAGTACGGCACCAGAAGTGTCTTTCGCGAAATACTCCGAAAACCAAGGGTCAGTCCACAAGTGTGGGTTGTTTTTCCAAATTGCCTTTAACACATATTTAATGCCAACACGACCATTCATTTCGGGGTGGCAGTAAAAAGCTTGACAAAGCTTCATGAGATCTTGAATCCGACCACCATCAGCGCATGGTATGTGAACAGTGTCTAGCCATTCGATTAATTCAGCGTCAGCGAACTTGTACTTCTTTGCCTGTTCGACAATATCTTTGATTGTTGTTTGCTCAAATGGGCTCCAGGTGAAGATCGTCCCTTTGTCACCCAGAACTTCTCGCAGCTTCGATGCAAACTCGAAACTTGGGTATGCATCGGTGACGTTGATCCATTCTGAATGCGTCAGTTCTGTTGACTCAGGCGAAGCAATCGTGTGGCAACTGAACTGAAAGGCAACCTTCTCATAGGGATTCATCCCAACGTGGTACGGAACGGGCAAACTTGAGGTTTCGAAGTCGAGAAAGTGCAGCGGATACTCACACGACGTCAGGGCATCCTGAATGCCGGAAAGCACGACCTCCTTATTAGAACGTTGGGCTTTCAGCTGCATTGCTTGACGACTACCATACGCCGATTCGGTATTCACCAGACTGTCGTCTATTTCGCGAGAATCTGAAATGCCCTGGTCGATTAGTTTTTGCAGACCCTCTCTCTTCCCCAAGGTGTCAATTCGAAAGAGATCAAGGACGTGTGGCTTGGCATTTGCCAAATCACCCCAACACTCCGCAAAACCATCAGGTGTCTTCCCGTGGCCGCGATACTCACAGTTCTTGCAATGACTACCAAGTGGTGGCTTGTATCCGTCATTAGGAGTGGTAAGAAACTCGACATACTGCCCAGCAGCCTCCGCTACCTGTGGCAATAGATACTCCACTTCATCGGAAACATCTACGAACGCGAGAAAGTGCTGAGTCTGGAGGGCCGCGGCGTCACCTACATATACGGCACGAGGGGCGCTGCGATCATTGTCGTCACGATCAGCTAGCCGTATCTTGGAATAAATCGCCTCTTCGGCACACGTCTTTGACTTGTCCACAAGACACAGTTCCGGGGTAACACGCGCCGTTGGCATTACTGCACGAACCACCATCGTCTGGAACGCCACATCGAGCAGATAATCCTTCCACTCGCGGTCAATCTCGCCTTTCGTGTTCCAGAATGGTTTCTTGTCTTCCGTTGAATCGAAACTTTTGGCTTTGATTTCAATCAGGCGAACGGCGTCACCCGCACAGACCAGCATGTCAATGCGCGCCATGAACGAGCCGTGTACGAAGGTTGGCTCAATCCACACACCATTTCTGGTACCTGCCATTGCCCGTGTGGTTGCATCTTGAGGAGATTCGCCGGGTAGTGGCTTAGGAGTGACCCCATCTGCAAAGAGTGCGTGAGCGATTGCTTCCACCATGAAACCGCAGTCAGCAAAAAATGCCAGATAGTCATCTTCTTGAAGCTTGCTCGGATAATTGGCTTTGTAGTACTTGAGTTTGTACAGACAATCGTGACCGAGCTTGAAGTTTGACTTGGTTAGAGTTATCCCCGATGTCATAAAACCCCCGTGACTAGGCAACGTTACGCTGCCGCGCCACATGTCTTGTTCGTGTTTTGCTTCGCCTTGCTAAGTGCGCGACTCACGGTCTCTCGTCTCACGCCTAGGATCTGCGCCGCCGCAATCGTGGTGTGACCATCCATTTCGCAAAGTCGTAGGACCTTCTGTTGAAAGTGCGGAAGGCTCGCCATGATCTGGTTGACGAGAAAACGATCTTCCACCTGAGCCGTGAAGTCTTTGCCTCCCCTATTCAGAGAACGCTCAAGTTCTGCTGCGATATGCACGCAGGCGGTCGAGCCACCCTTACGAGTGTGCCGAGCACCCTCGCCACGCTGTGCCGCCTGACGGCGACCGTAGTCAAGAGTGACATTCTTAAAATGGAGCCGCGCATAGGTGACAGGGCACGGGTGCTTGCTCATGATCGACATCACCTTGCCACAGAGATTGACGCACGCATACGAAACGATGTCGTCCACGTCGAGACCAATAGATGCGGACCTGCCTTTAAGTAGTCGACGGAGTTCGATGTAAAAGCGGGTGATGTACTCCCCCTCGAGATTCTGCTGACGAGTACTCGGGTGCTGGAAAGTGGTCATGGGATCC
>Ga0209284_10007190_pt1 | contig 10163 bp, 9 predicted proteins | sample FRY03_FD_187211 | JGI IMG/M metagenome (GOLD analysis project Ga0209284, IMG submission 187211) | Freshwater microbial communities from Lake Fryxell liftoff mats and glacier meltwater in Antarctica - FRY-03 (SPAdes) (version 2) | ecosystem: Environmental > Aquatic > Freshwater > Ice > Glacier... | reverse complement strand
CGAAAGGACCAGCAGTATTCATTTGAAATGGCGTGTCTGTAGCATGACAGAGTGTTCGTGGAAGTCATGATCAGACTACATGCAACATATGCAACGTATTCTCGCACCTTCTTAGGCACGACTTTGCGGCCGGCGGCGGCAGCAGTATTGATATCCCATAGGATAACAGACTTGTCATTCGATGCGGACAGCACTAGATTGCTGCCCTCCCTTTGCTGCGACACGAACTGCATGTCCCCGATCCAGCCCTGGTGCACTCTCAGGCGACCCCGACCGACAAACCGACCAAATCGACAGAGAGACAGACAGACAGAAAGTCATAAGGACTGCACAGCCCAATAAAAATATCCAGCTAAATGGCTTACCCACCCCCACGCTAGTATGTATATACACGTATGCATACACTCACAAACATACACGCACACGCACTCATACACACGAGCACATTCACAAGTACAAACACACACACACACACACACATCAACACACATGCACAAACACAACCACACACACACACACAAACTCACCACCACACAAACACGCATCCACAGAATCTCTCTCTGTCAAATCCAGCCCCCCACCCCTCCCATACACATGTACCCCACCCCTCCCATACACATGTATCAAAATACACACCGCGTGCGCCTTCCAAGAAAGGAGGACATCATCGTCTTCAGCACCTCCTGCACTTGACCCGATGCCAAAAATGCCTATGCATGTACGTACACACACATACACACATACAGAGAGAGAAAGAAAGAGAAAGAGGTACACATGCACACACACACACACACAGACAAAGACAAAGATACAGACACAGACACAGACACAGACACAGACACAGACACAGACACAATCGAAGAGGCAGACACAAAACCAGACACAGACACAGACACAGACATAGATACAAACACAGACACAGACACAGACACAGACACAGACACAGACACAGACACAGACACATACACAGACACAGACACCGACACAGACACAGACACAGACACAGACACAGACACAGACAGACACAGACACAGATACAGACACAGACACAGACACAGACACAGGCACAAAAACACAAACATAGGACACAGAGAGGGTCGTCTTGAGATACACAACTCGTTTGAGTACGCATAGAGTGCGTTTGACTGGAAAATAGGGCTGTGTATTTGTGTGTACGTGTGAAAATCCGTTGTTTTGACTGTTTGTGTATGTGTAAATCCAAATGGCAGACTGTCCTTTGGTAAACTGTCGCGCTCTTTTGATAGATGATAAGGCTCTTTTGAAAGAAGCTGGGGTGCGTTTGGCGGAGGACAGGAATTTTTTTGATAGGTGATAGGAATGTGTTGTTGGACAAAATGACTCGTCTGATACACGATAGGGCTCTTTATTTATGTCTCTGTATGTATGGCTCTTTATTTATGTCTCTGTATTTATGGCTCTTATTTTATGTCTTTGTATTTATGGCTCTTTATTTATGTCTCTTTATTTATGTCTCTTTATGTATGTCTCTGTATTCATGTCTCTTTATTTGTATTATGTTTATATGTATCATTATAAATGAATCGTTTATTATGATAGGGCTCTGCATGGGGCTCTTTCGATGCGGTTCTGCTGAGGCTGCATCCTCAAGCCGTACCCAAACGATCAGTATTCGTGGCTACAAATACCGAATATTAAAAAAGTGTCTGGGGTCGATATACAGGCACATCCACTGACACTGGTATGCCCATCAATACACATGCAACACACACAACACACGCATACAAACATGTACACGCGTACACACTCTCACACATTGACACGCTCTCACATATTTGTACGCACACGAAACACAACCACGCGCACACATATCACCGGCCATGCCCTGGTGGCCAGCAGCAGCAACAAGTTTCCCACATGACCGAAAAGACATCGAATAAATCCTTTTGAGATTGGTGTCATGGTACGTGGCGTTTTCGATCGGCGCCAGGCCACCCACACCCCTGGACAAGTCTGCCTGCGTCACGCGCAGCTTGACAGACTCGCACTCATACCGCTTCACACACGAATCATCATAATTCAACTCTACCTCCTCCTCCTCCTCCTCCCTCCACCCCTGGCCCCGAACGCGACTGTTCTGCTCGAGGAGCTTGTCTTTTTTTGCCGAGTTCTCCACTTCCAATTCTTCAATCTCAGCCTTCAAAAGCGCAATCTGCTCAACGACACGACCAGAGTGTTTACACTTCAGTCACGACAGTCACGTTACTCTCAGTTGTATGCAGGCACAAGTCTGCACCAAAATTGGTCAACTCGCATTTGTGATCGCGTGTGTGTATGCATGTAATGTATGGGTTTGTGAGTGTTTGTGTGTGTGCGTGTGTGTATGCGTGTACGTATATGTACATAAATGCATATGTAAACATAATAATATAGCATGTACACATGTATAGGCACATACATTTATGCATACATATCGACTACATGAAGAGGCAGATGGCAACGTTCCACAATCTTTGACAATGCATCCTTGTACACAAATGAATGATACGTGTCACACTCAGGGACGAGTCAATTCATGCTGCATGTTTATGGGTGCTTGTGCTATGTGTCTATAAGTATGCACACGTGTTCGATACGTACACATATATACATATGTATATAAATATGTGCAGGTATATGATATATGTATGCAAGTATCTGTATATGCAAACGTTTATAATATATGTATACATGTACACGTGCATGAATACGTACGTGTATATATATTTATTTGTATATTTATATACACAGTACACACATACACGTATACGTGGAATCACAGTACATACACACACGTATACGTGGAATCACATATATATACATATGCACATATATATGTGCATGTACGTCATATATGTATGCATGTATGTATGTATGCATGCGTATATAATATATGTATGCATGTATGTATGCATGTACATGTGTATACATACATAAGTATGTAAGTATTCATGTATACATGCATACATAGTATGTATACATGTGTACATATGTATTTGTAAATACAAACACACATACGTGGATATACATATATGTCTGTACAGACATATATGCACACACAAAATTATGTTTGTTCTTTTAAACACAGTCACAACTTGTCACCTGCGCAACTAGAAATGCCTCAGTCTCGCCCTCGGTCTCGCCGATTTCTGCATATTTTGCCAACTGCAGCTCCAAACTCTCGAGCTCCTGAATCTTGCCCCTGAGCTGCGCGTCGCCGCTTGCTGCGCGTGTGCTGCGTCGCGTAGGTAGGGCAGACCCGGGCGTCGGTGGCGAGCGCTCGCGCCTTCCAGATTTTGCGGCGGGGCGTGCCTGTGTGGAAAATGCTCGCTCGTCATAATTCGTGCTTCCGAATGTTTTCCAAAAAATCAGCTCTACGCGTGGCAAATCTGGAATCGCAGTGCTGTATACGTGCTGTTATAAACTGGACAGGACTCTCGTGCCGTCTCCGATCTTGTACGCCTTAAGGCTGTTGAAGAGGAGTCGAGGCGTCTTCGATCTTGTGCGGTATACCCATATCTGAACGAGCCCAATAGTTCAATCGCAAGGCTGTTCAAGAGGAGTCCAGGCGTCAAGATTTTGCAGGAATTCTCGTTTCTATTCCGATCTCGTATACTGTATACAAAACTCTTTATGCGCCAAGTATTTTACCGGAAAGGCTATATAAATACGCCCAATGTTGTACCCGAGAGGCTGTATAATGTGTGTCTAGGGGTACAAGCCTCTATTCTGCAAACAGAAAGGGAACCCTTATATAAAGGCTATATATTCTGCTCACAGTAACGAGTACACTAGTAAAGAAGCCATTTCATCTCTTTTCTGGTGGAACACACACACACACACACACGCAAATGCACGCGCACGCGCACGCGCGCACGCACACACACACGCGCACGCACACGCGCGCGCACACACACACGCACATGCACACAAACACACCTTTGGAGTGACAAGAGCCTGAACAGTATCAATGCCAAGGTCAAGTAAAAACGCATTATTATGTTTGATTCTCGCGAGTCGCTCTTTCTCATAAGACGACATGTCGTCATCCTTCTCCTCCTCCTCCACCTCCTCCTCTTTCAGCCCTTTCTTCTCTTCCTCCTCATCATCTTGCTCTGCTGATCTCACCACTTGTACACAGTCAATATATTCTCATGATTCAATCAAGTCAGTATGACTCCACGATTGTACCATCCATGTAAAATACGAACTTTAAATGCGTGTCTCCTTCCTCCTCTGACTGATTCTTTGAACTATTCGTTGCACTTCAGGTCAGGTGTACATTCATCACGAACTGACACATACGCACGCACCAACACAAATCACACTCAACGCATATGCAACACACACACATTACACACAACGTGTCATGTACAAAATACGCACACAAATACAAACAAACGAAAAAACCCACGCACACACACACACACATGCAAACACACAGCTGAACATACACACACACACACACTCTCTCTCTCTCTCTCTCGCACGCATACACAAATACACGCACACATACACACGCACGCACACACAAATACACACACACACACACATACACACACATACACACACACGCACACACATACACATACAGACAACAACACACACACAAACACAACCACACATGCACAAGCACACACACACACACAAATACACACGCTCTCTCTCTGTCTCTCTCTCTCTCACACACACACACACACACACCACACCACACGCACACGACACACCTGCAACCTCCTCCAATGCCTCTAGAGCTTCTAATTCCATTTTCTCATCCCCAACTTGCTCCCCATTTTCAAATATTTCCTCCAATGACACAATAGCCTTTTCCCATGCATTCTCCTCCTTCGTCTCTTCCGCTTTCTTCCACTTTTTCATACGATCAAAGATATTTCCCTGATCTCCCTTTCCCTCCTCTTTCTCCTTGTCCTTCAGCTCATCCTTTTCTTCCCCACCCCCTCCCCTCGTGCCCACTCCAGAACCCCGAGCTGATCGTCTGGATGAATGTTTGGCAGCGGCTCCACCCTTTTTGGAGTCGGCAGCCTTTTTGCTGGTGCTTGACTTGGGCGCAGTCGTAATTACCTGCAGTGAGATGCATGAAATGTGGGGAATTCCTCTCGCGAAACACATGCACGTGCAGCATCAACAGACAAGACAGGCCAGGTGGCAGACAGGCATTCCAGCAAGTAGGCAGACAAGCACACATTCATACAGAGATCCATGTCAATTGCACCTTGGGAGTCTCGACAACGACCTGGCGATGTCTTTTATTTGCAGACCCCGGTGCTGTACTCTCGTCATCCTGTTCATCAACCGCAATGCTCACACGTGCTCTGGCGCCCTTACCATATTGCAGAAAACCGAGCTCCCCTTCTACTGCGTCCAATGCGGCAAGCTGGCGCGCCGCACGCATTGCATCCTGCTTCTCCGTATCGAGCTCATCGCCCACGCACACGACCTCATCGTCATCAATCGCAATTGGCGAAAGGGTACCACCTACAGCATTATGCAGCGCTTCGTCGCCGTCGATGCTGAAGCGCACCTTGCGGGTGCTCTTGCGCGACAACGACGGCGCTCGAACCTCGTCATTGCCGTTCGAGGTCTGCGTGGCCACCGCATCGTCGTCCTCCTCCGAGTCCTCCATCAGCGAATCAGACGAGTAATTACGCTCTTTCAGCTGTACTTGTGCGCGACTTTTGCTAGCCCGCGATGGTCGGCTGATGATACGCTTGCTGCTCGCAGGCGCTGTCTTTCTGGTGGCTTTTTTTTCGTCGCTGCTGCCTTCTAACTTGCGCTTGCCCTTTTTCTCGGCAGGCGCCTCCGGTGGACCCGCCGATCGTCGTGTGGGCTGTACAGGTGGGGGTGTGGCCGCAGCAGACGCTGCGGATGCGTCCAGCGTGGCCGGCGCGGCGCTCGCCACCTGCCCGCAATATGATGTTGAAGGAACCTCAGCAACCACAAGCACAGGAGTACAGAAAGACGCGTGCATACCGCCACCCTCAGGATGCAGACGGGGGGTGGGGCGCACCTTCTTGAAAAAAGACATGATAGACTTCTGTCCCTCAGAAGTGGCCGATGCGGCGGGTGGCATGTTTTGCCACTCCCGATTGTCTTGGCGCGGATTATCTTTGGCGCTAACAAATTCATGGTGAGATTTGGATCTTTCGCGCGCGGCAATTCGAAAACAGTTGCATAGATCCATTCAACTGCCGGGGCACACTGGCCGGGGGCAATGGATGGCTTGATCAGGTAGGTGGAAGGGAAAGAGGACACTCGGTCCTCTGTGGTTGAACATTTCCCCGCGGACCCTTGCCAGTATTCGATATGGAGTAAAAGTTGACATCATGGGCGACGCAGCAGCCGACGAGGGCCCCGACCCCCGCCTCGGCTGGTTTGAACGTCGGATCAATGCCGGTGTGACCCTTGAATTGCTTTGCGCTCGTGCTGTGCTTGTGGCAGGTGCATGTGGTTGAGCAGAGATTGTTTCGTGCTCATACTCACCCACTCACGTTGACACAGGCATCAAGGTCAAGTCCGACAAGGTGGATAAGTTTATGAAGGGGGACCCCATGGGTCTGTCTGCACCCCCCTCCCTTCCCAAATGTGTCGTGTCGCTATGCGTGTGCAGGAGCCACCATGTCTGCCCGTTTTGGAGCTGACAGCCTCATTTGCGTGCTGTGCCTCTCCCCCCACCGCAACATGAGCAGTCAAGATAGCGCTCCGCTTCTTTGAGTCGGGCGCAGCATTTATGGTGCAGGATAATGGTTCAGGCGACCTCGAGGTTTGCGGAACAGACAAGCCGGTAAAGAGGAAGGGCCTGGTGTTTTACAAGGCAGCGGACGATACGCCGACAGTCGAAACCATGGGGCAAATCGTGCGATGTGTGGAGGTGGGGCCCAATCTGGTTGAGCTGATGCATACGGTGCTCAGCAACGCATATTTGCCAATGTTATCGGCGCCACACGTGGAGGAAGCACTCTCAGAGGTGCTGTTGAAGGATGTAAAAGAGAACATGAACAGAATCGTTGCAGGTTCATACATTGTTGTGGGCAAGATGACAGGAGAGACTTTTCTGCCTCTGCCTCCGCTGGAATCGTATGCAAGCCTCGAGAAGTCAGCGCACGACAAAGATAGCATACATGCACTCGAGAGCACTGTCGTCATGTGGAGCGCGCAAATTCGCGACATTCTTGCGCAGGAGTCTGAAACGCCTCTGCTCATGGGAGAGAACCCGGGTCCTGACTATGAGGTTGAATTTTGGGCAATCAAGTCTCAGAATCTAAATTGTGTTTCCGAGCAGTTATTTGAGGGCAAGATTGCTAAAGTCATCAAAGTGCTGGAACTGACCAAAAGCACCTACTTCCCGGCCTTCAACAGGCTGTGTCAGGAGGTGAAGGGTGCGAAGGAGGAGGCGAACGACAATTATAGGCAGCTTAAGGCGCTTGAGTCGTACTTGACTGAGGTGAGGCAAAATTCCTTTGACGAGCTTGTGGGAGTATTCAAGCCAATGCTTCATTGCATGCTCCTTGTGTGGAAGCATTCAAAAAAATACAACACAATAACAAGGATGGTGGTTCTCATTCGCGAAATTTGCAATGTCATAATAATGCGTGCTGAGGTGTATTTGACCGAGAAACCCATACTCGAGATTGAACCTCAAGATGCAGTTGATCTGCTCAAGGAAAGTTTGCGGGTTTGCATTTCGTTCAAGAGCGTCTTTTTTGAATACAAAACACGAGCCAATGAAGAATGTCCATCGCGGCCGTGGATTTTCCAAAATAGCGCTCTCTTTGCAAGAATGGACTCCTTCCTTGAGCGATGTCACGATGTGCTCGACCTCATGCAGACGATTTTGCAGTTTGGCAAGCTTGGCAGAGTTGAGATTGGAGGCACGAAGGGGAAAGTTCTCACTGTCAGTGTACAGCAGATTTCCACCGATTTCAGTTTGGCCATCATACCATTTGCAACTGCCGAGTACAATATTTTGTCTGTGGACATAAAACAGTTTGACGATGATTTTTACACCTTTCGTCTTGTGGTGCAGGATCTCGAGCGACGAATAGCGTCTGTTATCATGCAAGCCATGGATGACAGCACGACAGTAATGACGGTATTCAAGTTGCTCGAGGGTTTTGAAAATCTTCTCGAAAGAAACGTCATTTCTGCAGACCTGGAGAACAAGCATCCCGATTTACTTGAGGCATATGCCGCAGATATCCGGCAGTCACAAGAAATTTTCATGTTGGGCATGGTTGATCCACCTGTCAACAGCAACTGCCCTCCGCGTGCTGGCGCGGTCAATTGGGTCCGTGGTCTCCGCCAACGCCTTGATGAACCCATGGTGCGTTTCCAGGGTATCGGCAAGACAATTATTGAGGGCAAGGAGGGGATCGAAGTTACTCGTGCATATGAGGCTTTGATTACAAGTTTACAAGAGTTTGAAGACAAACACGTTCGGGAGTGGTGTGAAAAGCTAGGACAGACATCTGACGCTAAACTGAAACAGCACCTGTTGCGACGAGAGGGACTCGATGGCGAGGATGACGAAGGAATTGTTATTCGCGTCAACTTCGACCCGGCACTTGTTTGTCTTCTACGTGAAGTCAAGTACTTCAAATTACTCAATGACACCAAAACAGAGACTCTGAAGTTGATTGATATCCCAGAGTCTGCCCTGCAAATTTACAACAAGGTCGAGACTTTCCGCCAGCACACTGGCAACCTTGAGCTGATTGTTAACATCTACAACAACATCATCGCGACTCTTCTTGACGTCGAGCGGCCTTTAGTGCAGGCTAAACTTGACAGTATCGACAAGGTCCTTCTCAAGGGTCTCAAACATCTCAATTGGAAGAGCCACAACATTGATGATTTTGTCAAGCAAACCATGAGAGATGTCAAGGATGCGAATTCTGTGTTGAATACGTGCAAGACCAACGTGAAAGAGACACAGGTACTACTTACAGGCTTTGCGCAGCAAGTAATGATGGATCGCAAGGCTGTCAAAAGTTACAGTGTTTCCGAGTACTGCGAGATGTTCACCACGCACATCAAGTCGCGATATGTCGCATTCGACCTGGCGGGTAAAGAGATGCAAAAACGTCTTGAGAGCACACTCAAAGTGCTCAAGATCAACAAAACGGTGCCCGCATGGCGCACTTACGTCGACTACGTTAATCAAATCGTCATTGACGGCATTGTAGCAGCAATCATGGCATCTATGCGCTACTTCAAAAATCAGATCGACGCACAGTACTTGAACCAAAACGATGTGAATCCGTTGCTCGATATTCAACTCCGATTGGCGCCTCCCGACGTTGCCTACGAACCTCGCATGGGTGCCACTGGCAACAAGGACGGCATGCGCGACATTCTTATTGGCTGGATCAATGGCTTTATTAATGCATCGACGTTGGTGAACCGTCTTGACACGGCTGAATTTGACGGAGACTATCTGGGGGACATACAGGAGAACATTATGGTGCGCTACAACGTGTCACAGGCCAGCAAGATGATTGCCTCGACTGAGCAGCAGTGTGAAGCTTTCCGTCAGTGCTTTGTAGAATATTCCTATCTGTGGACAACAGACATCAGTGAAGCCTTTCAGCAGTTTTTGAAGGACGAAAAGAACGATGCTCCAACTGCTGTTGATTCGGATCCTTCGTTGGCGGCGTTTGACGCTCAGATTGCAAAATATAGACAGCTACAAGATGAAATTCACGAGCTGCCTAGCAGCAAAACAATTGCCTTTCTGAGAATTGATGCAAAACCTGTTAGGAATGCGCTATCTACATGCCTCTCCAAGTGGATCCATTCGTTCCAGGACTACTTGCTCAACAAGGTGATATCGCGCGTTACGAACCTTTCAGAATTTATTTCTGATACTGAAACCGCGCTGGATACTGACGTCAAGGACCAGGATAGTATGCTTCAAGTCATGGGCCATCTCAGAGACGTGCGAAAACGTACAGACAGCTCAGAGGCCATGTTTGAGCCCCTCAAAAACACGGTTTCGCTTCTTTCCCGACATGGCGTGGCCACGCCTGGTGATATTGTTTCGGGACTGGATACTATTATCAACAGTTCATGGAATAGTTTGAAGAAGAAGGCGACACTAACGAAAGAGAGGCACTCGAACGAGCAGA
>Ga0209284_10007188_pt1 | contig 10167 bp, 9 predicted proteins | sample FRY03_FD_187211 | JGI IMG/M metagenome (GOLD analysis project Ga0209284, IMG submission 187211) | Freshwater microbial communities from Lake Fryxell liftoff mats and glacier meltwater in Antarctica - FRY-03 (SPAdes) (version 2) | ecosystem: Environmental > Aquatic > Freshwater > Ice > Glacier... | reverse complement strand
TTTTGGCTGTGATGACCGCAGTCACCGTGACTATTTCAATGAGGGTGGTCGGATTGCTCTTAGTCAGTGCACTCATGATTATTCCGGTGGCTTCGGCGCAACAGTTGAGCAGTAGCTTTTCGGGTACTCGGATTAAGGCCTCCACAATCGGTGCCGTTGGTGCACTATCTGGTGTAATTCTAAGTTTTTATTTTGATTTAGCACCCGGTGCACTCATTGTTTTGTTGGTTATCGCATTTTTTCTGGTGAGCATTGGGGTGTCATCCTTGAGCCGCAGACGAAAATTAAGTGCGCAAGTAAGTTAATATTGCATCATGGCTACAAAAACTGGACCCAAAGCGGTAATGGAGCGATCCACCCGCCAACAGATTGCAATCCTGGAAACACTAGAAAGTTTAGATGAATTTCGTAGCGCGCAAGAAATCTACCTTTCATTGTCGAAAAAGAAGTTAAAAGTTGGCTTGGCTACTGTGTATCGCACGCTGCAAAAAATGGCGGAGAAAGAGCAGATAGATTCGATTCGAAATGTTGAGGGAGAAACGCTGTACCGCCATTGCGGTCAAGGAGAAGGCCATCATCACCATTTAATTTGCAGGGATTGCGGACTGACGATAACAGTGCGAGGACCAGCCATTGAGAATTGGACAGAGAAGATTGCAAAAGACAATGGGTTTCGAGAAGTTAGCCATCAGGTTGATATTTTTGGGCGCTGTGAGAGTTGCTACAAGAAGTAAGTATGCAGGTCGGCATAAGGGCGCAAAGTGAATCGCGACGGGAAAGGTGGACTGTAAATCCCCCGGCTCTGCCTTCGAAGGTTCAAATCCTTCACCCGCCACCAGATAGTTGATCTAATTATCGAGCGTATTTATATGTAATTGTGCGACCTTTCGGACTAAGTATGACAACCCCTACTGACATTCACAAGACCAGTTCTCACTTGGTTTAGGACGGTTGGTGACGGTAATCCATACACCAATTCATACACCAATTCATACACCAATTCATACCCCCCCACCCTTAAGTCACTTGATATTAATTCATACACCAGCGCTTACGGATGCGTGAAGGTTTTTCAAGTTAGGCAGTAGCCCAGGGTCCGGCTTATAGGGCGATCTTCTTTGGTGCTGATAATCGCAAAACATTGCCCTACTTGCTTATAGAAATCAAAACGTTCTAGCGAGTGGATACCAATCTTTCGGCCCTCAATACGATCACAGATCTCTTGACCTTCCTTGTGAAACGGAAGAACTTCATCTGGCTTTCCCACCACCTGCATCTTATAAACGGGTGAATCAACAAATGTATCTAGCGGAAATAGTGAGAGCACCATCGCGAGCGCTTTGGTGGCGTTAATTCCGTCATAGCGAACAAGTTCCTTACCTTTATGACAATCTGCTGGATGATGAGGTTATTGATTCAAACGTCCTGGCAAGTGTTGTGACTTCTAACTCGATCAGCGATCGCTTGCTTAATACAAATACTGTATTGAAGCTCGACAACCTAGGTCCTTGGATTGGTACAGGTAACAACCCTGATTTCGCTGGCCAGATGAAGCGACGAATACTTCGCATCCGCTTGATTCCAACAACCGCAGATCCATATCTGCGCACTGGTTTCCTTCACGATCCACTTCCTGAATGGATTGCAGAGCACCGGGAAGATTTGGTAGACGCATGTCTTTACATCGTCATGTCTTGGGTAAATGCGGGACGCCCAGCATGGGGTGGACAGCCTCTTGGAAGCTTTGAATCTTTCTCAAAAGTCATGGGCGGAATTTTGAAGCACGCTGGTGTTGATGGCTTTATGACCAATATGGATTTCCAAAAAGATACAGGGGATTCCGAGGCTGAAATGGTGCGAGAGCTAATCCAAACTTGGTGGAATGAGAAGGCTGATGGAAACGTAAAGGTAAACGAAATTGTTGCTCTTGCTTCGGCTGCCGACCTAAGTATCGAAGACAAGTGGTTTGACCACAATGAGAAAACAAGGGTCAGTAAAGCGGGGAAGCTTATGCGAAAGATTCTAGAGCGCCACTTTAGTGTCGATGCACCTGATGGTCGAAAACTGGTTCAGCTCATTCTTGGTGGAGTCAAACACAGTTATCGATTGAAGGACAAGTCAGGGGAGTAATGGAAGTGGGGGACATCGGCAACATCGGAAGCCTTTTTCAGCCAATTTTGGTTCCTGATGTTGCTGACGTTATTCCTTGGACTTTAGCGGTACAAAATCAACAAACTTTGTCATCATTGAACACAGATCAATCGAAAGGAACAAAAATGGATATGCCAACTCTTTATACCCCTAATGAAATAGCCGATTACCTACATGTATCGCGGGGGACTATCTATGGGCTACTTCGCAATAATGAAATCGGATCGGTAAAGGTAGGACGTAATCGCCGATTTACAGCAGGTCATGTAAAGGAGTATCTAGCAAAGCGTGGACCAGAAGTAGTAATCGACAAGTTATATAGTAATTAGTTATTTGAACAATGGCTAAAAGCGGAAAGTTGTGTTGTTATGCGCATAAGAGGGCATCTGACTTGAACGCCATTGGTCTTCTATGAACAGAAATACCTAATAGTTGAACAAAAGTGCCGTGTATACCCGGTCACGCACATAGAAACCAATTTCTAAAGAAAGACAGTAGCCCTCATGTTAAATGAACAACAGTTTGGAAAGATTAACCCGAAGAAAATGCAAGGCCCAGCTAAACCAAAAAAATCAAAAATACCTGGACAAAGAACTAGTGGTGGATCTGGCGGTTATAAGTTTCTTCCAATCCCTAAAAGTAAGGAAGAGCGGGATCTGATGGAAGCCAAAGCAAGAGCTTTGAATGCAAAAAATGGGATAATTTAAGGCCCACTCCATTTGAGCGGTCCCTTGTGGATTTAGCCAACTATTTGCCTGTTTCACCTGAAAGCTGTGGTCTTTGACCAAAAAAATGCTGCCAAATGTCAGTGGCCTTAGTTAGTGTTGCCCCTGAACTTAGGAGAAGAACTTGGCAAAGCTGACCTTTATCGACCTTTTTGCAGGAATAGGCGGATTCCACCTAGCCCTGCACAATCTTGGAGCAGAGTGCGTCTTTGCTTCCGAATGGGACGAGGCAGCTCGCTTTACCTATGAAACCAATATTTCCAAGCTTTCACCTAAGTTATTCAAGAATGGGAATTTCGCTGGGGACATCACGGCTGTTGATAAGAAAAGCATTCCCGACTTTGACATTTTGTGTGCTGGCTTTCCATGTCAGCCTTTTAGCCAGGCAGGTTTCAAGAAAGGTTTTGCCGATATCAGGGGCACCCTATTCTTCGATATCGCAGAAATCATTCGAATCAAGAAGCCTAAAGCCTTCTTTCTAGAAAATGTCCGAGGTCTATACAGTCACGATGAGGGCAGAACATTTGAAACTATTAAAAGAACGCTGACCGAGGACCTCGGGTACTCATTCCACCATGCAATTGTGAAAGCTTCTGAGCACGGATTACCTCAACACAGACCTAGGCTTTTTATGGTGGGATTCAGAGATCCCCAAACGGAATTTGTATTTCCAAAGAAAAGAAAACTCAAATTCACGATGTCCGACGTGATGAAGGGTGAAGTCGATCGCGAAATTGGTTACACATTGAGAGTTGGCGGGAAAAGGTCCCCAATCGACGATCGCAGAAACTGGGATGGTTACATTGTTGACGGAGAAGTAAGACGACTTACACCCAATGAAGGAAAAAAGATGCAGGGGTTTCCAGCATCCTTCAAATTCCCAGTATCAGATTCAGAAGCTTTGAAACAGCTTGGTAACAGTGTTGCCGTTACGGCAATTCAAGATTATGCAGAAGCCATTGTGGAATCACTTGGGAAACGCCATGGCGCTAAACGAACTGCCTAACGGAAATATTGGTGACTGGAGCGAGCTCTATATCCTCGCGTACCTTCTTGTTAATGGAGGGGCATACGGTGCTGATGAAAATCAGAACCGACTAGAAAGTCTTTATTACAAGGTGCTTCAAGTTCTAATTGCTGCATCTGAGAGCGAACCGTTTCTTAAGTACGAAATAGACCAAAATAGAGTTATCGTCTACGCAAATAATGTAGAGATTGAATCCATTTCAAGGTCTGATATAGATAAACAAATGGTTGTATTTTTCAGAGAATTGACCAATGGCGAACACTCGAGGCATTTCACACTAGAGAGTGGCAAAGACCTACTCGATATTCTTAAAAAGAAGAGTTTTAAAGCAAGTTCAGCCGAAACTGAAAGCGATCTTGAGTTAGTCATTGAGGATAACCAAACCAAAATTCAAAGTCCAGCAGTTGGTTTCAGTATTAAATCACAGCTGGGCAGTGCATCTACTTTATTAAATGCTTCAGGATCAACAAATTTGATCTACAAAATTACCCCAAAATCGCAACACTTGAAAAAACCATTCCCCGAATTTGAACATGGCAAACATAGAAAGAATTTGCAGGCACTTTATCAAACCGGCTTCGCACTTGATTTTATTGGATTCCAAAGTGAAACTTTTGCCAGGAACCTTCAGCTTCTTGATAGCAATATGGGAGATTACATCGGGAAGTTATTACTTAGTTACTATTCGACGGATCACAACAAGTTTAGTGATGTCGTCAACGCCGCTTATCCGATAGACGAACCAACATCTCGGCAGCCTATTTTCAAGATAAAAGAATTCTTAGGCGCTATCTCAATGGGTATGCGTCCAGCCACTGAATGGGATGGAGATACGACAAAATTTAAAGGCATAATCCTCGTGAAGAATGATGGTGATGTAGTTTTTTACTACCTATACAACCGAAAGAGTTTTGAAGAGTATCTATACAACAATGTGCGATTTGATCGACCAGATACGAGCCGACATCAATATGGTGCCATATATGAAGAAAACGGTGGGCATTTCTTGAAACTAAATTTGCAAGTAAGGTTTGTTAGGTAAGCACAGAATGAATGACCCACGTTTAGTAAAAATTGAGAAGATTGTAGAAAGCTTGGTTCAAACTGGCAATGACATTCGGTCAATAAGACTCCAACTAGTGGAATTATTTGATTCAGAAGTTCTTATAGACCTTGCGATAGCGAATTACAGAAGTCGAAGAGATCATGTTTATGATCTGGAGGATCCGTACGTAATCACTTCTGATGGAAAAAAGAGCGAAAGAAGTCGTTGGTATGCCGGGCCAACCGAAAACTCCACCTATTGGAATTTTGTAAAGACGAGACTTGAGCACGAGGGTAGAAGCAATGTAGAAATCGAAGAAGTACTGGACTCTTCAAGCACAATTCTTGGCTTATTGGATCCTCCAGCTTCACAAGTGGCATTTTCGTCCAGAGGTCTTGTTTTGGGCTATGTCCAGTCTGGAAAAACGACTAACTTTATTGCGACAGCGGCACAAGCTGCAGATGCTGGATACCGCCTAATTGTTGTCTTATCTGGTGTAACAAATAATTTACGCAAGCAAACACAAGATCGATTGGAGCGGTCGCTAACTGGAACTAACCCAAACAACTGGCATTGGCTAACTTCCCTAGATGCTGACTTCAGTGAGAGCAAGAATGCCAATCAACTGCTAAGTCCGCCAGGAAACCGCGTTATAGCGGTTATTAAGAAAAACAATTCAAGACTCAAGAGCTTGAAACAGTGGTTGAATTCAGCCCCACTTCTTACAAGACAAGGTTTGCCAGTCCTATTTATCGATGACGAGGCGGATCAAGCGACCATCAATTCTGCAAAGGCGGTTAACCGCCAAACTGCCATTAATAGGACACTGACAGAAATATTAGATGATAGATTTTTACCAAGGCATGCCTATCTTGGATACACCGCAACGCCATTTGCAAATATATTAAGTGATGCCAGAACCGAACAACAGCTCTTCCCGCGGGACTTTATCTACCCTCTAAAGAGGCCTGAAAATTATTTTGGAGCTGAACAGCTTTTCGGTAGAAATCCATTGGCAGAAGAGGAACAAGAGATAAGCCAGGGTCGCAATATTGTTATTCCTGTGTCTTTCACAGATCGATCACTGTTAGGAAAGCTCGCAAACACAAATAGTATCGTCACGGATCCCACACTCCCTGACTCACTTCTCGAAGCCATAAAATGGTTCATCGTTTCTACCGCAGCACGTCGTTACAAATCAAAAAAGAATAAATTCTCCACAATGTTAATCCACACATCTGGACGCGTTTACGCTCATCAAGACATGAAAAGCTTGGTTGAAAGGCAATTAAACGCATGGAAGAAGTTGCCCTCAGATGAAATTTCTCGTGTCTTCGAAGATTGCTGGGATTCAGAAAAGAGTAGAGGAACAATTGATGGCGATGAACAGTTACCGAAGTTTATTGAGATTGAATCACTTGTCAGCAAGGTGTTAGATGAACTTAAGTTGATTGTGGACAACAGTCGTTCTGATGATCGCTTGGTGTATGACTTTGAAAACGAAGAAGAATCAGTTCCATTTATAGTTGTAGGTGGAAATACGTTGGCACGTGGACTCACCCTTGAAGGATTGATTTGTTCATATTTTATGCGGACAAGTAGCTATTACGACTCACTCCTACAAATGGGCAGATGGTTTGGTTACAGGGTTGGCTATGAAGATTTGCAAAGAATTTGGATGCAAGACGATCTCATTCCAATGTTTCGAGACTTAGCTCTTGTTGAGGAAGAAGTGAGATCCGAGATTACGGAATTGGCAAAGGAAGGGTTGCAGCCAATTCAGGTTCCGATAAAGATTCGGGACCATCCAATTATGAGTATCACATCACCAAACAAAATGAATTATGCCAAGAAGCTTCAAATTGGCTATGCCGCAAAACGTACCGAAACCATCACTTTCAGTAGCGACTCCGAATGGCTACAGCACAATCTGAACTTAACAAAGAAATTTGTAAATACTTTGAGCAATAAGGGATTGATAGGAGCAAACAAGTCAGATCAGGGTTACGACATGGCTCAGGAAGTCCCCTGGGAATTAGTGAAGGAATATGTCCTTTCCTACAATTTCTTAGAATCTGCTCGTATAGCAAATGGGGAATTGATAGCAAAGTATGTCGATATCCACCAAGGAAAAGGTGAACTAGAAAAGTGGAATGTGTTTTTCTATAAGACTTTGCATTCCACAAAACCAGCAGTCGACTTCGGCAACGGGATTGAAATTTCACCTATCAACCGATCAGCCAAAGATATTGATCCCCTTACAGGGGTATTTAACATCCACCACTTGGTAAGCAGTGTTGATGGTGCAGCTGATGTGCCATTGGGTCGAAAAGAGCTACAACAACAATACGCTGGTCAGCTGTCAGACTCCGGCATACGAATAGCACGAAAAGATTTTGGATTGCAGAAAACTGGTCTGCTAGGTATTTATCTTGTTGATAAGAATTCTGAAGCTATGGCAAAAGATAGATTTCCTTTGAATGTTGATAATCACATTGTTGGCTTGGGATTTTTCTTTCCAAAATCCTCTCTAGACATTGGGGTTGTTGATTACTATGGTCCAAATCTTCCCGAAGAAAACGCATATGAAGATGACTATCTTGAAGACGCTGATAATCAAGATGAAGTGGCTCAAATAGTATGAGTCAATCGGTAACTGCAGCGGTCACGCTGGAAAAGCTAAAAACGCTTCCTACGCCGACACGCCTAGAACAGATCAAGGTTATTGATAGCCATTTTAGTTTTCTTGGCTATCCAGTTTTGTTTGCGCGTAACTATGAAGAACAATTCCTAATCCTATTTCGCCTAACGGAGACTGTAGAAGCTCTAACTGACCAGCTATCAATGCAACTCAGTAGTGGCTTTAGCATTAGGAATAGAGAGTTAGAAAACAAAGAAACCAGGGTTACATCCAATTACTTAGAACTTACTGCTTCAAGATATATCGATATTTCTTTGCTTTCCGCTGTGGTCGATGAAGTTTTAAACGAATTTTCAGGTGACAGCCCACAAGAGATAATTGATACATGTAAAAAAGTTATTGATAGATGGAAAAGAATACTTTCCCTAGAATCTAGGCAAAAGCTATCTTTGATTGAGCAAATAGGATTGATCGGAGAATTGATTTGTCTTAAACATTTCTTAGAGATCGACGTCTTGCAAGATTTAACCACATGGACAGGGCCTGATGGGGGTGTACATGACTTTGAGTTCGAGCATCGGTCAATAGAAGTTAAAACGACTATGAGCCCAGGATCCAAGACAGTTAATATCAGCGGATTGTGGCAGCTAGAGCAAATTAATGAAGTTCCACTTTTACTTCTGCATTTAGAGATTAGACCAGACCCAATGGGGAAAACCATCGGAGATTTATACGATTCCATCGTTTTAATTGCCGGTAATCAAGCAGATAAACTCAATTTATTTTTGTTAAATATTGGGTTTGATCCAAACAAAAGAAACGACTATTCAGACTTCACTTTTAGCTTTGTTCGAATAGCTGCGTATGAAATTCGCGATGATTTCCCCAAGTTAACCTCAAGTACATTAGGTGGAATAGATCCAACTGGACGAGTTTCAGATGTAACTTATTCAATTGATCTATCGAATCTGGAAATGATCTCTGCTAGTTCACTGGAAGCTTTGAGATTGTCCTGGAAATGACAGTTCAATCATGCAGTCTTATAAGTGAACCTGTTGGCCCACAAGGTGGTGTTGTCGCTGATGTAATGTCTAATTCCATTTCGACTTCAACGTATACCCAATCTGAGACTTTCATACGTGAGATGCTCCAAAATTCGTGTGATCAGAGAGTAAGTAAAACATCCTCTATCGAATTTTTGGTGGATGTAACAAGTTTGTCAGGATCAAAGAAAAACCATTTAAATCAGTTTCTTGAAACTGCGAAAACCAGACAAGATCCATTAGATATCGCTAGGATTCTTAAACAACCAGAAATTGAAGTCATTTTTGTTGCTGATCGCGGAACGGCTGGTTTGAATGGTCCAGTAGATGCGTCAATTGACAGTAAAGAATCGAACTTTGCGGGATTCTTTTTTAATGTTGGTAGGCCAACTACGGAAAGTAGTACAGGCGGAAGCTTTGGCCTGGGAAGAACTGTGTTAACTAACGCAAGCCAGCATTCAACCGTAATAGTCTTCTCGCAGTTCATCGAGAATCACTCCTTGCAGTCCCGCTTAATGGGAATGGCGATCGCTAGATCATTCAATGCAGATGGTAAGAAATACACTGGAAGACACTGGCTTGGAATTTCTGCTAATTCGAGTGGAACATCTGTAAAGCCCTTTGAAGGGTCGACAGCTATAAGAATTGCTGAGCAACTTGGACTACGTTCATATCTTGGCGAGGAGACTGGCTTCGTTGCAATGGTTTTAGGGAACGCATTACTTTTCTCACATCAGGCATCAACTACGATAAGTGCTCAGAGACGTGAGCTCGCTTTACAGATGCAACAGGCTGCTTATCATTATGGCTGGCCACACATGATCAAGACTAATAATTCATCATCTGTGGATTTTTCATTTAAGCATGATGGTGTGGAAATAGAGATGCAAGACCCAGAGAAGATACCCGTCATTCAGGATTATGTTGCTTGTTTTAAGGCACAAGCAACTAAAGACGCAACTATAAATTCTAAAGAGATCATGTTTGCTGCATCCGTTAAAAAAAGGCCAACGGGGTTATTGACGTGGTACCAAACACCAATAAATCAAAATGATGAAGAACTGGCGAGAGAAGAGATCATTCCAAAGTCTTCAATTGCCCTAATCCGTCAAGCAAATTTTGTCGTTAAATACTTACCAGTTACTCCGCCGAGTGATGGAGTAACTGTCAGAGGTGTTTTTAAAACAAACGTCGAGTTTGATGCGACCTTTAGAAAATCCGAACCAGTTGCACACGATGACTGGGTTCCCACGAAACTACAATTGCCTCCATTGTCGCGTAACCCCGTTAAACAAACGTTGGAGGCTATTCGAAGCACTTTTAAAGGATTGGAATTACAATCCAAGCTCGGCGAGGATGGCGATGCTTCTGTTTTACTAGGCAATATTGTTGGTCGCCTGTTAGACGGCCTTCAACTCACAGGACAAAAAGGACTTAGCCCTGGGGGTACGGATTCTACTGGGACAAGTAAGCCAAGAATGGGAATGAAGCTCATTGAGATTGGTTCCCCCACAATCGTAAGCTCTAATATGAAG
>Ga0209284_10007181_pt1 | contig 10182 bp, 7 predicted proteins | sample FRY03_FD_187211 | JGI IMG/M metagenome (GOLD analysis project Ga0209284, IMG submission 187211) | Freshwater microbial communities from Lake Fryxell liftoff mats and glacier meltwater in Antarctica - FRY-03 (SPAdes) (version 2) | ecosystem: Environmental > Aquatic > Freshwater > Ice > Glacier... | reverse complement strand
TGAAGATAAAAAAAATAAAATATCGAATGAGTTTTTAGAAGCAAGAACGAGTTTCAGAACAAAGCAGGCATCTATTACGAATAAAACTAAAATAAAGACCGATATAGAAGACATCAACAATACTTTAAAAGCTATTGACAAGTCAGGTATTACAACCACTATTAAAAAGAAAGACAATTTTATTGAAGATAGAAAACCTCTAAATTCCTTAATTGAAAATATTGATGCCTTAAAATTGGCTTTAGAAAATGTAAAATCTGATTTTTCTTTTCCAATAATTGAAACCGATAACATTCAAACTGAACATAAAACTGAATTAGAAGGATTAATAGCCAGTACCTCTACTTTAATTTTAGGTCAAGAAAAAGAGTTGGATAAAATAATAGCATCAGTATCAGGTCTGAAATCATCATTTGAGTTGGCAATACACAATTCAGATTGGCAAAAAGCTTTAAACTTAATAAGTACTGAAATTGAGGAAAAGAAAAAAAGTCTTTCAGCAGAAGAAATAGATGCACTTTCTCAATATGAACAGCTTACTTCACAGGTTGAGAATAAACTAAAAGACCTAAAAATAATTACCGATACAGAAGCAGAAATGAAAGTAATTCACAATAATTCTGATTTGCTTTTAAAGGAATATGTCACTGTTTGTAAAGAAATCACAGAAACACGTTCTACTTTTATCAACGAGAATATCATAGACCCATATTTAAAGATTGAAATTAAAGGTTTTAGAAATCAAGATGATTTTGAAAGTCAGTTAAGATCTATTATAAGCAACGAATCTTCTTTTGGTGATGATATAGAGAAATTAAAATTATTAACCTTTACGGGCATTATAGTGCAGCAAATTAAAGTTTGTAAGAAAGCCTTATTAAATGCTTATTATGATGATGTTGTATCGGAACACTTCGGAGGCCATTTCAAAAATGCTATTCGCAAATTAAGTCCAAGTCAGATTGATAATATTGAACTCTTAATGCCCGAAGATGAGATTATTGTAAAATACAAACCAGAAGGGTCAACAACTTTTAAACCATTATCAACTGCATCAGCAGGTCAAAAAACAGCAGCTATTTTAACATTCCTTCTTTCGTTTGGCGATATTCCGTTATTACTTGACCAACCGGAAGATGACCTTGATAACAGATTGGTTTATGATTTAGTAGTAAAAGGTTTAAAGAAAGCTAAGGAGAAAAGACAAATAATAGTTGTTACTCATAACGCCAATATTCCAGTAAATTGTGATGCAGAGTATATTCTATCAATGGATTCAACTACAACTGATATAAAAGTACTTCATTCAGGAACAGTAGAAAACAGTGCCATTAAGAAAGAAATTTGTGATGTAATGGAAGGAAGTGAAAAAGCATTTCAACTCAGGTCAGAACGGTACAAAACAATATTCTCATAACAATAATTAAAATGATAATATACAACACTACAGGAAACAACTTAGTACAAGTCAAAGAAAAGCCCTTTAAACTTGAACGTGAAATACAATCAATTTTTGAGAGTAACCTCCAAAATATAATGGGGTTGTTGTTTGTTAAATCTGAATTTACAATCAAAAATAAGCGTATTGATACACTTGCTTATGATAAGCAAACCAATGCTTTTGGAGTGTCTATATTTGTTGTGACGAATTTATTAAGCCCATAAAATGTAAATTTGTATTATGGCAAAAGTTTATGAAGTAGAATTTAAAGTGATGATTGTAGAACTTTTAAATTCCGGAAGAAAAATTAAAGAAGTAAGTGATGAGTATGGTTTAAATGACAGTATGCTCCGTCGCTGGAAGAGAGAGTTTTTAGCCAAAGCTGGAGATTTCACTAAGAAAAAGGAATTCAGTCAAGAAGAGCTCGAACTAAAAAACTTACGAAAAGAGTTACGTGAAATTACTATGGAGCGTGATATATTAAAAAAGGCAGTGAGCATCTTCTCCAAGAGCGACAAATGAAATACCAGTTCGTATTGAAAAACGAACTTAATTTCCCTGTTGAGAAGATGTGTAAGCATATGAAAATAAGTAAAAACGCCTATTATTACTGGTTGAAAACTAAAGATTTAAATAAAATAAAAGAGTCTAAACTTTTATTAATGGAAAAGATTAAAATACATTTTGATAAGAGTAGAGAGATTTATGGAAGTCATCGAATAAAAAAAATGTTGGAACGTGAAGGTATATTTTATACACGATCATATATCGCACTATTGATGAAAGAAATGGGGTTAAAGAGTGTGTTAAGAAGAAAATATGTCGTGACAACTGATTCAAAACATGCATTTCCAATTGCTGAGAATAAATTAGATAGAAATTTTAGCAGCATAAAATTAGGTGAAAAATGGGTCTCTGATATAACTTATATTCGTGTCAATGATCAATGGAATTATCTGACAACAATAATGGATTTAGCTGATAGAAAGATTATTGGATGGACTTTAAGTGAAGACATGACTACGGAAAATACAATTTTAAAGACCTGGTATATGGCTAGAAATAATCGTGAAATAAGCAATGATTTTATTTTTCATTCAGATAGAGGGGTTCAATATGCATCCAACAAAATGACTAATCTTTTCTTTTTCAATAGAAAAATATCACAAAGTATGAGTAGAAAAGGAAACTGCTGGGACAATGCGGTTGCCGAAAGTTTTTTCAAAACCATCAAACATGAATGTCTAAACAGGTATTTATTTAGCTCATTTAATCAATTATACGCATGTATTAGTGACTATATAGGATGGTATAATACGGAAAGAATTCACTCTAGTTTAGGATACCTTTCTCCTTTAGAAATGGAGATGAAATTAAGAAAATTAAATAAAAACGCGGCTTGAGAAAATTAGTCACAAATTTACTAGGAATTCCAGACAATCTCTTTATCATCTAGCCCTCTGGTTAAATGACTGTTTATTTGTTGACTATCTTGCTCAGCCAATCCTGTAATGCTTTCAGGTATATGGTCATTTATGAAAATTTCAGTAATTGTATATCTATTTGCCTCAAATAAACGAACCTCTCCTTGGCTTAGTTTTAATAGGTAGAAATTACCATCCCCATTGAAAAATGGGATTAGTGGTTTCAAATAAAAGTGATTACTGATGTAAGTGTATGTTTGAAAATGGAGTGGTAATGTGTAATATTCCATTTCATCATTATTAAGGAAAATGGCTAGACCATCAGATTGGTTTCTCCAAAAATGTAAATCATTCAAAAGTGATTTAGCTGGTCTGAGTAGTTCTTCGATATCTGCTTCATTATAACTATATTGACTTAATTGAGTAGCTATATCTTGTAAACAGTTTTTTAATGTTAATTTTCCTTGTTCCTCATCTACTTCTTTTCCTGCTCTATGAGTTGGGATGTATATAGAAATACATTTTGCGTCCTGTTTCTCGGTAAGTAGATTGTATTCTTTTTTTGAAAAAAATGAATATGCTGTTGAAGTTCTCTTCATTATAAATTATTCTGACTTAAGTTATAGGGTTATCCCTTTATATAGCATTGTATTGATTAACAACTTTGGTATTCTAAGTTTTAAAACCAAGCACCAACTACATAATTAGTTTTTTATATAAAAAAGGATAACCCTATTAACTCGAGTTCGATTATTAAATTAATGTTGTTATTGCTGTTTTACAGGTCTTCCGAAGTAATCGTAAAGCTTTTTTTCGAATTCCTCATTTACAGGCTTTGAATCGTCAAGCTCAGGAGCTGATTTAATGTTTTCAATGTTTAGGTTAATCTTTATTTCATTTTGCTCATAACTAATCTCATCCATCGAATGGGTACTGATTAAAACCTTTTTACTACTCAGGTATATTAATTCACAATTGATTATTCATAATTATTCTTCACCTCATGCTTTTTTTTGGTTTAAAAATTAGACTTTTACCTTATCGAAGAAACAGTTACTATATCAAGAAGTGAGTATGAAGGTCTATTAGCCTTGATATCAGAATTGCGTGAAGAAATTCGCCAATTGAAAAATGGAAGAAATAGTAAAACCAGTCATACTCCACCTTCTCAAGATTTTGGTCGTTCAAATTTAAAAAATTCAAGAGTGATCACAGGTAGAAAAACGGGAGGTCAAACAGGACATAAAGGTTCTACTCTTGATTTTAAAAAAGATCCTGATGAAACCATTTCTTATATCCCAAATTATTGTCACGACTGTGGTTTTGATTTGAAAGATGTCGATTACTCATTTCATGAACGAAAACAAGAAGTTGTTATTCCTACAGTATCAGTAAAATATATTGAACATCAATCGTTTTCTGTATCATGTGTTAATTGTGGTTGTCAGAATATTGGTGAATTACCAGTGAATTTGACAGCTCCTATTCAATACGGAACGAGTGTTTCGGCAGTCATTACATACTTGTCTGTTTACCAATACATCCCTTACAATCGCATAAAGAAATTGATGAACGATCTTTTTCAATTACCAATAAGTGAGGGAACAATCAAAAATGTTTTAACAAAAATGACGAAGCATGCTCTTCCAATGTATGAAGAAATTCAACAAAGGATTGCTCAAAGTAATATTGTTGGGGCAGATGAGACGGGAACAAAAATAAATGGAAAGAAAGCTTGGTTCCATGTTTGGCAGAATAGCACATTGACATTTATAGTTTCTTCTATGAATCGAGGGTACGCAACTGTTGAAACATGGTTTGAAAAAGGATTTGACAACGCTATTTATGTTAGTGATTGTTGGTCAGCCCAGTTAAAAGTACCAGCTCAAAAACATCAACTTTGTTTGGCACATTTACTCAGAGAACTCAAAAACTTTGAAGATTCATTCAACTGTAAATGGAGTTTAAAATTGAAATTGTTATTTCAAAAGGCAATAGAAATAAAGAAAGAACCTAATCGTTTAGAAACAAAAATGTCCATAATAACTATCGAATCAGAATTTGATGAATTATTGAATATAGACTTAGATTCACTTCATAAAAAACAAAAAGCTTTCGTGAAAAGACTTTTGAAAAATAGAGATAGTGTTTTTGTGTTCTTATATCACGAGCATGTTCCATTTGATAATAATGGTTCGGAAAGAGCGATTCGAAATGTGAAGGTAAAAAATAAAATATCTGGATCTTTTAGAAGTCAGCAAGGTGCATATAACTTCTCAGTCTTGAGATCTGTAATAGATACAACTATCAAAAATTCAAGGGATGTATTTTCAGCAATTAACTTAGTTGCTAAATTTAGACCTGAGTAGTAACATAGATTTTAAGTTTTATTGGTTCAGCCAACTCCCAATAATTGAGATTTTTTTTTGGATCAAGCCAAAAGATATGAGAAAAAACTTTTTAAAAAGTCATGATTATTATGGTTATCCGCAGAAAATGCGTTGATCCATAATCATTCCTCATCTAATTTAGGGATGATGATTTGATTGTTTTGCGAAGGAATTGGTGATTGCTTTCGTTTTCTTTTTGTAGGAAATTTTTTATTTTCTTTTTTTCTGAAAACATCTAAGAAATATTGTAATGCTTTGAATTCATCTAAAGTTGTAAAATCTTCTTGGTATTGTAAACCAGCACCTTGTGTAAAAAGTCCTAATTGATTATTTAAAATAGTATTCTGATTGGATTCGTTAAAAATGTTAATTTTAAATGTACCAGATTCATTCAAACTGTACTCAAGGTTCATGTCACCAATTAAAGGATTTTGGTTTTGATTTAATGTTTGCGTTTGCCCTGATGCTGTTCCTGCAGTTCCAATTCCAACACTTCCTTTGAAAACGAGTCTGTCGTCATAAAATCCTTTTTTAAGTCCAACAGCCATTGAGTTTCCACCTGTTAACGCATTTTTATCAAGTGCTACGTTTAATTTGTAATCTTTTGAAACTTGAGAGAGCATTGAATTTATTTGACTTTGTGCTAAATCTAAAGCTGCACTTCCAGAGCTATTTACACTTGTGTTTTGAGGATCGATTGACTGAAATTTCTTAAAAAGAAGTAATGAGAAAAACTGACGATTCAGCATGTCTTTATCATTCTTTATTAAGTTCAATAAGGTTTGTCCAGCTTCATTCGTGTTTGGAGCAACAATGTCAAAAGCAATTGCTGGATTTAAAAGAGATTGCGTTAAATTTAGGTAACAATTAATTTCTTGATACCCCATGTTGTTGGTGGTAATATTTCGAGAGATTTCATTAAGACTGGCATTTACAGAATAATAGCATTTTAAATCTATTAAAGCGTTATAAGGATCTCCGGTCCATGTTACAGTTCCATTTTCTTCAATGTTAAACTTTTCATTAATTGGTCGCATCACAAAATTATAGTCTCCTTTTTTTACCTTATAGGTTCCGTCTAATGTTAGGTGATTGTATTTATCGAGTGCTACAGTAATATCACCTGAACCGGTAGCAGAAATTTCATCTCCAGTTGTTTCGTCTAAAATAATTTTAATGTCTGCTTCAGGTGTAATGTTGAAATTTAGCTTTAAGTTGACACCTGTAAAATCTAATTTTGTAGATGTAGTGCTTAGGTTATCTGATTTACTTTTAAATTTTATAAATTGTTGGTCTTCATTAAATTCAGAAACGGTGTAGAACGGAAAGTTAATTTTTGTACCCGTTTTTGTTTTTAAATCTACGTTAATATCTGTAAGCTTTTCATCTCCAAAAATATTTACAATTCCTGTTGCATAACCCTTCCCGTAGTAGACGTCTTCCTCGTTATAAGCTGTATTCATCACTAAAAACTTAGACAAAGGTTTAATGATGATAGGAGCATTTTTATATTTCTTCATGTCATCTTCTAAATTGAAGACTACATCGTAATTCCATTTACTTAACTGTTCATGGTATGCTGACCCGATGACAGAGCCCGTGTTTCCTTCTTCATCAGTTATAGGCATATTGTTTATGTAGAATCCGTATTCATCACATAAAATCTCGCCGTTTAAACCAAAATCAACATTTAAAAGTGCTAGTTTTGCATTACCGTCATTTAATTTAATTTTACCTTCAATTTTTGGATTGTCAAGTTCACCTGAAAGGTAAATTTTACCAGATAAACTTCCTTTGATATTTGAAACAATTTCAGGGTCAAAAAAAGCATTTGTAAATTTAATATCTGTATTTTCAAATAATAGATTAAAATCTAAGTTGTTTTTAGGTTGTTTGTAGAGGTAATTACCTATGAACTTAAATGTTTTGGATGATTTGTAAGAAAGATCTCCTTTCAGTGTAATATTATCACTTCCTCTTTGCCATTGAGATTGAACGAATACGTCTCCAACTTCTCTATCATTAAAATGAAAGTTTCTTAAATAAGCATCTCCCATAAAAGAGATATTGTCGTAAGGATTAGAAATGTATCCCCATCCATTTACTGTTCCTTCGTATTTATTCCTGCCTAAAAAACTATTAAAATCTCTAAGGTTTAATTCGTTTATCTTGAAGTTCAATTGATCATTGTTTGATTTAGATATCAGTCCTTCTAATTGAATGAATTGGTCTTCATTTTGAAGTTTTAGATTATCAACTTTAATTTCATAGCCTTGAATATTGATTTTAGCATTTTGATTTATTTCCCATTTCTTGTTGTCGAAAGCGATAAATGATTTGTCAAAAATAAAATCATAAGCTGCTATGCCTTTAACTTTTGTTGACCAATTTATGGATGAGTAATTTGTTGTGTTCGGATTCCAATCTAATGCGGCATGAATTGATGAGGAATCACCTTTTAGCTCGAAATTGATATTCTTCAAGTTTAATGAATCATTTAATTGAATTTCATCAATTTGATAGGAAGAGTTTAATTTATTTGCTCCAATTGCATTTTTAACAATAATGTTTTTTGCTTCGATATCTTTCCACTTAATTTTTTTAGAATTAATATCAATTAAAGTCGTTTTTTCTTTACTGTCTTGACTCCCTTTTATTCTTGTTCCGTTCGCTATTTTTAAATCTGGATAAACTACGGCTAATAGTTTGTTTATTTCTTTAAGTTCAACATCGTACTCAAAACTATTTGTAGATGTTTTTTTAGTATGTGCTGAAGGATCGATTAGACGAGGAAATAGGGTGGAGGATTGTTGTTGAAGATCAGTAAGTATAGTGTTGAAATCAACTTTTCCTTGAATCGATAAATTAGCTAAATCACTCCAGATATTTAGACGGTCAATAGTTGGTGATCGGTCAATTTGTATAAGTAAATCAGGAAGTTTGTATTGTTTTCCATTTTCAGAATAATCAAGTCCTTCCAATTTAATAGTTCCTTTAATGTTGTTTAAATTATTTCCTTTTAAGTCAAGTTTAAATTTAGCAGCTAGTTTGGTGTTGCTTTTAGGACTAATGTTTAAATTGTCTAGAATTGCTTTTGATAAATCTATTGTAATATCTAGGTGCTTATCATTCTTAAAGTCAATTTTCCCTTCATATTTTAACGCTAAATTATCATCTTGGATTTCAATTTTAGAGTTAAAAACTTGATCAATAAATGATCCTTCAGAAAGTGAAATGTTTTTATAGTTGTAACCATCAAAGTCGCAATAATTCAATTTTCCTTCTATCTCTGAAAAAGAAAGTGTTTTTATTCCATCTGTTTGCCCTGAAAAGAAAAAGATTCCATCTATTTTCCCTAAAGATTTATTTTTCACTAAAGTGCCCAAATCAAATGAATTTATCTTTATATCATACTCACTGGCTTGAGATTTTTCAAAATAGTAACTAGCATCGCTTGTGTTTTTAGTGAAAAGTAAGCCGTTATTCATTTCGATTGAACCAAGTTTCGAGTTTATTTTTTTTGCTGAGAAAACAAACTGTGAAGTAAATCCATTTAATTTAACCTTACTTGCTTCGATGTATTCTAAGGAAGCTAAAGAGTTTGGGATAGGAATGTAATGATCTTTAAATGAAAACGGAAGATGAATTTTTTTTAAATCTTTAATGTTGACAGATAGATAGTCTATTCGTTCATTAAAATAGGATGTGTTGAATTCATAAAAGTTAGGAAGAAAAAAGGTTCCTTTAATGATTGACTTTGTTCCAAAGCGAAGATTGATATCATCAATTTTCATATTATTTACATGGTGATCAATGTTTCCTTTTACTTGAACAATTTCATCCATACCTTCAAGTTTTGGCGCAAAAAGGGAGACTTCGTAAAGAGAAATACGACTTTCGAAAATTTTAGAATTGAAAACAACTTTGTTGTTGAAATCTAAAAAGTCAGACATTTCCTTTGTTTTTAACTGAAAAACAGGTGAGTAGACGTTGCTTTCTTTGGTTTGTATATTTAGTCTTCTTGCAAAAACACCGTTAGATGAAAATTTGATTTGACTTGTTAAATGCTTTACCTCAATACCTGATTTTTCATTAAAGCTTAAGTGTTTAATAAAAAGGTCGTAATTGTTATTTTCTAAACTTAACCTATTTGCTTCAAGGTTTATGTTTTTAATGTCTAAATGTTTGTAATCTACACCAAAGCCGCGGCGAGGAGCATTGTTATCATGATAGCTGAAACGTGAGTTTGAAAGCGCTATGTGGTCTATCTTTATTTTAGTTTTAGATTTTTTATTAGAACTCGGTTGACTAAAATAATCCGAAAGAAATTGAAAGTTGAACTGTTTATTTCTTCTTTTTAAATGAAAATCGCCATCTTGAATATTGATTTCATTAATAGATAAGATAGAATTAGGAATGAATTTATCAATGCTTAAATAAATTGTTTCAATGTAAGCAAGGGTATCATTTTCTTTGTCTTTAACTAAAATACCTTCAAATACAATTTCATCTAAATATACAATTCCTACAGCATCTACACTAATTTCAGTATTTAGCTCATTACTCAAAAAAGCAGTAATACCTTTTGTTAAATAGGTTTGTACAGGGGATGTTCTTATAGCAAAAAGTAGAAATAATAAAAGCAACCAGATCCATTCTGTAATGTATCCAATTGTTTGTCCTATTATTTTAATTATTTTTACCATTAATTGTCGAGTTTCACAACGTTATTGATGTAAGTTGATTAATTCAGATTGTAAATTTAAGATATTATTTTTAAATTCATTTGGTGTTATTTTGAATAATTCAGGTTTTAGTTCGTACCATTTTTCGACTGCTTGGAAAGGTGTTTTTACATTTAACTCCTTTCGCAAAGAACCATGTCTCCTGTGAAAATTGTAATAAGCATTGAATTTGGCTAAGTCAG
>Ga0209284_10007178_pt1 | contig 10188 bp, 5 predicted proteins | sample FRY03_FD_187211 | JGI IMG/M metagenome (GOLD analysis project Ga0209284, IMG submission 187211) | Freshwater microbial communities from Lake Fryxell liftoff mats and glacier meltwater in Antarctica - FRY-03 (SPAdes) (version 2) | ecosystem: Environmental > Aquatic > Freshwater > Ice > Glacier... | reverse complement strand
TTGTCAGACGACAACAGACAGCCGCTGGCGTCGCACAACCGCCGCTACTACGACGACCTCGACGGCGGGTCGCCGCACCTGCGCAAGCACCGCGCCCACGAGGCGCGCCACGACGACTTTGCGAAGGCGCGCCACGACCAATTTGACACCCGCTCGCTCCCGAACCGCCCCGCGCACATGATCTACGGCGAATACGAGGGCATCGGCGCGCCAAACGCTGCGCGCCGCCGCGGCGGCGCGCAGCACAGCCTCCCGCCGGTGCGTCGCACCGGCAGGGACGTCCGAGAGATGCACATCGACTTTGAAACGCACAAGCTCGCGGTTTTTATGTACACGGACCGCCACAACCAAAAGTATGTCCTGTACTTCCCGACGGACGGCGTGTGCGAGACCGGGGTCGGCATCCCGACCCACAAACAGGGCTCGCTGCTGCACGTGACGCGCCACGCCGTCGATGGCTTCCGAGCCCACGAGATGGAGTCGGCGCACCTGCGCAGCAAGGGCTTGAGCCTCAAGCAGTGCCTGCAGGAGAGCTTCGCCGAGCTGTCGCGCAAGACGCAGGACGCGGAGAGCGAGGTGTTGCTGGACGGCGGTATGACTGAGTACGACATGCATCTGGAACTCGATTCCGCGCACACGCAGCAGCTCAGGGAGTGGCTGCGCGGGTGCCAGATGGGCGACAAAATCGCGCGCGACATGCAGCTCCAGCACGGGTCACAACTGCGCGGCGAGCGCGACTCGGACAGCGAGACGTACGACCGAAGCGAGACGTACGACCGAAGCGAGACGTACGACCGAAGCGAGACGTACGACCGAAGCGATGTGAGCCCGCAGGACGCGCGCGCGTGCGACTCGTGCGGGGGGTACACGCACGGCGCGGCCTCGTTCACCGGCGCCGTCCGGGAGCTCATGCACCAGCCGCATCTCGCGGCCCGCGCCAAGCAGGTCAAGCGCGCGGCGCAGGCCGGCGTGCACCACATCGCGGCGAAAATCGCAGACAAGTCCGGCAAGAAGAAGCACGTCGCGTCAGACACCGAACCACACACCCCACACGCCAAGCACAGCACGCACGCCGTGCAGGGCGCGGAGGCATGCCCGCCAGGGTACGACTGCTACGACCCCTGCAGGCCCTACGCCACCACGCCGCCCCCGCGCGAGTACTACGCGCCGCCGCCGTGCGAGTACATCGCGGCGCCGCCGTGCGCGCCAGACCCCTGCGCGTACTACCCCGCGCCGGCGCGCCCCTGCCCACCGGCGCGCGAGTGCGCCTACGACGCCTGCGGCCGCCTCGTGTGCTACTAGGCGCCGCCGTGCGCGCCAGACCCCTGCGCGTACTACCCCGCGCCGGCGCGCCCCTGCCCACCGGCGCGCGAGTGCGCCTACGACGCCTGCGGCCGCCTCGTGTGCTACTAGGCGCACGCGGTGCTACCAGGCGCGCGCGCTGCCAGTACCCTGCCTGAATAAAACGGACGTGCCCTCCGCCGCCTTGTTTTTGTCGCGCAAATTGCCTGAAATGCGCGCGGCGCGCCGCGCGCGCGGCGCGTGCGATATTATAGAGCGCGCAGCGGGTATGCAACTATATAAGTCGAGCTGGGCCGCCCGTGTTATACTGCGAGGTCTGCATGGCGATGAACGATCCCGCCGCGACGTCGGTGGCCGCCTACCTCCCCGGGCCGAGCGGGCGGCTCGCGCGCAACGACACCACGGCGCCCTCGGTCGAGGACTATGCCAACGTCTTTGGCCCTGGCGCGTACAACATACAGCCCGACGTGAACCGGAACCGCAAGTACGGCCGCCTGCAGATCCCCGACGTGCTCAAGGTGTGTGCGCGCGTGTGTGGATGCGTGCGGGTGTGCGTGCGTGTGTGGATGCGTGTGTGTGCGTGCGCGTGCGTGGATGCGTGCGTGTGTGTGCGTGTGTGGATGCGTGTGTGTGTGTGCGTGTGTGTGGATGCGTGCGTGCGTGCGCGCGGCGCAGCTGCTGACGCGGCTGCGCGCGCAGGGCCCGAACCAATGGATCACGGACCGCGTCGACGGGCTCATCACCGACGCGACGAACTCGCCGTTTACGACGGTGATCCTGCCGTACATGTACATGGACTACCCCGACCGCAAGGTCGAGTGGAACGTGTGGACGTTTGACCAGGGGCTCGCGTCGCGCGTGCCGTACGAGTCGGCGGCGCGCACGCTCACGCAGCGCAAGCAGAGCTTCTCGGGCTACACCGTGCGCCAGGGCCTCGCCATCTCGATGGAGCACAACTTCATGATGACGACGGAGGGCATGGAGAACTTCCAGAACCAGATCAAGCAGGTCGTCGGCAGCATCCAGAACACCAACGACCTCGACGTGCACATGGCGCTCATCACCGCGCCGAGCTACATGATGCAGGTGCGCGAGCGCTACTACCTCGACGACTACCTCTCCAAGGCGCTGCGCGACTACATCGACACCTTTGGCTTCGTGCAGAAGAACATGAACGCGATGGACATCATCATCGAGGACACAAAGTCCATCATCAAGAACTGGGGCGGCGACGAGCCCGACTTCCTGCTCTGCAGCAACAAGCTGTGCTTCCAGCTCACCATGACGCAGGAGCGCACGTCCTACTTCACGCAGGGCACCGACGGCAAGAAGCTCCTCAAGGACGGGCCGACGCTCGACGTGTACCGCAACCTCAAGATCGTCAAGAGCAAGGCCTTCTCGCTCGACGAGGGCAGCGCGCCGCGCGACATCATGCGCCGCCGCGTGCGCGTCGGCGAGTTCTACAACGGCCCGCTCAACGGCCTGACCGGCGTCAGGCTCTACGACGAGGACAGCGACAACTTTGAGGTTCTCGGCATCGACAAGATCTGGCGGACGTGGTATTTGACCGCGCTCAACGGGGGTGCAGCTGGCGCAGACGCAAATGACGCGGCGACACCGGACATGATAGACAACGGGGGTGACTATCACACTGCAGCGTCTGCTGTGGCGCCGGCTGCGGGTGTCGCAGAAAAGGGGCTCATGCTGCTGCGGTGCAACATCGAGCACTACATGCTCGGCGTCATCATCGGGAAGGGCGGCATGGACCACCTCGGGGCCACGCTGTGGGGCCAGACGGAGATGAGCGTCTTCGACGACGGGCAGCACGGCGTGTGGGGCATGACGTACAAGTACCACGAGCGCGCCATGGTGTTTAACGAGGTGCGCGCGCCCGCACCACGCACGCCGCATGCGCCGCGCACGCCCTTGCATGCGCGCCCCGGCGCGAACCTGACGCGGCCCGCGCGCGCAGAGAAACCTGCACAAGGTGTGGGACGTGGCCTACGACGGCTACTGCGGCGGCAAGGACCTCTCGGTCATGCCGTGGACCATCGAGGGCGTCAATGCGTTCCAGGAGGCGAGCCAAAACACCTCGCGCAATTTCTCAGGGAAGTCCATTATCTGCGTGCCGTACGACTCAAAGGTCATCGTCAAGTCGCCCATGCCCATGTGCAGCAATTCCGACGGGACCACGACCTCCCTCGCGACGGCCGACATGATGATCAGCGACATCAAAAACTTCAGCCAGCAACAGACTGGCGGGGACCCAGACGCCGTCGCGCTCAAAGCCATACTGTCGGTCGTGTACGACGCCCTCAAGATGCACAACGAGTACGCGGAAATCAAGGACGCCGTGGCAGGCGCGAGCTCGGGCGAGACTACGACCTGCCGGCTGATGTACAAGGGAACATCGACATGGATGTACAATGTTGCGCACCATGCGAACGCGCACTCGACGTCGGGGTGCGGGCACCACGGCAACGACTACGTGGGCGTCGCGTCGGTGCGCAACGGCAAGTCGCTCATGAATTCCGCCGCTCCCGTCGTCGGCGGCTTCCTTGCCCCCTTTGTGCCCCCGCCCGCGTGAGCGCGCGCGTTTGTAATAAAGACCCGATTCCACAGAAAAGCACTGTGGCTCTGATGATCCAGAAGCCATGCTCTTTTGATTCGCTGAAATCAAAGCGTGAGCTCATATTGTGATTTTGCACGGGTTTCTGGGTATAGATGCTGCAAGTTTTTTCCGGCACACACACACATTGCCGTGCGGCCTCGGCCCGTCGCATTTTCAACAAATGCATGAAACAAAGAATCCACTGCCGATCCAGGGACTCCCTATATAAGCGTGTCCGTCGCAATTAAACTCACATTTGTTTCTGTTGGTCGTATGGCCGTCGCCTTGGGGGAACAATTCCTCCTTGTGGTAACATGCGGCGGCACCATTTTTTCCTGTGGCTTAAACGACGTCGGACAGCTGGGACTTTCTCCTGGTGTGGACACGGCACAGCAGCGCGCTCTGCCGGTGGCAACTGGTCTGAACAATGCAATCATGGTATCCGCCGTCAAAAGGCACGCAGCATGCGTCAATCGCAATGGTTCTGTCTACACGTGGGGGGAAAGTGTGGATGGCCGAACCGGTGTAACTCCTCACGGACGCCGTTCCAGACTCGGACCCCAATGTGTGTACAGTGTGTTCGCGGGCAAGCCACCTGCCATAATGGTGGCATGCGGTGACGGCCACACCCTTCTGTTGACGGCCGCAGGACACGTGTGGGGGTGCGGATCGAATATGCACTGCCAGGTTGGAGTGCAGAGCATGGCAGATCCGGACGCAATCGACAGGAGTGACGTCACGAAGTTTACACAGATACCGCCCGAGCGCTTTGACTGCGGAGATGGGCGCTCTGAGATTGCCTTTATAGCAGCAGGTGCTATCCATAGTGCGGCAGTAGGCCGAGATAACGGCGTGTTGTGGACATGGGGACTAGGTTTCGGAGGACGACTCGGTCATGGTATCGGCTTGCTGTTCCATAGTGCACCAGTGCCGACCGCGATACCGACCGTAACGTTTGGCGAAGCCATTGTTTCAGCGTCTGCCACGAGAACTTACACCATGGCAGTCACCGCCAGCGGCGTCGTGTGGGTAAGTGGGGAGTCTCCCCACTGCGCAATGGGGCTCGGTCAAACCTTGGCATGCGACACCTTCAACCGTGTCGGCGGGCCTGAAATATTTGGAGATGGAGGCGTGCGAAGCGTGGCCTGCTCTATTCGGCATTCCCTGATGCTCGCGCAGAATGGTATATTGTGGGTGTGCGGCGACCCGACTTCTTTCTGCCTCGGCAGAGACACGCACGGGGAGAGATACGACACACCGCAGGACATTCACGCTGACTGTTTTAATTTTGAGCCGGTTTTGGCGGTTTCTGCGTCCCTGACACGCAGTGCCGCCGTGACCGCAAGCGGGGGGCTGTACACATGGGGTGCTGAGCTGTCGGGCAAATTCAACGGGTTGTGTGTGCCGTCTGTACTTACAGAGGACGTCGAAACCATCACGAAATACGAGCCACAGAGAGTCCGGCACGCTGGCGTGCCGCATAAACACATCGACCCGTTCGGGCTTTGGAACTGGCCCTTGAGTCCAGGGGAGCAGCTTGCATTTGCCATGGGCACGCATCCGCGTCTCGGTGCCAACTCGGCTTACCAAAAGACAAACGATGAAATGCTGGCGTGCATCCTCCGCCATGCTCGACGTGAGCCCGAAGTCGCGGACACAGACGTTGGGCTGCGGAATCTTCTAGGGGTTGGCGCGCTGGATGGGCTGCAAAGGCAGTGACCGCGGACACACACCGCGCGCCTACTGCGCCTGCAGCGCCATGAACATCGTGTTCGGGTTGCACGACGGCGCGTCGAGCGCCTGGATGCCGCCGCCGGCGACGGCAAACTGCTGCAGCAGCTCGGTGATGACCTTGGAGCAGTAGGTCCCGTGCTCCGCGCGCGAGCGCGGCGGGAGCGTGCGCGCGGGCGCGATGCTCCCCGCGTACATGCCCCAGCGGTCGAAGCGGATGTTCTGCGCGGCGACGCGCACGCACTCGCCGTAGAGCGCGGCGTAGGCGCGCGCGGGCACGTACACCACCACGGTGTGGTACTCCTCGCGCCACGACTTGAGCCGCATATACACGCGCGACGTCTGCGTGATCGAAAAGCCCATCGTCTTGCCGTCGGCAAACGCGAGCCCCGCGGGGTCCGCGGGGAAGCTGAGCTCGACGTGCGCATACCGCACCGCGCGCCGCTCGCCGCCGGGCAGAAAGAGCGTCTGCCGCGTCAGGGTCGCCACGGCCCTATTGATCAGAAAGTCGTCGTCCTGCGCGCGCGGCGCGTCGCTCGCGTCAGGCGGCGTGCGCCAGCGCAATGCATGCACAAAATCACCGCATGGCGCGCGCACCTGCGGGCAGTAGAACATAAAGTGCAGCGCCATCTCGCTCGCGCCGCGGTCTGCCGCGCGTGCGCGCGCGTGCGCGTCGTCCGCCGCGTCGCGCCGCAGCGACGCGGACAGCGCGTCGGCCACGCGGCCGCGCTCCTGCTGCCGGAGGCTGCTCGCGGTGGACAGCACGCGGTCCATGCATCGTGCCCAGGCCGCACCCCGCGCCCGAGATATACGCCGCGGACGCCCGCGGCGGCGAATCCGCGCTGCGCGCACGAGAGTCCCAGGCGGTGTGATGCGGGTCTGTACTCAAAAAACTTAGGGCGTCTCCGCGGCGGCCGCCGCCAGCGTGCGCAGAAAGCCCGCCGCCGTCTGCGCGAACGCGGCGCGCTCCGCGACGCCGGCGGGCGCCAGCAGCAGGCGGCGCGCGCCCGCGGCCTGGTGCGCGGCCGACGCGCGCACGAACGCGCGCAGCGCGCCAAGCGCGCCGGGAGGGTCGGGCGCGCCCGCGGGCAGCAGCGCCGCGCGGCGCAGCCGCGCGAGGAGCGGCCACGCCGCGCGCACGCGCGCAAAGAGGTTGCGCTGCACGTCCGCCTCCAGGACGCTGCGCAGCAGCGCGTCGTGCCGCTCGTGCGCGGCGCCGGGGTGCAGCCCGCGCGCGCGGAGCTCGCCGTTGAGCGTGCCGATCGAGGCGCGCGCCACGGCCAGCGGCTCCAGGGCGTCGGCGTCGCCGAGGTCCATCACCAGCGCGCCGCCGCCAAACATGCTCACGGCGCAGTCGCCGAGGATCTCCCGCTGCAGCACGCCCCGCAGCACCGCCGAGAGATCGCCGAGGGCGCCCGCGGGCGGCGCCGCGCCCGGCGCGAGCGCCTCGTGCTGCGTCGCGACCCGCTGCAGGCACGCGGCGAGCCGCGCGCGCCGCGCGGCGCCGGCGTCGCCGCAGCAGAACCAGCCGGCCTCCCACACGAGGTCCGCCGCGGCGTCGTGCAGCTCCTGCAGCGCGGGCGTGAACCCGAGGTACAGCGCGAAGAGGTGGTCCTGCAGCGCCTCCGCGTCCGTGCGCAGCGCAAAGGCCTGCGCGCGCGCCGAGCCCTGCTGCTGCGTGAGGTCCAGGAAGGCCTGCAGCGCGCCGCTGCGCAGCAGCGCGCTGAGCCCGTACAGCTGGTGCGGCGGCGCGCGCGCGCTGTGCCACGGCATGCGCTCCGCGGCCGCCTGCATATGCGCGGCGTCGCGCGGGGCCGCCTGCGGGCGCTCCGCCACCACATACCTGCGCGCACGCGCCGCGCGTCAGTGGCGTCGCGCTGCGCGGCAGAACAGGCGCTGCGCGGCAGAACAGGCGCTCACCGCTGCAGGAACGAGGGCCACCCGGGCGGCGGCGCTGGCGGCGCCCGCTGGGGCGGCGGGTGCAGGCGGTCGAGCGACAGCGCGCTCGTCCTCATCTCGCTGTGCGGGCCGAAGGCGCTGTTCTTGCGCGCGTTCACGACCGCGACGCGCCGCGGCGCGCGCCGCGTCTTCGCGCCCGCGGTGCGCACCATCGTGCGCAGCGGGCGCCCGGCCTGCAGCGGCCCGACGCGCACGTAGCCGTGCGGCGCGCTGCCCGCGATGTCGTGCAGCGGCAGCACAACCGTGCGCTCGCAGCCGTCGCACGCAAACACCAGCGCGGCCACGCTGGCGAGCACCACGGTGAGCTTGCCGCTCGCAAGCTCGACGGCGCCGCCCTCCGTGCACTGGTGGTCCGCAAAGGGCGGCGAGTAGCCGGGCAGCGCCGCCGCGATCCGCGGCGCGCCGTCGCCCTGCGCCCACGCGCCGATGCCCGGCCGCATGAGGTCGCAGCTCACCACGCCGAGGGTCTGCGGCGCGAGCGGCGCCGCCGCCATGCTCCGGGCGGCCTCCGCGCCCGGGGGCGCGCGGGCGAGCCGGTCGAGCGCGTGCCGCGCGATGAAGCGCGCGAGCTGGTGCTCGCACAGCCGCCCAAAGTCGGGATGCACGCCCCGCAGCAGCGCGTCCTCGCACTGCGCGTCGGGGCAGTCGACGAGCCGCAGGACGTGCTCGACGCGCTCGACCACACACCCGCCCGCGCTGCGCGGCGCGCTGCGCCGCGTGACGCAGAAGACGACGACCAGCGCGGACAGGCCGCCCGCGGGCGCGAGGTGCTCCTCGAGCTGGCGCATGACCCGGCACTCGTCGCAGCACGGGTGCGCGCCCGCCGCGTGCACCGCGCACCCGAGCGCGACCTGCGGGAACACCTGGTCGACGTAGTAGGCCCCGGGGCTCCCGCCCGTGGCCGTCCACGTGTAGCCCAGCGCGCGCAGCATGCGCGCCTCTGCGGCGCCGCGGGCCCGGGCCCCGGGGCTGCAGCCGGGGCCGACTGTTGCGGGAAGCACACGGAGTCGCGCGTTTTTTCACGTTTTATTGAACCGTCTGTGCGTTTCATCGAATCGAATGTCTCACGCACATACCGAGGCCCGCGTTCATGGCAGCCGACCCAGCAGTCTCCCGAGCCCGTCCAGCGTGCCCGGCGCGCGCGCGCGCGCGAACACGAGGACGAGGAGCTCGCACAGCAGGCCCTGGAACACGCACCGCTCCCCGAGCCTCCTGTGCGTGGCCATCGCAAAGGCGAGGACGAAGTCCTCGCGCACGTCGTGCCAGCCCCCGATGCGCGCGCCGCCCAGCGCCGCGGGCGGGACCTTCCTCGGCAGCCACTGGACGTGGAAATTGTTGAGTCCGAGCGCGCTGAAGCTGTCCTGGTCGGCCCTGGTGTAGTTGGCACCTTCGCCCCACGTGTACAGGCCGCCCGCGGAGGTGACCGCCGCCGAGTGCGACACGCCCGCCGCAAACACGGCGACGCCGTCGCCGTGGAAGCGGGCGTGGCGGATCCGCGCGGGCCGTTTCACGCGCTCGCCGGGGCGGTCGTGCGTGCCGCACAGCGGCCCCGTGGCCAGCCCGCAGCTCCAGAGCTCGCTGTCCTCCGTCAGGATCACAGAGTGCACCGACCCGCACCGCACGGAGCGCACCCGCTGGTCTTTGAACGCGCCCGTGCCGCCCACGCGCTTCAGGTCGGCGCTGCACTCTTGGTTGCCCAGGCCCAGCTGGCAGTCGATGTTCATGCCGCCGGCGTACAAGGCGCCGTCGGCGGTCACCACCATGCTGAAGTCGTCCCCGGCGTCCACGAACACGGGCTCGGAGCCCCCGAAGCTCTCGGGGGGCACCGCCGTGGGAACAAGCAGCGTGGACGGCCCGAGCCTGGCGCAGGCCCTCCGTCCCCACGCCGAGAGCGCTCCGGGCGTGCCAGACAGGGCCAGGCTGTGCCGCTCTCCCGCCGCGACGAGCGAGACTGCGCCGCCTGCGAAACACGCGGGGTCGATCTGCGCGAACAGATGGCGCGGCTCGGTGTCGTTGAGGCCGAGCTGGCCGCACTCGTTCTGCCCCGCGCCCCACACCCCCCCGCGCGCTGTCAGCAGGAGCGTAAAGTGCCTGCCGCACGCCACCATCCGCGCGGGCGCGCGGTGGAGCACGGCGCGCGGCACGGCGAGCGGGCGCACGACGTTGCGCGAGTCCGGGGCGGTCGGCGCCGAGGAGCCCCGCGGGCGCCAGCACGACGACCAGGGCGGCGGGATCGCGCCCGACGCAGCGAGAGCCGCGCACGCGGTCGGCGCGGCGGCCGCGGCCGTCTCAAAGGCTGCCGCCGGCTGCGCCGACATGTCCAGCCCCAGCTGCCCGTGCTTGTTGCACCCCCACACAAACACGTCACCGCCACGCGTCACGCAGGCCGCGTGCTCGCGCCCGCAGCACACGCTGGCGACCGCCTCTCCAGCAAAGGCATGCGCCTTGTCCACGAGGGCCGGCAGCAGCTGGTTGCTGGTGGTGCCGAGCCCCAGCTGGCCGTTGCGGTTGGTGCCGAACGCGTACAAGTCGCCGTGCTCCGTCACCACAAGCGTGAAGCCGGCGCCCAGCGACAGAGCCATCGC
>Ga0209284_10007176_pt1 | contig 10193 bp, 8 predicted proteins | sample FRY03_FD_187211 | JGI IMG/M metagenome (GOLD analysis project Ga0209284, IMG submission 187211) | Freshwater microbial communities from Lake Fryxell liftoff mats and glacier meltwater in Antarctica - FRY-03 (SPAdes) (version 2) | ecosystem: Environmental > Aquatic > Freshwater > Ice > Glacier... | reverse complement strand
CCCATAGGAAAGCTCCATACGTTGGGAGAGTAGCAGGTACGCAGTTTGAGAGTGGCTGAAGGATAGCACAGGTGAGAAGAGAGGGCAACGGCTGCTTTTTTCTCGTGCCCATCGCTCCCGCGTGGGCGCATTCCCTGGATGCTGCGCGTCCACAGGAGATTGGCGAGGCGCGCCACGACTCTGGCGCGGAGCGCCAAAAGCATCGTCCCCACGCGGAGCGTGGGAACGAGAATTTCCCGTTTCCAATACTCGTGCCCACCGCTCCCGCGTGGGCGCATTCCCCGGATGCTGCGCGCCCACAGGAGATTGGCGAGGCGCGCCACGACTCTGGCGCGGGAGCGCCGAAAAGCCGTGCCCACGCAGGAGCGTGGGCACGAGAAACGTGCATATTCAGATGAAGGGGATTCTCTACTACGACTTCAGCAGCATCGGCGTCACGTTGGCGCCTTCCAGCAGGGGCGAGTCTTCGTAGAGGAAGCAGCGGACGACCCGTTTGTCGTCTGTACGGTAGAGGGGGGGCTGGCTGGCCCAACATTTGTCCATCACTTTCGGGCAACGATCGGCAAATTTGCAGCCGGAAGTGGGGCGCACCTCATCCAAAGTGGCGAGGGTTTCGCCCTCTTCCTCTTGCTCCCAATCGCGCGCTGCGTGCATCTTGGGGATGGAGTCGACCAGCAGTTGGGTGTAGGGGTGTTTGGGGTGGCGGATCACCTCTTCCACCGAACCAGCCTCCACCACCGCGCCCCGGTACATAATCAGAATACTTTCGCAGATTTGGTAGGCGGTGGTCAGGTCGTGGGTCACGTAAAGAATGGAGATGTCGAAGTCCCGGTTGAGGGAGCGCAGACTTTCCAGGATTGTGGCACGCAGGGAAGCGTCCACCATCGACACCGGCTCGTCGGCCAGAATCACCCGCGGGCGCAGAAGCAGGGCACGCGCCACCATTATTCGTTGCCGTTGGCCGCCGCTGAGTTGGTGCGGAAAGCGGCCCAGCACTTCGTCGGCGCGCATACCCACCGTTTCCAAGGCGTCGACAATCATCTGCTTGGCCTCTGCCTTCGAGTTTGCCAGTTTGAATTTGTCAATCGTCACGTGGAGCAGATGCTCGGCTTTGTAGAAGGGGTTGTAGACGCCGAAAGGGTCCTGATAGATGGGCTGCACGTCGCGCAGAAATTGCTTGCGCCCCTCTTTGGAAAGGGTTCCCAGGTCGGCTCCGTTGTAGAGAACCTCGCCACTGCTGGGTTTGGTCACGCCCAAGAGCAGGCGGGAGAGAGTCGTCTTGCCACTGCCGCTCTCGCCGGCCAAGGCAATCATTGCGGGGCTGTCGGAAGGAATGGAGAAGGTGACATCTTCCACGGCGACGGTGCCGTTTTTATTGAACATCCCGCCGCCAAAAATTTTGGAGACATTGCGAAGTTCCAGAATCGGGGTCATGCGCCCACCTCCACTACGGGGCCCACTGAGGGGTCCACTACGGGGCCCACTGGGGGGTCCACTGGGGAAATTGTCGTGCTGGTGTTGGAGAAGAGGTGGCAGGCCACAAAGCGCCCGTCGGTTGTGGCTTCGAGTTCGGGCGTAACGGTGGAACAGTGGGGCATAGCCGACGGGCAGCGGGGCGCAAAGGAGCAGCCGGTGGGCAGGTTGATCAGGCGGGGCGGCATTCCGGGAATGCTGACCAGCCGCTCGCTCTTGGCTTCCAGGCTGGGTACGCTTTGCAACAGCAGGTCGGCGTAGGGATGCAGCGGTTTCTCTACAATCTGATGGACGGGAGAAAGCTCCACCAGTTTGCCCGCGTACATCACGCCCACTCTGTCGGCAAACTGGGCGATCAGCCCCATATCGTGGCCGACCAGAATGACCGATGCACCGGTCTCCTTTTGCAGACGGCCCAGTGTCGTCATCACCTGGCGCTGCACCACCACATCCAGCGCGCTGGTCGGCTCGTCGGCCACAATCAGTTTGGGCTGTAATGCGGTGGCGGTCGCCATCCCCACCCGCTGTTTCATTCCGCCGCTCAACTCGTGGGGAAACATCCGCGCCACAGTCGATTTCAGCCCCACGTGTTCCAGCAGGGAGTGGATGCGCTTGCGAAAGGAGGCTTTCGTCTCCTCGTAGCCGTGATCCTGCAAGCCGTCGATAATCTGGTCTTCGATCCGCATGACCGGATTGAGCGCGTTCATCGCCGCCTGGGTGACAAGCGCCACATCCTGCAGGCGGGTCAGACGCATCTCTTCTTCGTTGAGTTTGAGCAGATCCCGGCCATCGAGAATAATTTCGCCCTGGACAATGCGCGCCGGGGGTTTGAGCAGGCGCATAATTGCCAGAGCCAGAGTCGTCTTGCCACAGCCGGACTCGCCGACCAGGGCCAGGCGCTCTCCTTCGTGAAGGGTCAGGTTGACGCCGCTCACGGCCTTGACCGCGCCATCCGCGGTCTCGTAATGGACGTGCAGATCGACGATGCGCAGCAGGGGTTCGGTCTCTTTGGATACAAATCTGTGTGCCATTAGACGCTCTTTCTGAGGCGTGGATTGGCCCATTCATCCAAGCCCTGGGAGATGAGAAAGAGGCCAACAAAGAGAAGAACAATCATAACAATGGGCGGCGTCCACCACCACCACCAGCCGTTGATCAGGGATGCGTACCAGATGTTCCAATAAATAGTCATGCCCAAAGTGTTCGCTTCGAAGGGTCCCAGGCCGATGGCTTCCAGACCGAGAGAGGCGAGAACAGCACCAGAGATGGAGGTGATGTAGACGGCTACAATAAAGGGCATCAGATTGGGGATCATCTCGCGAATGATAATCTCCGGGCCGCTGAGACCGCTGAAACGGGCCATCTCCACGTAGGGTTGCTGACGGATGACCAGCACCTGGGAGCGCAATACGCGGGTGGGGCCCAGCCAGGCCAGCGCCGCCACAATCAGCGCCATCTCATTCACTGACATATCGCCGGGAACCGAAATGGCGATGATGACCAGCACAAGCAGCCCGGGCACTGTGCGCAGGATATCCACGGCAGAACGGGTAATGGTATCAAATATGCCGCCATAATAGCCGCTGAAAAAGGCCAAAATCGTGCCGATGAGAACGCCGATAGAACCGGCGGTTACACCAATTTGGATGGTCTGGGGTGTTCCTTCCACCATCACGGCCAGAATGTCCTTGCCCAAACGATCCGTACCCAGCCAATGCTCGGCGGAGGGCGGCTGGCTGGGGCGATAGGAGAGGGGATGGGCGTCTTCCGGGTTCGTTTTGATCGAGCCGACGAACACAAAAAGAACAATCAGCAGCAACAGGCCACAGCCAGCAATCAACGGGCGATTGCGGCGAAAGTAGAGAAATGTATCCCGCAGCCGGCTGTTTGGCACGGGCGGCGCATCGGGTAGAGGCGTCGATTGGATTGCCATAGAAAATTCACCCTAGACTTGGCGATGAGAAGAGTTGGAAGTCCTGATTTGCTCTGAAAAGAAGGAGACGGATTTTATGTGTCTTCCCAATAAGTAGGGGCACGAGGTGGGGCGGGATGAAATTTACAGGCGAAGACGAGAGAGATTCCCGCCCCACCTCATGCCCCTACCGATGTCACCCCGCAATATCGAGAAGATACGATTTTATCTGCGAAAACCTGTGGTTTCTGCCGGGCATCCTTTGGGTGCTGCGTTCCGCATTTCCTCATTATTCGGTCCGGTAATGAATACGCGGGTCCAGCAGCGGATAGATGAGATCGATGATCAGCATTGTGAAGGCGACAGAGAGAATGACCAGAAAAACAATACCCTGAATCACATACCAGTCGAAACCGCGTACCGCTTGCAGTAGAATCGAACCCACGCCCGGATAACTAAAGACAATTTCAACCAAAATCGCGCCGGAAATCGTCGTGCCCAACGAGAGCGCCAGCCCTGTGATCTGGGGCAGAATGGCATTGCGCATGGCATAGCGGTAGAAGATACGTGAGTCTTTCAACCCTTTGGCCTCGGCCTGCAACATATAATCTTCGCCCTGCACAGTCACCATCATCGAGCGCATGCCCAGCGCCCAGAAGCCGATTTGAGCCAGCACAATCGAGAAGGCAGGCAGAATCGCGTGGTGCAGCACATCCACGGCAAAGCCCCAACTCATTGTGGGAATGCGTTGGGTGCTAAAGCCACCAAAAAGAGGAAAGATGGGCCACTGAAAGGCAAAAACATAGAGGAGCACAATGCCCATCAGATAGAAGGGGACAGCCGAAAAGGTGAAGAGGGCCGGGAAAATAGTGCGTACCCACAGAGGCGCTTTGCCCCAGGCCAGCAATGCGCCCACAATTGTACCCAACGTAAAGCTGATGAGCGTGGCCGTCAGCAACAGGCCAACCGTCCAGGGGATGGCGCGTGCCATTATAGAACTGACAGTAGCGGGGTAGTTGGAGATGGAGACCCCGAAGTCCAGGCGGGCCATATTGCCCAGATAATTCAGGTATTGCCGCCACAGGGGTTGGTCAAGGCCAAATTTGGCGTTATACGTCTCGATGAGACCCGCCACCTCTTCGCTGGAGACATTGACGCCCTGACTCTGCAACTGAATCAGCTTTTGGCGGATGGGGTCCTGGCCGGACATACGCGGAAAGAAAAAGTTGATAGTCGCGGCCAGAAACGCGATGAGAACAAACTGAAAAATTCTTTTCCACAGATAGTCGAAGGTCATAGTTCGGCAACCGTCCTGGGATAATCCGACGTTTGATGGCTAGGAAAGACCTGCCAGGTTTTGGAAAACCTGGCAGGTCTGTTTCCTTCACACGAACCTTACGGAGCGTTCGTGGCTTTCAGTTGCATCATCGTATACGGGAAGCCCGTGTGCATATGAATACCGTTCATATACGGGTCCGTAGCAGTAGACGGCCAGTTGGTCCAGTAGGTCTGGTTATTGGCCGTGCGGTTGTAGAACTGGGCCAGATTGACATCGGGCAGATCGCGCAGCCAAATGTCCATAGCGGCGTACTCCAGCTCACGTACCGTGGCTTCGTCCGCAGCCCCGGCCAACTCATCCACAATGGCGTCGAACTCTGGATTCGAGTACTGGAACCAGTTGCCCGGATCGCCGGTGGTATAGAGCCGCAACGTGCGGTAGATGTTGCCGGACATTGCGCCGTTGTGACCGAAGAGACCACAGGTGTAGTCACCCGAGGAGAGGATTGCGCCCACATCTGGCGGCTGGGAGAAGGTTGTGTCAATGCCACCCTGTTTGAGCATCTCGACCAGCACCGGTCCCAGGTCCGAGAAGTGGGGCAGGCTTGCAATATAGCACTTGATGGTATCACCATCGGCATCTGCCCAGATGCCATCACTGTTTTTGGTATAGCCTGCCGCTGTCAGGCGGGCATCCCCATCGGCGGGATCAAATTTGCCCGGTTCGTACTTGGCTTCCAGATCGGCCAGGCCGTCAATAGAGGCCTGAAGACCCTTGAAAGGCGGGAAGGGCCAGACCGATTTCTGACCGTTGCCAGCAAAGGCAAAGTCGATCAGTTTGTCTCGGTCGATATAGCGATTGATGGCCCAGCGCACTTCCGACTTGCCGAAGTGCTTGTCGGTGTTGCTCAGGTGCAGGGCAGTCGGCCACCAGGAGACCATACCGTAGGGGCCTTCACGACCGGTCCAGGTGGTGGCTTCCGGGTTGTCCTGCAGAATTTTCTCGATCAGATCGACGCGCAGGTCGTGGGTCTGGTCGATTTCGTTGCGGATCAGCGCGGTGGCCTGGGCCTGCTGATCGCCGATGAAGATCTGGACAAAGCGCTCAATTTCGGGCAGGGGCGCAAAGCCAGTGCGGCAGGCCCACCACTCGTCACAGCTTTTCACCCGGTCGATAATGCGGCGTGTGTCGTCGGCAAAGGAATAGCGCCACGGGCTGGTGGTCACAGGCCCCGCGCCGTCGTTGAAGGCAGTGTATTCGGCCCAATCCTGGCCTTCCCAGATGTGTTGAGGAACAATGAATGTGGCCGAATCACCCTTCGCCACAACAACCTCGTCGTGGAAGCGGGGGGCCGGGGAGCTGAAGGTGATCTTGACGGTCAGATCATCCACGACCGCAGCCTCTTTGATGTACGTTTCGTAGATGCCGCCCAGACGAACCTCATTCCCGAGGTCGCGCAGGGTGTTGAAAGTGTAGGCCACATCATCCGCATTGAAGGCTTCGCCGTCACTCCAGGTGACCCCATCGCGCAGATGGTAGACCAGTTCGGTGGCATCCGCGTTGTACTCCCAGCTCGTCGCCAGCCAGGGGTACTGGTGGCCGTCCAGCATATCGGCAAAGACCAGCGGCTCGTGGAAAAGGGTCACGCCCTGCTGGTGGGTGCCGCCCAGGTTGTAAGGACTCCACATTTCGGGCGGTCCATAACCGCTCATATCCGCCACAATCATCGTGCGGTTACGGGGAGTTTCGCCATCTGTCGTTGCAGCGGGCGCTGCTTCTTGGGCCGCTGGCGCAGCCGCCGCGGCCGGCTCCTCTGCGGCCGGCGCTGCCGTCTGTGGGCTGGAACAGGCGCTGATCAACAACGCGCCAAATACCAGGCAAGCCAATAGGACTCTAAACCTGTTCATACTCTCTCCTTGGTGGGGTTGATGAAAACAATTCGGATAGGTTGGAATAGTAAATTTGGGTTGGGGTAGTCGAGTGGGGAGTCGACTTGGGCAACACGCATAGAACGTTCGAGCAACTTCGATGGTAGCGATACCATACAGCGAAGTTTTTGAAATGTCAAATGGCATTTGCAGTACCGCGCATTGGCCTAATCAGATCGTTGGGCAGGTGCGCATGAACAACGCATAAACAGCGCCTAAGCGGCGCGTAGACGGCGGGTTAGTATTCCTCTTGCCCCAGAATGCGCTGCTTCATCTGTTCAATCTGCGCTTTCGCCGAGTAGTTGAGAATATAATAAAGTCCCTTCCAGGTATCCGGCTCCAGAAAATCGCTGGGCTTGGCATCTTTCAGCCCCGCTGCCAGATCGCCGAGCAGGGCAAAGCCGGGAATCCGCTCCAACTGCTGGTTGATCTTCGCCATCGCCTCCTGCTTCTGGTTCTGGGCCATATAATTGAGCACAAACCAGAAGCCTTTCCACGTTTCCAGGTTGACCAAATCCTCTTTGGTTGTTCCGGCAAAGCTGGAACGCAGGGTGTCAATAATCTCTCGCTGGGCCTGGGGGGTAAAGCGGTAGATATTCTCCTGCAACACAGCGCCCAGCCCTTCCAGCGTCAACGGCGGCGGGGTGAAGCGGGCGTTAATAGCGCGCAACTGCTCAGCCAGCGAATTCAGTTCATCCACCAGCTTGCGAAATTCCTCCCGATCCATCCCCGACGCGACGGACGACTGGGACGGCGCTGCGGGCGTGGCTTCCTCTATTGGTTTGTAATTGCGGTGGATGTGACAATAGTCCGAGCCATCCTGGGCGTTGTTCTTGCAGGGATCGCCCGCTTTTGTGGTTGCCCTGCAGGGCCGGGTTTCGTCGCTCATTCGATTCTCCTTTTGGTTGTGCGGACTCACTACAGCGGATACAGTCAAGCAAAGAGGAGGACGCAGCGCCCAGAGGGCACCCTTAGATTTGAATTGATTTATGCTGATTTGACCGAAATCGATCTTAAAATCAGCGTAAATCTTTGTTTCGGTCTGTTTGATCTGCGTCCGCTTTTTGATAGACTGAACGGTTACCTTTTAACGCAAAAGCGCAGAGGTGCAAAGAAATCACCCCACCCTCTGCGTCTTTGCATCTTTGCCCCTTTGCGTTAAAAATAGCGCTCTCGCTCACTGATGCCCGCCCGGCCCGTGGGCGTGGCGATGTTCGATTTCGTCCTGAGTAGCGGCGCGGATGGAGACGACTTCGATGTCGAAGTGCAGGGTATCCCCAGCCAGGGGGTGATTGCCGTCCACTGTCACGTGCTGGTCATCCACGGCGCTGACAGTGACGACCTTTAGCCCACCGGGAAACTCCATCTGAAACTGCATCCCCACTTCCACCGCATCCACGCCCTGAAAAGCCGAGACGGGCACGGCCCCCGCCAGATTCTCGTCGTAGACGCCGTAGGCTTCTTCCGGGGGCAGGACAATACTGAACTGATCGCCGACTTCCCGACCGCCCAGCGCGTTTTCCATCCCGGCAATCAGTTGGCTGTGGCCGTGGAGATAGACCAGCGGCGACTGGACATCCGCGCTGTCAATGACCGCGCCGTCGTCGTCGGTGAGGGTGTAGGCAAAGCCGACGACCCTATTTTTCGTGATAGACAATATCCTCTCCTTTGTGAGTGGCGGATTGCGGGTCACATTTCGTATTGCGTCCAAAAGCGCTGGCCCTGTTCCTGCACGTCATTGTACACCAGCCGCGCTCGCCGCATTTCCTCGCGCAGGGAGGCAATCTCTCCCGCGTATTCGGGCAGGGCCGACAGATCGTACATTTCCAACGGGTCGGCCTGCACATCGAAAAACTGTGTGTGCCGCCCGCTCTCCGTGCAGTATTCGATGAGTTTGTAGCGCTCGCCCAGCACAGCCCGCTGCACGTCCCGATAGGCAAAGTAGAGATTTCCCCGGCCCGGCGCGCCCTCCTGAATAGCGGGGCGCAGGCTCTGGCCGTCCACGGACGGGGGCGTGGGCAGGCCGATCAGATCGCAGAGGGTCGGGTAAATGTCGAGCAGCAGAGCGCGGGCGTCGGTCTGTTGCCCGGCGGGGACACCCGGCCCGGCGAAGATCAGCGGCACGTGGACGCTGTGGTCGTAGAGGCTCTGCTTGCCCATCAGCCCGTGACGGCCCAGGGCCAGCCCGTTGTCCCCGGCAAAGACAATCAGTGTATCGGCGCCGTGGCCGCTCTCGTCCAGGGCATCCAACACCCGGCCAATTTGCGCGTCCAGATGGCTGACCATCCCGTAGTAGTCGGCCAGATGGCGGCGAATCTCGGCGGGGTTGCGGGGTTTGGCGGCCAGCAATTCGTCCCGCACATCCATCTCCCCGTTGTCGAAGGGGTGTTCGGTCAGGAAGTTCTCCGGCAGTTCGATGGCGTCCGGGTCGTACATTTCTCGAAATTCACGGGGCATTGTGCGCGGGTCGTGGGGGGCCATAAAAGCCACGTAAAGTAAAAAGGGATCGTCGCTGGTATGACCGCGCAGAAAGTCGATGGCCGTCTCGGCGAAGAGTTCGGACGAGTGTTTGCCGGGGGTGATGTGATCCCAGCGCTTTTGAATGATCGGCTGGGTCGGTCCCAAGTCGATGCGCTGGGGGCGGGTGTCGGGATAGCGGCCAGTGGGGTCAAAGTCACAGGCGGGCACATTCCAGTGGTCATCCATCCCGCCAAAGAAGATTTCGCCCCCGTCGGAGAAACAGCGGGCAAAGGCGGCGGGGCCGTTGTGCCATTTGCCCGTGCCAAAGGTCGTGTAGCCCAGCCCGCGCAGATATTCGGGCAGCATCAGGTGTTCGGCGGGGATGCCTTGCCCTTCCCCTTCCAGCCGGTAGAGATAGCGCCCGGTCATCAGCATCGCCCGGCTGGGCATACAGACCGCGCCGCTGCTGCCGCCGGGAATGTAGCCGTTGCGAAAGGCTGTGCCACGCGCCACCAGCCGGTCCATATGCGGCGTGTGGATGGCGTCGTTGCCCAGCGCACGGATGGTGTCAAAGCGCTGGTCGTCGGTGAAAAGGATGAGGATATTGGGGCGGGATGGAGAGGTCGGCATCGGGTGTGTCCTTTGATTGGTTGGCAATGGGCATCTGCTATTATGCCAGCGCCTTCTCCACCAACTCTCTCGCCGCCTCCGGCAACGCCAACCCCAGCGCGGCCGCGTGACCTTTCTCCGACATCTTCTTCCACGTTTTTTGCAGAATGTCGATGACTTTGGCCTCGTCGTGCTTTTGGGAGAAGTCGGCGAAGTAACTTTCCAGAAAGACGAGGCAGGCCACATCCTCCAGGCATTGGGCCTCGGCGTCCCGCTTGAGTTGCTCCTTGCGGATCAGCCCCTGCACCCGATGGACTGTCTCGGCGTCGTAGCCCACCTCGGCCAGAATTTCTCCGGCGGTCTCGGCGTGGAAACGGGCCAGATTGCTGCGCCACTGTTTGTAGCCCGCCTTGCCCTCCGGGTAGTCCCTGCGGAGACTCTCCCAGCGGCGAATGTGCTGAGCTGCCACTGCCAGACGCAGAGCCTCCGACGCGTCCGGGGCAAAGCGTGCCAGCCAGCCGCTCATGCGCTG
>Ga0209284_10007171_pt1 | contig 10196 bp, 6 predicted proteins | sample FRY03_FD_187211 | JGI IMG/M metagenome (GOLD analysis project Ga0209284, IMG submission 187211) | Freshwater microbial communities from Lake Fryxell liftoff mats and glacier meltwater in Antarctica - FRY-03 (SPAdes) (version 2) | ecosystem: Environmental > Aquatic > Freshwater > Ice > Glacier... | reverse complement strand
CCAATTGCCACATATCTTTGACGCTTTCTTTACCACCAAAGATGGCCCCGATGAAACGGGCAAAGGTGGCACCGGGCTTGGACTCGCCGCGTGCAAAGAAGTCATCGACGCTCATGGTGGACGCATCCGCGTCGAGAGCACCGTCGGCAAAGGCACCGCGTTCATCATTCGCTTGCCGCGTGCGGCGTAGAGTCTCGTCCACGAACAGAATGTTAATGCCCATTCGGTCCAAACAATCCACAATCTCTTCCGCGCTCTGCTCGCCGCGCGATGAACCCAGCATCGTGCCACCGTGCTCATTAATCTCAGAGACCGTCACGGGCGTGAGCTCCAAAACGGGCCGCTTGAATGATGGAATGAAGCCCTGGTAGCCGCTGCAAAAACCATAAACCCGCGGCACGCCATAGAGCCGAGTCATCTCCATGACCAAGGAACGGATGACGTTATTCAATCCTGGACAAAGTCCGCCACAGGTGACAATCCCGGCGCGCGTTTTCGATGGATCGAAAAAAAGTCGCCGCCGCGCCCCCGCCGGTTCGAGCCCCGTAAGCTGGCTGAGGGGCAAACCGAGCCCGTTGAGCCCCGACACGGTGTTGTCCAGCAAGATTCGATCCGACTCGTCGACGTAGTTCACGGAATGTTATCGAAAGTCGAGCAGCGGTTTCAGCGGCGATTCGATCCGGCAATCGCCCAGAGTCCGGACCCGCAGTTCATCTTCGCTATGCATGGCGGATTTCACGCTATCGATATTCTTTGATGCTAAACAAGAAAGCGATGGACGCATCTTTCGCCGCCACGAAAAGTGCACGATGGAAGACTATCTCCACCGAAAGTTGACGACAAGACTTTGAGCCTGCGTGAGGTCCGCTACACAGGCTCAAAGGCCGAAGATCCATCGCTAGCTGGCTTTACGGACGTCAGATTGGACGCTATCACGCGAAGTCACTGCGTGATCGCAGCACGATGCGACTTCACTAGCCGCTCGATCGAGTAGAATGAGCTTGAGAAGTCGATATTAACCGGCTTCCAAACCTTTGCCTTTACTGATGTATCCATTGCGGAGAGAGAGTATGGAGAAACAACGCGTTTCAGAACTGCTAGAACAACTTCATGAAGAATTGTCCACCGCCGACGCCCTCGATGAGGCAACCGCGGAAAAACTTCGTGAGGCGGTTGAAGAAATCGAGAAGGCGCTGGCCGCGTCCGCGCCACTAACCTCGCAACCGCTGGTCCAGCGAATGCGGGATGCACTGTATCACCTGCCCGAATCACACCCCACCATCCGAAACACGGTCGGCCGAATCGCGGATGCACTTGCCCAAATCGGAATTTAGCCATGAGCGGTAAGCAGCCGTCACCCGCTTCCGTTCGCGGTCAGAAATCTCATGGACGATGCTTCCGACTCAACCGCAAACGTCAAGGCGAGTGTCCTTTCATAAAACCGTCTTGAATGCCGTCGTGGCTGGGAAACGCAGGGCGGATATGATGAAAGCTTAGCCAACCCATCTCCCCGGCGGACCTCACGCAATGAATGGCAGACCTCAAAAACAAATCCACCCAAGTCCGCCGACACGGCCTGTCGCCTTCCAAATTCCAGGCTGCTGGAGCGGTTTGCTGGGAGTCGGCTTTGTTGTCACTGCGTTAGCGGGCTGCGGAACGTCGACCGCTCCGGCCAACAATCCAGGGGCGGACACGGAAAGTATCTCGCAAGTCGCTGTGGCAGCTCCAGGACCACCCCAGCAGACTCCGTTTCCTCTGGATCCATCATCGGTAAACTCCCGCGAGACCACTGATCTCGCCGATGCACTTTTTGATGATGCAACCACGACGCCGATGGAGACGATGTCGCCGGCGATGTCGCTTTCCGATCCTGCAGACAAGTCGCTGAGGCTTCGGGCAAACCTGAGTCCCGCAAGGCTGACGGAATTTTTAAAGCTGTCTGATATCGAGATGCAAAACATCGCCTCGGGCAAAGCGGGCATCTTTGATCAGGAAATGGCGAATCAGGAAATGGTGCGAATTGGCAAGTTGAAACTTCAGGCAGCCACTCAATTGCTGGCCTCCGAAGAGGCCGATCCGTCACAAAAAATCCTTGCCATTCGTGGCCAACTGCAGTCGCTTTCTCATCTCGCGGCCCTGGGTGATCTGAAGTCCGCCGAAGCACTTGAAAAGCTTGCAAATGAACAGGTCGAAAGCAGCGATGCGACGGTATCGGAGGACAGCCGTTTGGTGCTCATTGGCCTCGCGTTAGAAAAGATCCAAAACGGTTTGATGAAAGATGCGAGCGAGGTGATGAACCAAGTTCAGAAACTTGGTGAAGGGAATCGCGTTCCCAACATCGCAGCGATGATGGTGATGGGCCAGGCTCGCGCAGTTTTAGAAAAGTATGGATTCGCAGACGAGTCGACGGTTGTCCGAGATCGAATTGTCGATTTATTCGTGTCTCATCCAGATCCCAACGTGGCGTCGATGGCACTCCAAATCGCAGGCACTCCCCGGTTCGCGGATGTGGATCGCTTGATGAGACAAATGGAGCTTGGTGAATCCGTTTCGTTGGACGCATGGAAAACCAGTGTCGATGCATTGCTGACTGAATCCCCCGATCTGTCGGCGGTTCAGTTTTTAGCTTCCGCCGCATTGCAAAATGAAGCCGCAGGACGCGATGACTTGGTATCTGCCACTTACGATACTCTTGTCGCAGCGACGCAACTCGGCGAGCGAGAAAAGCAAGAAGTTCAACTAGCCATCGCTGCGTATGAAGCGAGACGATCGATGATCGGTCATTCGCTCGATCTCGACTTGCCTAGCACGGATGGTCGTCCGCTTTCGCTCAGCAGTTATTCTGGCAAAATTGTCTTGATGCCGTTCTGGTCGATCGACTATCCGGAGTCATTGTCGATCCTTCAGTTGTTAGACGAAATTCGCGAGAGAACCGGTGACAAAGTCGAAATCGTAGGCGTGAACTTGGATCGAGCGGATGCACCGTTCGACGATTTTCTGGAACAGTCGCCTGTTCCGTTCCGCAGTTTTCACAGTGTCTCGACTCCCGGCATGAGAGTCGTCAATAAAACGGCGGAACAATTTGGCATTGTGTCGATGCCTTTCGTTGCCATCGTCGGTACCGATGGTAAAGTCATCGCGATGGACTTCAGCGGACAAAAGCTCGGAGACACCGTCGACCGTTTGTTGTCCAAGACGATTCCCTAATCTCGTCCCTGGACCAACGCTTCGTCATCCACGATGACCTCGATCGATTGGCTAAGCTCATCGATCGAACCTCCGGCTTCGTACGCGAACGAAATCTTGATCTTTTGGCCGGCAACGATGTCAACCGAATTCGAAAGGGGAAGCACGAGGCATTGATTCGGCCATGTGATCGCTCGCTGCTGTGACATGTCGATCCCAAGAATGTTCTGAGTCACAAACCGAATCGCATTCACGCAAGCCGATTGGCTCGCGATGATGGCCTGCGAAACACAGAAGCTCATCGGAATGAAATTGTCGTAAGCAATGTTTGCATACGCTGACAGCGATGCAATTTCTTGCGTCCGTGGTTGATCCAGAAGCGGTGCTTGAAACATCGGAACCGGTGCTGTGTAGCCTGCAAACTCAAAGCACTGCTGAACCGGTTGCACCATCAGGATCGATGCTTCGGGAATGAAGACCGGTAACTTCGGCCCATGCGTCGCCATGTACCGACGTTTGAATGCTGTAATCACTTGCGACTGTTTTTCGCGAAGCAAACCGACATGAAGCATTTCGCAAATAACAACGTCAACCGGACTATCGGTCACGTACTCCGACGCATCCGCACGAATCACTTCAACCGAATCGCTCAGCCCGTTATGGCGAATGAATCGGCGGGCGCAAGAAACCAAGTCTGGATTGCGTTCAATGCATGTCACGCGGGCACCTCGCCTCGCCGCGAACGATGATAATATGCCCGTTCCGCCACCGAGTTCGACGACATGCATGCCCGGTCGCACGATCAGCTCAATGGCCTCGCGAAAGGCGTTCACCCGATCCGCATCCTGAAGCATGTTGTAGTGATAGACCAGCGGAATGTACTGCCCAAGCGTTTGCTCGTCGGTCGCGTTTTGATGATGAGCTTGTTGGCGATTCGTTTCCCCGTTGCTGACCGTCTGGGTGTCCTGTCCGTCGTGTAGTTGCATCGTCCCTGCTGCAGTGAAATGGTGGCGGCACTGATGGGTCAATCCTCCAATCAGTCGTCGTGTCGCTAGCGAGCTTAGGCGTTTGCATCACGCCGATTCAAGAGTGATTGCAAAGTTGGATCTGCCAATCTGCCAATCCGCCACTTGATCGATCAAATCAAGTTTCGGACACGTCATCGTTTCTTCGGTCACGACAATATTGGCAGCCAAGGGAAACTGGTGCGACCGGCTTTCTAAAAAATGCATCAAATACCCGGCAGTATTGGGGAACACGACCAAATCCCCAATCGCTACGGCCCTGGGAAACCGAAGCTTTCGCAACGTCAACAGTTCCGCTTCGGTGCAGTAAGCCCCAACGAGATAACCCATCATTTCGGAATCGCGACCAGAGTCCCCAGGTCGTTTAATGAGAAGAGGATCCACCAAAAAGTCGTCACTTGTTGTTCGGCACTGAGTCCGATTCATCGACAGGCCGATCAGCCAATCACCATTGAAGTGTCGTTTGCGATACTCGACTCGCGCGACCGTCATCCCGCACCCATCCAGAACGCTTCGTCCCGGCTCCAGGCGAAGCTGCAATCCACTCTTGGAAACGAGCTTGCCGATCGCTTCCCCTGCTTCCGAAGGCGTTGCAAGAATTTGACGCAGCCAATCGCCCCGCGTCAGCGACTGATAGTACGGATAGGTTTTCGGAACATCGACAATGTCATTCGTAGCGGCGATGAAACCCAGGCCATGCCCACGATAGGTAATCGGGTCGCGTTGTCCCCTCAATGCAAGCCGAAGCTCGTTCCAAAAGTTTGCGTACTGAGTCCCGTCATCGAGATAGCTCATCGGAACTCCACCGCCGATGTCAAGAAAGCGAAGCTGATGACCATGTTCGCGAAACTTTGTCGCAATCAACAGCGACTGCTCGATGGCGGACACTCGCTCGCTTGCCGAGTTACCGTCGAGATGAAAGTGCAATCCTTGAACATCAACCGGTTGGTCTTTCAATAGTTCAATGAGACACGCCGCTTCGTTAACATCGATTCCGAATCGTGAGTAAAGCTTTTCACCCTCGTGCAAGAATCCGCTGCAACGAATCGCGATCCGTGCATCCTTACCAACGCGTTTTGCGATCGCAATGAATTGCTGCAGTTCATCAACATTGTCCATTGTCATCGTGATGCGCTGATGAATGCATTGCTCAATGAGCCTTTCATTCTTGATCGCGGCAGTGCAGATAAGATCCACCGGCTTCGCACCTCGATCCATCGATTGCCTAAGTTCAATGTCGCTCGCGACATCGATTCCACATCCCATCGACAGGGCCGCATCGACAAAGCAGATGGCTTTATTAGATTTTCTTGCGAAGTAAATTCGCGAGTCTAAGCCATGACTCGTGACGACATCTCTGAGTTCCTGAATGTTTCGTTGCAGAGGCGCAACGCAAAGAACATTAAGCGGTGAGCCGTACGGTTCGATCCACCGATGAACGGACTCGCCTTGCAAAGCGACGTTCATCCACGGCTCTAGTCGAGCAGTGAGGGGAACCAGGCCCACGCATCCGGCTCGGAGCGATCGTGCTTCGGGTGGGTCAACAGGATCGTTTACAAGCAAACTATGCGGCATTAAATCCGTCTTTCGCCGTTTCACAAAGGGAGCAATGACGCGGTCCAGCAACACATTTCGCCATGGACTTTTCGTCAGATTGTATCGCTTCCTCGGATAATGCAAACTCGTGACGAAGCAGGGGCACGGGCCTTCCCGCATGGCAAGGCTTGGTGTTTTTGCTGCAGAATACCTGCCAAGCGTTTCAGCTACACTATGTGCTCGTCGTCCGATCGCCATTTTGATGCAGCCCGTCGACGCCGGTCACTCGCAATCGAACCATCGATAACGACTCTACGCAAGAAGTCTAGAAAATGAAATCAAGCTTACTGACTCTCACTATCGTTTTTGTGTCTTGCATCCTGGCCATGAGATCAGAGGCACAGGAAACGCCAAACATTATTGTCATCATGGCCGATGACCTTGGTTACGGTGATTTATCGTGCTACGGCGCAACCGAATTGCAGACTCCGCATATCGACCAATTGGCGTCGGAGGGCATTCGATTTACCAGCGGATATTGTTCGGCGTCGACTTGCACACCGACACGCTACTCGATGCTTACGGGCACCTACGCCTTCCGCAGTAAAGGAACGGGTATTGCCGCCCCCAACGCACCAGCAATCATCAAGCCCGGCACCGAAACCATTGCGTCGCTACTGAAACGAGCCGGTTATGCGACGGGAGTCATCGGCAAATGGCATTTAGGACTGGGCGGAGAAAGCGGCCCTGACTGGAACGGTGAACTGAAGCCAGGACCGCTTGAGATCGGTTTTGATTCTTGTTTTCTCTTGCCGACAACGAACGATCGCGTTCCGCAGGTATACGTCAGCGACCATCGGGTGCTCAATCTTGACCCTGCAGATCCGCTGTGGGTGGGCAACGAGAAACCAAGTCCCGACCATCCGACCGGAATTTCGCATCGTGACACGCTGAAGATGGATTGGTCACAGGGCCACAACGCAACCATTCATAACGGAATCAGCCGAATCGGTTTCTATACCGGCGGACACGCAGCCCGATTTCGCGACGAAGACTTAGCAGACAAATGGGTTGAGAAGTCGGTTGAATTTATCGAACGGCACAAAGATAAACCCTTCTTCTTGTTCTTCTCGTCTCACGATATTCATGTGCCGCGAATTCCCCACGAACGCTTTCAGGGAAAGACTTCACTCGGTTTCCGCGGCGACTCGATCATCGAACTCGATTGGTGCGTGGGTGAATTAATGAAGACACTCGATCGACTGAAATTAGGCGAGAACACACTCGTCATTTTCTGCTCCGACAACGGTCCAGTGCTTGATGATGGATACAAAGATGGCGCGATTGAAAAAATCGGCAAGCACCTTCCTGCAGGCCCATATCAAGGCGGCAAGTACAGCGTTTACGAAGGGGGCACGCGAACACCATTCATCACTCGCTGGAAAGGTCGAATCAAGCCATCTCAAAATGATGATGTCGTTTGCACCATCGATCTGATGGCAAGTCTTGCGGCATTGTCAGGCCAAAGTCTTGCCGCCGACGCGGGTCTGGACAGCGATAACGTTTTGGATTCGCTTCTCGGCAAGCAAGACGCTCGAGGGCGAGATCACTTGGTGCAACAGGACAACGGCGCAAGCGGCACCTATGGATTACGAGTCGGCGATTGGAAACTACACCGCTATGACAAAAAGACGGCTCGTAATGTTGTTGTCAAACGAGAGCTTGCCAATACCAAAGTGCCAGCGTTCCAATTATTCAACTTGGCCGATGATCCTGCTGAAACGACAAACGTCATGGGAAAGCATCCCGAGGTCGCCGAACGCCTCAAGGCTCAACTCGCTAAAATCATCGAAGACGGACGAAGTCGTCCCTGAGACCGGGTGCGGACATAGTGATCGCGTTTCTTTCCTGCTTTTTTCCCTGCGGAACTTTCTCGATGCTGGCTTGGTCCAGTTCAGCTGTTTAAACATTAGGCTCTTCCGCAGAATCTGTGGGTACAAACCCGCTCAAAACCGAGTTTGCATCAGCAAATGACTTCATTTTTGAGCGAAAACATCAAGGTTGGAAGTCACTTTCAGTTTAGAGATGGATTTCTCAGGCATGAACTCCTGCGTCCAATGGGCGTTTGAAAGGCAATCTCGGCGAGCAAAGACTCGCCGAGGCGGCCCGCACCATTGGCGCGCTATCGACCGAGATGTCCCTTCCCTGGTTTCGTCCCCGCAGAGCCTGAGTCCGTTGTTCCCGGTACATTGATTGTATCGCTCGGCAATTTCAGATGCAAAATATCATTGGACGCAGGAGCGGATGCCTAAAAAAATTCCGCGCCCTGGATTCAGCATGGGCGAAGACCTCAAGATTGTGCCAACCCTGAAACGCTACTGAAAACCAATATGAACCTACCCACAGATTTTGCGGAAGAGCCAAACATTACACAATGACATTGTTCTTTTTGGCGATTGCGATCGCCTTATTGCTGCTCAACGCATTCTTCGTACTTGCCGAGTTTGCGGCCGTGAAAATGCGACCGTCACGAATCGAAGAACTACTCGACGCAAATGTTCGCGGTGCCGCAGCGGTCAAAGACGTCCAAGTTGGACTCGATGATTACCTGTCCGTTTGCCAACTGGGAATCACTTTCGCATCCATCGGCCTCGGATTTGTTGCCGAGCCAGCGATCGTCCGCTTGATCGAACCACTCGTTATTTGGTCAGGGATCGTTTCGCATTCCACAGAAGCCACTTGGTGGACGTCCCACGGGATTGCATTCACGATTAGCTATGCACTGGTCAGCTATCTGCACATCTTGATCGGCGAATTGGTGCCCAAGACGATCGCAATTCGGCTCACCGATCGAGCATCGTTGTGGACCGCGCCGCTGCTCAAATTCTTCTTTGTCCTTTTCTTTGTGCCGCTGAGAACATTGACGGCGTCGGCGAATCTATTGTTGCGATTGATAGGAATCCCTTACACCGATCATGGCTCCATGCACAGCGAAGAGGAACTTCGCATCCTGCTGAACAAAGGCCAAACCGAAGGTATGATGTCGTTTCGCCGGCTCTTGTTTTTGGAGAACGTGTTTGATTTGGGTGAGCTGAAAGTGAAGGACGCGATGAGGCCTCGGTCGCAAGTCCGAACATTGGACTCACGAAAAAGCTGGGATGAAAATCTGCGAATCATTCGCCAGTATCGCTTCACACGATACCCGCTGATCGTTGACGATCCGGAGCAACCGATCGGGCTAGTGCACCTGAAGGATGCGTTGATGGCGGATGATGACACTACGGATTTGAAATCGATTAGTCGTCCTTTCATTGTGACGTCAGAGAACGTGATGCTCGAATCGTTACTAGCGGACATGCAGCGTCGGCGCATTCACGCGGCACTGGTGAAAGATGCTAACGGAACCTGGACAGGTTTTCTGACGCTTGAAGACGCAATCGAAGAGATCATTGGAACGATCCGCGATGAGTTCGAAGATGAAGAACAGATTCATCTTGCCGATGCGTTGACCGAAGCAAGAGTGCAGTTGAACATCGAAGCCACCAATACGGTCGACGCCATCCGTGAAGCCATCTCACGAATGGATGCGAATGAGTTTCCTGTTTCAAAGGATGTGATCCTACGAGGAATTGAAGAACGCGAGCGGGTCGTGGAGACATACCTTGGCAATCAGTTCGGAATGCCTCATGCGAGAATCAAGGGATTAGAGAAACCAATCATCATGGTATTACGCTCGAAGTATGGGATTGCCTATAGGAACACAACGGAGAGTGCGGATTTGCTAATCGTACTTCTCACCCCCGCCGGGCAGCCACGGACACACCAACGCCTTCAAGCCGTGATTGCGACGATCATGGACGAAAGCGATTTCATCCCCCAACGCCTACGCACGGCCACCAAGGCTTCCGAGATCGTGGAAATCCTCTTGACCGGCGAGCAAGCGACGTTGGACTAAGCTGGCGGCTCGTTGTTGGCTCGAAAGTGTTTCAATATCGTGCGGAGAGCGGACCGCGACGGCAGCTTCGGAAATAACTACTCATTTTGGGAATTTGCTGGTAAGCTATCGCACCGGCCGACAGTCGATTTCAGAGACCTGCCATCTGCATTTGCCTTCTCGACATCCCACCACGCGCCTGGATAGTCACAAAGGTAACTCTTCGATGTGCCTCGCCAGTTCATCCCATTCAGTGGTTTCAATGCCCTTTCGTGCCACACAAAATCGATCACGGTGCCGAAGCCTCTGCGCAACCTCGCTGCTGACTTTTTGCATCGCACTGGGGAGTTCGTCAGAAGCGAGTGAACCGGATACCGTGACGCCATACGCGGATCAGTCGATCACGTTCGAGCGGGACGTGATGTCAGTGCTTTCAAAGGCGTCATGCAATGCGGGTACCTGCCACGGCAATGTGAACGGCAAGGGCGGTTTCTTTCTTTCGCTCCGTGGCCAAG
>Ga0209284_10007167_pt1 | contig 10206 bp, 13 predicted proteins | sample FRY03_FD_187211 | JGI IMG/M metagenome (GOLD analysis project Ga0209284, IMG submission 187211) | Freshwater microbial communities from Lake Fryxell liftoff mats and glacier meltwater in Antarctica - FRY-03 (SPAdes) (version 2) | ecosystem: Environmental > Aquatic > Freshwater > Ice > Glacier... | reverse complement strand
GTACGTCTTCGCACAGATGGCACGAATGGTGGGAGGATGCATGGTTCAACATATACGCATACAAAAGGATGGGCCTAAACGACCTGGTCGTCGCTAGGTGTCCCATTCTCAATTGTGACTGCTGTAAAGGGTCCACTGATGTCGAGCCTTCTAAAGAAAGAAGCCCTATCGTTCCCCGTCGTGAAGACGCAAGGCAACGCAGAGGCAGTGCCGTCGCCGAGCCGAATCGACACCGTGAAGCGCCAAATCGGCGCCATGAAGCGCCTTGGCCACTCCCACAAGTTACAAGTCGACACCCTGCAGATCCAAGGCGAAGCCACGGAGTGGCTAGTCGAATGCATGGAGTACCAGCTCGACGCAGTGGACTGCCATCTCGACGCCATCGAGCGCCGCATCACGGAGATGTGGCGGCGCACGGCGTGCGGCGCTCGCGCTCGGGCGACCAAGCGCGAGCGCGACGGATCGACGTTAGATGCCTAATCGTCCCAAATGCTCGCACCGAACTCGAGCTCTTTGTCATAAGCCCCCCCCTTCATCGTCTGCGTAAAGAGAAGATGGGTCAGTCAGGGACGTGCATGGATCGGACGGCGCACTCACGGCAATCCTCTGTTGCGTCAAGAGCAACTTCGCCTTCAATGCTGTGTTCTCCGCGGTGAGCTCCTGTAACTGTAGGTCCTCCTGTGTATCGTGGTCGGTGTGAACCGTAATCTACCGACGTCATGCTGTACTCAACCTACCTCCTCCGAGAGGCCGACTTCAACATCCACATCCCCCGTCTTCCGCTTGTGGCCGCCCGATGTGTCCTCGTCGGAGGCCATGGGCGCACCCTCGCTCCCGTCGTCGACGACGGGGGCGCTCGGGGCGTCGGATGCGTCGGATGCGTCGGATGCGTCGGATGACGGGGGCAGGAGGTCTGACGCCGGAGGAGGCTGAGGCGGCGGACGCGATAGAGAGGTGAAGGACCCGGGTCTCCCGGCTTCCCACGCCACGGCCAGCCTGCACGTCTCGCAGCACGTGAAGGCCGCCGACACGTCCTGGCGGTGGTGGGGACACAGAGAGCCTCCCGTCTTGCGACACCAGTGGTTGTCGCAGAGGACCATCTTGTCCTCCTCGTAGAGGCAGGCGCCCTCGGCGCACATGCCGCAGCCGCGGCCGTCGGTGACGGCAAACCTCTGCAGGGCATGGGACATGGGACATGGGACATGGGACATGGGACATAACGGTTGTTGCCTGAACATAAACCACTGAAACGGACCGGACGCACCGCGTTAGGCCACTCCCACAGATGGAAAGGCCTGCCCTCGTTCTCGTAGGTCGCGATGCACAAGTATAGGCAGACCTGGGCGAAGGGGCGGTGAATGACTCTCGTCTCCCAAAAACGTCGACTCTCTCTCTCACCTTCGTGGACGATAGCGAGTCGTAGTAAGGGGGGTCGTTATTCACGCAAATGCATTTGCGGCCCCCTGAAACGGGGGTCCAGAACACCACGTCTTGGATCCGCTCCTTGCACTGATCCAGGCCTGCTCACAATATATAATATAAGTCGAACGTCCTCGTAAGCAGCAGCATATCCAAGAAGACCCACAGCCGCCGACGTTTCTGGAGGCATAGCCGTCCTCTGGCCTGAAGAGGAACGTTGAGATCAACTCGTCTCGTAAAACATCCAAGATGCCTGTAGGGAGATCGTCGATCTTCTTGGAACTCTTGAGTTTACCCCTGCGCGGCGTACAGCCTTTCATTCGCATGATACATCTACGCGCGGAGGACATTTTTTATTTACATACATGTGAGAGGCGGACATCAACATTTTAAATATAATATCGAAAACTGCGTGTGCAGTGTGTGCACTGTACGTTCTTGGTGGGCTCGGTCTCGGAGCATCTGGCTGACTCATTCTGCCGAATACAAGCCTTCCGGAGACTGGTGCGAGTGTCTTTTCTTTCTCCTCCTCCTCCTAAGCATCATCGCGGTCGTCCTCGGAGACAACGCGACGTCCTTCGCAATGACCGTGTTCTCCGGAGAGACGGCGATGCAGGACGCCATGGCGCGCCCCGCCTCGTCCGAGAGCGCCGCATCGCCGGCAAATACATACGGCGACATGAGGTCCATCGGCATCTCGTGCACCGCAGCAGTGCACACCCCCGCCGCAAAGACCGGGACCCGAGCGATGGCCTCGATCTGGAACTCGAGGACCATGTCTGCCACGATGTCGACCGAGTGGCGGATCTGATGAAGACAGTCCAATCGCGTGCTAGACGCCGACTTGCCCATCGTCGGAACCTGCTTGCCGCCGCCGCGTACCGCCGAAGAGAGCGTAGGGTTGCTCGACGAGCGGATCATGCACATGCACATGCATGCACGATGATGCAACTGGGTAGTACATAAAAACGTTTACACTCCGAGACAGACGCCGTACACCGTCCTCTTTGACGCGGCCAGAAACGACGTGAGCTGGCATGCATCCGCGCACGTCATGATCTACTACGCGATACTTTGTGTGGGGCATATGCAGGACACCATGCAGCAACCCTATCCTGCAGTTCTAGCGTATAGACAGGTTGTCTTTAACCATAGCGTCAACCCGGATACCTTGATGCCCGCCCTCATGATGCCGCGGTCCTCATATCTACACTTTCGAAGTATCCGTCGTCGCCGTTCAGTGACGTCAACGATGATGCGGGGCGATTGAATGAAAGGCGTCGCCATGTGCAGAATATGCGCACCCTTGCCGGTTAACAGTCGAACGCGAGCACCCACCGCCCGTTATGCCATGGAAACGCGTGCCAACAGGGACACACGAGGTACGCGATCACACGCAAACCTCCATGCCGAGGGGGGGGCAAATATAACAAGACGTGCTCCGAGCAAGAAGATGGAGGAGAAGGCGACCGCACCCAAGTGGGTCGCGACGGGCCGCAAGACGACGCTCGGGGACGGCGGAAAGAAGCGAGCGGTCTACCGCAACAGTGAGACGGGCGAGAGCGCGATCAAGCGCATGGTCAAGCGCAACGGCGGCGGGACGTCTGCGAGATACGTCAAGGTAGGCTAGCTACCTTCGGAGGTCGGGTGTCTGATGAAGAGCGTCGCGGGCGGCTCGACTGCATTCGGTGCATTCAACTGGCCTGTACATAAAAAAGCAGGTTTGATGCAAACCGAGTGGGTACCGCTCGTGTAAACGATTTTGGCTGGGCTGACTCGATTGTTGAATTTCAGTCAGTCAGTCACACGCCATGTCCTCCTCGTCCAGCCTCATCTGCTCCACGTGCGTCGCCGCTACGCGGACCCACGTCAAGAGAATGGCGGATGACGTCGCCGCATTGCAGGACAGGTGCCATAGCCTGGAGAGCCAGAACTGCAAACGAAGGCGACTCCACCAGATGTGCTTCCTCATCAACGCAGATCTGACGTCTGACAATGACGCCCTGACGGCGAAGGTCGACGCCCTGACGGCGGCGTTGGCCGCGGCCACGTCCGCCAACGACGCCCTGACGGCGAAGGTCGCCACCCTGACGAAGCAGGTTGGCGGTGTGTCTGCGGCCTTGGACATGTCTGTGGCCACCATCGGCATGCTCAAGGGGCAATTGGGGCTCCGCCGCGATCCCCTTTGTCTAGGTCCGTGATGGCTTGCGATGGTGACCCACGCTGCCCAAGAGATGCAACGTAAAAATGGCCAGCTCTCTTTCCCTCGCGACAAACGCGGCATTCTTTTATCGGAGTCAGGCTGTTGCTACCGCCACACGGTAGAATGACCAATGACGGATTGGTCACCGATAGGTGTCCCATTCTTAATTGTGACTGCTGTATGAAGTAAAAGGTCATCGTGACGAGGGTGATCTGCACGGCGTTGAGACGGAGCACGTCCTTGGCTGCGCGGTTTCCTCGGATGCTAAATTGGTACTCGACCAGGATGAACGGGATGGCGATCGCAAACGCAGTCAAGAAAGACCAGTTGCGGAGCTTCAGGTGGTAGTACGCGGCGATCGTGTACGACACGGACCCTACGAAGGAAGATCAGGCCCATGATGAAGAACCACTCGCCCTCGTCTTCTTGTTCTTGTTCTTGTCGGAGGATTCGATGTAGCCGTACATCCCGACAAACAGGTTTGCTGCGCCGAACAAGATCAGCGCGATGGCGCAAGCCATCCGCGGAGAGAGCTGGCGCCCGGTCTCGTTCTCGCATTTGATCCAGAGGACACCCTCTACGAGGGCAGAGATAACGCCGATCGCGAGGTACATGGATACCAACTACGATACGAATCCGTTCGAACGCTAACCAGCTGTTTTTTAGGGAGGGAGGGGGTAGTAGAGCCATCCGCAGATCATGCCGACGTCGACGAAGAAGGCGGCCTACGGCGTGTTCGACGTCGCGGAGGCCTGCCGGGACGCGCTGGACCCGGACGAAGCGGAGGAGCGTATGGGACTGCTGGCCGCGTACTTCTGGTGCAACATCAACCTGCTCACGCCCGAGCGGATGTCAGAGGTATGGGGCGGCGGCGACGTCTTCCCGCGGCCCGCGTGGACGCCCGGAGAGGCGAGGTGGGTGCGCGCGGCGCACGCGACCCCGCAGACGTACGTCTTCTTCCAGCCGAAGGACGGGTGGGCCGTCGTGACCATCCGCGGCACGAACGTCGCGGCAGACCTGGCGGCCGACCTGACCCCGCGGTCGTCGCCGGGAAAGCTCGGGCGCGGCGTGCGGCGCGAGGTCGACGGCTTCGTAGACGGAGGAGGAGGAGGGGCGGCGGGCGCGACGACGCGCGGAGAGGTCGCGCGCGCGTGCACGCACCTCTTCGAAGGCGTCGTCACGGACGTCCGCGATCGGGGAATGCACGTCCACGCCGGCCTGTTCGCGTTCTCGGTGCGTTGCATGCTGGGCGTGACGTACGAGCTGGTGTCGGCGGGCAAGCTCTCGCTGCTCCCGCGGCGCACTCCCGCGCCTCTGAAGACGACGCGCGCGTCGAAGGCGAAACGACAAGACGCGGGACCGCCGACGGCCGCGTTCGCCTCGGCCGACGCGCGCGTGCAGATCTACGGACACAGCATGGGCGGCGCGTGCGCGGCGTTCGTGTACGCGTGGCTGCGCGACATGGTCGGACCGGCCGAGGCGCCGCGCGTCAGCTGCGTCTGCCTGTCGACGCCCAGGATCGTGGACGAGGCGGCGCGCGCCGCCTGGTTCAACAGGCACGACGTCGAAGCCACGATGCGGCACTACTTCACGCGCGGGGACGTCGTGGTGCACGCGCTGCCGAGCTTTGCGGGGCTGACGCACCACCCCACGCGGTTCCACCGCAGGTGCCCCATGGCGCCGCTGCGCGGCTACGCGCGCGTCGCGCGGTCCGTCTACGCGCACGTCGTCTACCAGCCGCTGCGCCTGAGGCGCATCGTCGTGCGCGAGGGGGCGCGCTGGTCATCGCGCGTCGACGAGGGGCGCGCGCCGCTCGCGGCGCCAGGTCGCTGCCGAGGAGCGCTGCCGTCGGACCCGCGCGAACCGTTCGTGCTGGCCGACGCGCGATTCCAGCCGGCCGTCGACCTCGCCGCGCTGGCCAAGGACGCTCGGGCCGGGTCCGATGACGAAGGGGCGCTGCAGCAGCAGCACAGCAGCTACGTGGACCTGTCGACGACGCGCTCGCAAAGGAGGACGCGGGGGGACGCGACGATGGAGGAGGTCGTGTTCGACACCCCGGAGGGGTATGCGGCCGCCATGCGGGCCGGAGAACTGCCTGCGTGATGCAAAGAGATTTATGTCGACGGTAGGTAACATGGAGCTCTCGGCGGTCAGCAAGACGAGCGAGAGGTTGTTGGCGGAATGGATGAAGTATTGCAAATGTAACTCCGATATGCACAACGACAGCAGAGGTCACTTCAAGTCGCTCAACTACGGCCTCACGATCCCGTCTCTGATCCTGGGAAGCATCACGGGCATCGGCACGATCGGACTGGCGAGCAACGGATCCACCGGATGTCAAAAGGGCGTCGACTGGATCTTCGTGGGGTTGGGAATGGTCGGGATTGTTTCGACGTGCCTTGCTTCGATACACAGGTTCATCAACGCGCCGCAGCTGCAGACCGAGCACGACCTTTATTCGGACTTGTTCGCTAGCCTACACAACGAGATCGACATGCAGATGACGCTCGAAGAGGCAGAGGACTCAAAGATGTTTCGGAACAGCCGGGAGTTCATGAAGTACTGCAAAGGGCGAATGGACGTCTTGATGGACAAGGCGCCTGCAATCCCGAAAGGGGTCAGGCGTAAGCACGACGACGATCCGACCATAACCGTGTCAACCCTAAACCCTTCAACATAAAAGTTATGAATCGCCGGAATTTATTTCTCGGCCCAATTTCAGAAAAATGTCTTCGAGGGCAACTTACGAGGGTATTAGCACCAGCAGGGACAGCGTGCCGCTCACCGACGTAGTGTCCAAGCGTGCCACCAAACGAGCAGCGTCCTCCCGCGCCACCCAGAAAGCGGCGACTGACCCGAGAGACATCATGGTCGAGCGTGCGATGCTCGAGATGCATGAAATGTATCATCCAGATGGAGTCAAATGCGGAAGGGTTGCCGGCGACGTGTGGGCAAAGTTCACCGGTCAATCGCGTGACTCGCTAAACGCGCGCTCGCCGTCCATGATTCTGCCGTCGGACTGTAGCTGGAAGGCAGTGGGACTCACGTTCACTGGCGCCTCCGATCACCAACTGGTCTTCATCGTCACGCCAACCGGTCGTGCGCACACGTTACAGAGCTTCTTTCCGCTCATCCGTCGACCGCACTACTTCTGGCTCAACGTGGCGAACCTCAAGGGCGCGTTGAGTGCGCTCTCGAAGGAAACGGCATGGACAGATAAGTACTGCGCCGCGTTCAACGAGTTGACGCACATTTCGCAAGCGCAACGTTTCATGGAACAGGATGGCATCGAAGGTTTCGTGATGGACAAAATGCCGTTGGAAGGTGCTGAGCAGCTGGGTATCTCGTACATGCAAGCTCGCCGAAGGGGTATTGCGACCGCTCCTAGAATCATGGTGGCCGACATTCCAGTGAACGCGGTGAACGACATGATGCGCCAGTATGAGTACATCGGCGGCGGCGCATCCCGAAGAAGTCGCCCGAAGAAGTGGATCTCCACAGGGCGCCAAACGACGCTCAAGGACGGCAGCAGGCGCACGGTCTACCGCGCCGGCGCGACCGGCGCGCGCGCGACCAAGCGCATGGTCGCGCGAAACGGAAAGACGTTTGCCAGGTACGTCGAGCTCTCCGCTGATGGATGTAAACAGTGAAAGCTGGTGACAAAACGAGGTCGTTATGAAATCGTTCGTCGTCAACGACATCCGGTTCTCGGAGAACATGGCAGAGAGGCTTCCGGTGCTCTATGATTTTATCAAGGTGATCGGAGAGGAGAAGCGATACGACCTCGGCCCAGAAATCACGCCCAGGCTCATGCTGGTCGAGCCTTACGCCGGCACAGACCCCGCCGACTACGTGCTTCCCCAAGACGGCCAAGACAGGCGAGCGACGCTCGAGGCGCTCGATTACTTCGGAGTCGACGTCGGCACCATGGGCCTGAAGACGGCGCGACAGCTGCGCCAAGAGAGCGCGCAGCTGCGCCAAGAGCGCCTGGTCGCGCTGTGCGTGATCGGCAACAACGACAGGACGACATGGATCATGTTCATCCCGTTGGATCTGGTGTTCCCCGAGCCGGTTCCTTCCAGGGAGAGACCGGGGCCGAAGCCCCCGGCGTGCCCGGAGACGTGCGCCAGCAGGGAGGAAGAAACGGATGCGCAGCGGTCGACCAGGCTGAGGGCGTATGAGGACCACGAGAGGCTAGCTTCGACCGCGGACATGGTCAACTTCTTCGTGAATAAGATCGTCTGCCTCGAACGCAAATCGTGCAGGAAGACGCAGCTGCTGTACGATGCGTTCTGCGAGCTTGAAATTAAGTACCCGGAGGACGTCACCAAGATCGTTCAGCTCGACGACGAGCTACCGTTCTTGGGAGCGTACGATGTGGTGCCCAAAGGACGGACCGTGGCCCAGCTCTACGTCCAATACATTTAGCAACAAGCGCAATTGATAGAATGTCAAGGCGATCAACTCTCCAACCTCTCCCCGCTCCAGGATCACCTCCCGCTTCAGGACTTAGGCTCATTCTTTGACGAAAATTTATTCGACATGGGGTGGGGTGGGGTGGGGTGCCACTGGGGGGCTTCGTAAGATCGGGTGTTTGCATGGGGAGGGTGTTTGCGATGGCTGCTGGAGTTTTAGCCATCGTGAGGTCGTCCCTTCGTTTGGCGGCAGTGAATCCCAATACAGCAATGCATTCAAATACACTGCAAATGCCTGCAGTCCACATTTTGTGGACGCGCGTATGCGCTCTTGTGCTGAGCATTTTAAGCATGTAACGCCTTACTGATCAACGCATGGAATCCCAAAACGTAGACTCAATTATATTATTTACCCGTTTCCCCCCACCCCAGCGGATTCAATCCATCCATTTTGGGGGGGGGCTCTTTGTTCATATCTTTTGTCTCCAGGCCCGCGGGCTTGGCAGGGGGGGCACTCGACGGGGAAGTGATTGGCGGGGTACCCATGTTTTTAATCCCTGTATTTGGTGGCGGGCGGGCGAAACCGGTATCGCCGGACGGTTCTTCGTTCTTGATCCACAACTTTGCCCGACGGCTCACGTCATCGGTGCTGAATGTATCATGATCCATCAAACTCTTGCCATTTGCGAATTTTTTTATCGCTGCGTCCTTGGCTTGGTGCACGAAGTCGGGATGCACGACAATGCGGTACCCCTTGCGTGCAAACGATTTGTATATGTTGTCCATCGAGTTATAAAACGTATCTCCGCTGCTGCCCGCCCCGAAGTGGCAGATGGCATGAAAGACGAGGAACACGTAGTGGGCTGTTGTTGTTTTTACGGATGGTGCTGCTATATTCCCAGAGAGCCCGATCATCGCCTCACGGTAAGTCTCTTCGCCGCCAATGCCCAAAAAGCCGCCGCCGCCCTCCAAACTCGGCTTATCTTCAGCAACCGGCTCCGGATTAGGAGTCGGCATCGCGCGAAGATGATCAATATATTGTTCGAGTTTTTCTTTAACAGTGGCAATGGTAATGGATGTACTGTCAGAGCCGAAGTGCTTGACGATGGTGACGGCGTCGATCACGAAATAGTCGGGTTTCTTACAGAAGGCCGCTGTTGCGGCGTCCATAAACGTTACGTATGCCCCTTCCCCATCCGATTTCGGCGGTGCTATGCGGTGAAAGATGTACGCCAAAGCGGCCATGTACACGTCCCTATCTTGATTTTCCTCGATCGGCACGTTGGCCTTCATTCCATCCATCGCGCTCGCCAGATCTTTCCCGTAGCGGTTGAGTGGGTCAACATGCGCCTTTAAAATGTGAACGCTGTGATCGACCCGCGGGACTGGGATTAACAAGGCGTCGAACGACATGGTCCCCGTTGCGTCCGTCATTTCTTTTCCGGGGTATAACAACTGAAGTGCATCGGAAGTATAGTTACGTAAGACGATCGGCTTAGGTGGGTTCTTCATCGTGTCATTGTGGAATTCTTTGATTTTTGCGTACATGGCACTCAGACTGTCCCTAATGTGTGGGACGCTGACAACGGGGACGCGCTTGGTTTGATTCCATCCTTGTACAGCAGTCTTAAAATCCTTAGTCGCAAGCCAAGTGTGCGTGAGATCCACGATGCGTAAATACTGATTGATTTCTTGTTTCTTAGTATCGTCAGTGATCTCAGACTTTTGAATAATCAATTCCATCCGGATCATGTCGAATGCGATGAACAGCTTGGGGATGTCCTCACTCTGATATCCCTTGCGGTCTGCTACCTCGGACACTACGAGCCCTACCACCACCACCGGGGAGAGGGCGACGAGACACGCGTATTCCAGAGTTGCTGTAGCCAACGTCCATACGATCTTCGAGAGGCCCTTCACGATGCAACCGGCCCGTTGCAGTACCTCGCCCCCACCATGTTGTTTGTCCCCATTGTTCTCCAAAACGAAAGCCACGCCGGCCTCGATCGAGGCTTGAAGAGGTTCGTGTTGTTCGGGGTCGAGAGCTTCAGCGGCAGCAGCTGCCGTGGGGCACGCATCTCCTTCTTGGGTGATTGAGGTGGTCGGCGGGGGTCTGACACCCGCTAGGGGGGGCAACAGGGCCGCAATCAAGCCTGCCTCGGGGGCGGG
>Ga0209284_10007161_pt1 | contig 10222 bp, 8 predicted proteins | sample FRY03_FD_187211 | JGI IMG/M metagenome (GOLD analysis project Ga0209284, IMG submission 187211) | Freshwater microbial communities from Lake Fryxell liftoff mats and glacier meltwater in Antarctica - FRY-03 (SPAdes) (version 2) | ecosystem: Environmental > Aquatic > Freshwater > Ice > Glacier... | reverse complement strand
AAGAAAAGAACATTGATTAGTAAATGGAAAGAAGCGAATGATGGATGGGATACGATAGAGAGAAAACAAATAAAATTCACAGAACTGGTTTGTAATATCATGACGGACATAGAATATGATGAAAAGGAAACAGGAAAAATTGTCAGGTCAATCAGTAAAACCGTATACTTGGACAGTGAAGAGAAGAAAAAATACTTGTGTTGAATAAATATGTTTACATAACCTTGAAAAAATATTTATTGTATATGATAAATTATCCTCCAAAAACGACAAATCCATATGAAATAGATAGATTTATACTTTTCGGGACATTGATTAACCTGTTTATTTTACCCTACATGACCTAGTTATGTTTATTATATGGATTAACCATTCTTTTTTATGTAGGCACTCCCTACATATGTAGGGAGGTTTTTGAAGGTAAAAAAATGGGTCTGCTTTTGATGAATGTAGACAAGTCACTTTTTTCATGTTTTTCAATTTGATTTTCGATTTTAAAAAATTACACACAGTATTTTTGTGTGTTTTTTTTATTTTTGAAAATAGGATTGGAAAAAGCGTGAAAATGCGTTTTAGAGCATAATGCTCTCATTTTCGTTTTGGAAACATACAAGTTTGTGATTGTAAAAAAATATAAACATGTGGAAACTTTAGGAGTTTTTTTCTGTTGCTATATTAAGCAACCATCATGGCAACAATACAAACATCAAAAAACATCAACATTTTTGTATGTGATAATTGTCACTTTACATGCTCTAAAAAAGGAGACTATAACAGACATTTATTAACACTCAAACATGTATTAGCAACAAATAGCAACACTCATTACATCAAAAACATCAACATGCTACATATATGTGATACATGTAATAAAGAATATAATGACAGGACTGGTTTGTGGCGACATAAAAAAAAATGTAATACACAAATAAATACAATCCCAACTACATCGTCTACACAAGTTGGAAAAAATGAATTTCATGTAGATAAAGAACTTTTGATAAAGATGCTCTTGAAGAACCAAGATGTAATGGAAAATGTAATATCGAAGAATCAAGAGGTAATGGAAAAAATGATGGAAATGATGCCACAAATGGGGAACAACTCACATAATACAAATAGCCATAATACCACTAACAATCAGTTTAATATTCAAATGTTTTTGAATGAGCATTGTAAGAATGCCATGAACTTGGCAGACTTTATAGAAACACTACCTATTACGGCAGCAACATATGATAGCACCATCGAAAATGGACTAACCAAAACCATCACAAATATGATAACCAATGGCCTAAGTAAGCTAGATATACTAGAAAGACCCATCCATTGCACGGATGCCACACGGAAAACTCTTTACGTAAAGGAGGAGAATGTATGGGAAAAAGATACAGAATTATTGAAAGTCGTAACAGGAATAACAAAACTAATAAGAAAGAAAAGAACATTGATTAGTAGATGGAAAGAAGTGAATGAAGGTTGGGATACGATAGAGAGAAAACAAATAAAATTCACAGAACTGGTTTGTAATATCATGACTGACATAGAATACGATGAAAAGGAAACAGGAAAGATTGTTCGTTCAATCAGTAAAACCGTATACTTGGATAGTGAAGATAAGAAGAAGTATTTGCTCTAAATAAGTACTTTAGAGTCTGGTGTAATAGGCTCGTCTAATTTTGTATCAGTATCCTCATTGATAACAGGCGCAACAGCAGGCGTAACAGCAGGCGCAACAGCAGGTGACACGAGAGGTGACACGACAGGTGACACGACCGGTGACATGGCAGGCTGAACAACAGGAGGTAATGTAGGAATAGTTGGTGGAACGCTTTTCAGCGCTTCAGCTACGAGAGGAGCAGTTTCATCGTATGTATCAATAGAAACGGTTTCTTCGACATTCTGTTGTAATTTCTTAATTTGAGCAGTAGACGTATCAATAATTTGTTTCTCGACCAAAGCTTCAAATATTTGTAAACCTTTGAAAAAGTCTTGTTCGCAGGTAGTATATAATTTTAAAATAGCGGTTCTAGTAGTTGTAATTAATTTGGTCAATAATTTATTGTCAAGTTTAGGATGAACAACAACCAGTTTTTTAGTAGGGTCTTGAGGGTCTTTGACAAAGGCGAATAATTGGTCAATAATAGCAAGAAGTTCATTTTGATTGTCATCGGTATTTTTCATCATAGTTTTGACATTGTCCACATAATCTTTAAATAGCTTTTCCTTAAGCGTGCCCTTGTATGTTTTTGTAAAGGCTCCGTTAGGTCGGCATTGATTAATTTTTTGATAATTTCTAAGAGGAATTTGACCGAATTTAGTAATCTCTTTGGGCATATCAGTTTTGCCTGTGAATAAAGTATAAAACGTTTTAACATCTGTATTATATTGTTGAATCATCTCGTTAGACATGGATGTAAATTTGCCAGTGTTATAGTCATAAACATCATAATACAATGCTTCAAGTTCCGGAATACCCGGTTCATTGGAAAGCATAGTAGGAGTGCCACTCGCGTTGGCATTTAAACTACAGAAAGATGCTTTAATATCAAGAAGTTGGCTAGAAGAAGCCTCTAATGGAGATTTATCTTTCATCAAAGCATTGATACGCGTGCTACATAGATTAATTTTGGAAATGGTAGGTTCGGCATCCTTGGGAATATCATTACGATGTTCATAATCAACAGAGACAGTAGAACCGAATTGGTCTTTCCATGTATAAGCAGGATTAATAGTATGAGCAATGGCATTGAAAACATGAAAGATTTGAACATAATATTTAGCAATAGCGATACACATACGTTTTTTTTTCAATTCGCTCTTGATATCCATACGGTCTAAATTGTTTTTATTGAAATACGCAATTTTTTCAGGTTTATCAGTCATTTTAAGAACTTCGACACCTCCTTCTAATCGTTGTTTTAAATAGTTCAATTCAGTTTCAGACAAATATCGGGAAATAACGTCAGAAGTTAAAATAATCAAATTCTTACAGTATTTAGGGTCAGTAAGATTTTTAAGGTCTTGGAAATTACTGGATAATATATAATTTGCTGCGAGATAATCAATAGTAGACGATAATGTTTTTTTCATTGGCATTTGAGATGTAGATTGTTCTGCGCCCATATATGTTAGATAAATATAAAATAATACTGAATAAAACAAACAAATAATAATAAAATTGAATTTAAAAACCCGAAAGAAAATATATATAATATTAAATGTGTGAACGTCAAACTAAGAAAAAGAAGTCGTCTAAATCAAAAAAGGAGTTATGGTCGCAAATAGAACATAATTTTATAGATGAAAAGCCTATAGAATGTATATATAGAAGTGAAGGAGAGCGTGAAACATGCGATACATGTAAATATAGCGTAAGAATGACCGAAGATGGATTTCTAGCCTGTTCAAATCCTAAATGTAGTGTGATTTATAAAGATATGGTGGACCAATCTGCCGAATGGAGATATTATGGGGCAGATGATAATCAGAATTCGGATCCAACGCGATGTGGAATGCCGGTAAATCCATTATTAAAGGAGTCGTCTTACGGATGTAAAGTGATATGCCAAGGGGCAACGTCTTATGAAATGAGAAAGATACGACGATATACAGAATGGCAATCGATGCCATATAAAGAGAAATCGCAATACGATGAATTTCAACGGATTACAATTATTGCTCACAATTCGGGGATTCCTAAAATAATAATAGACGAAGCATTGCGATATCATAAGAAAATATCAGAGCACAAAACATTTAGAGGATTAAACCGCGATGGTATAATTGCGGCTTCCATCTATATATCATGTCGAACCAATGATTGCCCTAGGACGGCTAAAGAAATAGCCACAATATTTACATTAGACAATACGAGTGCGACAAAGGGGTGTAAGAACGCAATTACGATAATTAATGAAATAGAGTGTGATATGATAAATACAGACAAGACTTCTCTATGTAAAACAAAACCGGAAGATTTCATAGATAGATATTGTAGTAAATTAAATATAAATCAGGAATTAACAAAGTGTTGTAAGTTTATTGCTTTGAGAATTCAAAAGAATAATATGATACCCGAGAATACACCGCATAGTATAGCGGCAGGAATAGTGTATTTCATAGGGCAAACATGTAAGCTAAATTTAACGAAACGAGACATACATAAAGTAAGTGAAATTAGCGAGGTGACTATTAATAAATGTTATAAAAAACTGGAAAGTGCCCAAGACAAATTAATTCCCAAGGCGATTTTAGATAAATATTCGTAATTTAGTAAAACATATACACAAAAGAAAATAGGAGAATTAAGAAATTAAGGAAATATTAGCTATAAAAAATATTTTTTAACTATAATAATGGCACCCAAGATCATTTTTATTGTGCCGTATAGAGATAGAAAGGAGCATAAACAGTTTTTTACGAAATATATGGAATTTATCATGGAAGATTACAAGAAAGAAGAGTATGAAATATATTTTATACAGCAATGTGATAGTAGACCATTTAATCGTGGGGCGATGAAAAACATGGGCTTTTTAGCAATGCGCGAAAAATATCAAGCCACTTATAAAGATATAACATTTGTATTTCATGATGTAGATACGTTGCCATATACAAAAAATATTTTGCCATATGAAACGACAATAGGAGTAGTAAAACACTTTTACGGATATACCTTCGCACTAGGTGGAATATTTTCTATAAAAGGGCAAGATTTTGAAAGGACAAATGGATTTCCCAATTTATGGGGATGGTCAATGGAAGATAATATGATACAACAGCGTGTATTGTCTTTAAATTTACAAATAGATAGAACTACTTTTTTTCCAATCGGTTCTCGGGCAATACTACAATTTGTGGATGGGATATGTAAATTAATAAATAAGAAGGAGGTGGCTGGATTTTTAAATAAAAGTTATCCATATGGTCTGAATTCAATACAACAGATAAAATGGTCATTTCAAGATGAATATATAAACGTAGCCAATTTTACTACAGAAACCGACCCTAGCGAACTGAAATTTGAAAACCATGATATATCAAATCCAAATAATACACAAATAAAATTAACGCATCAGGAGAGGTATGGAACAAGCATAAGTGTAAATAATTTAGTTGGCAATCAATCGACTAAGCAATCGACTAAGCAATCGACTAAGCAATCGACTAAGCAATCAAGTAACCGAATGACAATGTTTAGATTGTATAGGTAAAGTATAGTGCCATTTCATTTTCTTTTTTACTGAAACCACATTTTTCATAAAAAGGAATATTTTCATCAGAACAATTCAATATAATTTTGTAGCAATTATGTGTTCGCGCATAATCAATACATTTTTGAACAAGTAATTTGCCTAATCCTTTACCACGGCATTCATTATCGACAATAACATCTTCAATATGGGCAACTTTTCCAAAATTATGAATTAGCTTTATTTCAATAAAAATGGTGACTGAACCTATAATGTGTTGTCTAGAACGCGTGTTTGTATTACACATATAGTATTCAGTTGTGTATTCTGTCGTGTGTAATGGTGCCTGAATAACAAATATTTGGTGACCATCGTGTAACGTATGTATATAATTTGTAAATTCAGAGAGAGAAATATCGGTTGGAGCAATGGAAAAGTCTTGCGCTAATAAAGAGAGATAATTATTAGCATAGTCACTAGAAACGATTGGACGTATATTATAAATTTCCATATTATGAATATATGTATATGTATATTTATAATAACTCATTTAAATATTATCTCTATTATAATGTATAATAGAATGGATATACATATTAGTAATAAAAGGATATTACTGATAGGTGGTTCAGGGTCACTAGGTAATGCCTTTTTAAAAAAACATTTAGATAACAATGAAATTTACGTATATTCTCGTGATGAGTGTAAGCATTGGACCATGCAACTACAATACAACAATCATCCAAATTTATATTTTATAATTGGAAATATATGTGATAAAAATAAGATGCAACAGACGATATTGAGACACAATTTTCATTTGATTATAAACGCAGCTGCTATGAAACATATTGATAAGTGTGAATATGAGAGTAATGAATGTTTAAATACAAATATTGTTGGGCCTCAAAATCTAGTAAATTTAATTGAAACTTTTAAAAATGATTTAACAAATTTAGAATGTTGCTGCTTTATCAGTACAGATAAAGCATGTAGTCCAGTAAATATTTATGGAATGTCAAAGGCTATTTCAGAATCATTATTTGTTGAAAAGGCAAAATATATAGAGGATATTAAATTTGTCTCGGTGCGATATGGAAATGTATTAAATTCTCGTGGTAGCATTATTCCTATGTTACATGAGCTTGGCAAGAACCCTGACGTCACCCATTTTAAATTAACAGATGATAGAATGACGCGATTTGTAATGACTTTGGAGCAAAGTGTTAGATTGATTGAAGAGGCAATTATTAACGGTGGTAGCGGTGATATTGTTATTCCTAAATTGGTTTCTTGTAATATTAAAGATATATTAGAAATATTTTCTGAAATATACAACAAACCTATTAAAAAGATTCCATTAAGACCTGGTGAAAAGATGTTAGAGTCATTAATTAATGAGACCCAGTCACTTCGTTTGATTAGAAATGAAGAAACTGAATATATGTTTATTAAGCCACCGTATAAGGATGTTGTATCTAACTGTGAAGTTCAAGATTACAATAGTAAGATTAATCCTCTTACCAAATTTGAATTAAAACAATATCTACATGACCTTAATTTGATTGAATTACCACGAGAACAAATAATGGATTTTAAAGTCGATTCATACAAATTCAAAAATACAGAACCCTTTCCATATTTAAAGGCGGAAAATGTATTACAAGAAGATTTTGCGGAAAAAATTCAAAAAGAGATTTTGAATATTTCAGATGAAGAGTGGGATAGATATGATAATCCGCTAGAGCATAAATATACTTTAAGAAACAAAGAAAATCTTCCTGTTAATTGTAGTAAATTATTTTCTATGCTTACAAGTAACGATTTTACTGGTTATTTATCAAATATTATGGGGTATGAGATTAAAAACGACCCTACAAAGAATTGGTGGGGAATCCATAAGTATGATGACGGAGACCATTTAGATATTCATGTCGATGCTGGATTACATCCTCAGACGAAGCAAAAGAAACAGCTGACCTTGGGTATTTATTTGAGTAAAGATTGGAAAGAGGAAAATGGTGGTCATTTAGAAATGTGGAAAGGCGAAAATGCCTCTAATAATGATGCCAAGATTTCAGAATGTTGTTATAAAATTCTTCCGCAATTTAATACCTTGGTATTATTTGAATGTAATGACTATGCTTGGCATGGAAACCCAAAACCAATTGTTTGCAAAAATGGTGAAAAACGCATATTTGTAACATTGTCTTATGTAAGTGACCAATTTGACGACTTAAATAAAAAAGAGAAGGCGTTTTTCGTGAAAAGACCAGAAGATCCTGAAGATGAAGGAAAAGACAAAATTAGAATGATGCGATGCGACCCAGAAAAATATAAAGAGGTTTATCGAGTTTAAATAATTATATATATATATTATATTATTATAAAATGGACTATCATAGTATATATGCAAATGTATTCTCTGATAAAAACTATAGCAGATTTCATCATGTTCAGTATGATTGGGTTATAGAATTATTAAAAAAAAGGTATTCTATACGAGATAAATTCACACTTATAGATATAGGTAGTGGTCGTGGGCATATGCTGAAACTGATACATAATAATTTTCCTAAGGCAGTAATAACTTCGGTTGATTTAGACAATTTTCATAAGTTGGATTTTGTAGAGTATTTTAATAAATGTGATATAACTTCAAGTGATGACAGAAATAACTTATTAAAGAATAAATATGATGTTTTAATAAATTTAGATTTTTTAGAACATATTGAAGAAATATATATTGATGACGTTTTAACAACATTTCATAATTTATCTCCATATAGTATTATAGCTGTTGCTAATCATAGTGATATTGTAAATGGCGTTCAGCTTCATTTAATTCAAGAAAATAATGATTGGTGGAAATCAAAATTAGAAGATAACTTTAATATTACACATTATAGAGATAACGGTGAAGATACTTTGTATATGTATGAAGTAATCAGTAAATAAAAATGAGACAATCATCTCCCATTACGATTCTATTTGATATTGGTTACACCGACTAAAAAGAAAAATGAGACAAAATCCCATTAAAAATTAAAGTGGTGTAAAATCAATAGGCAATCTTTTCATTGCCGATCGTCTTACTTACCCCTGCTATTGTTCCACAGGTGAAAGACGCTTGTCGTTGAAACTCGCTTGGTCTGGTTTGGGTTTCTATCCATTCCTTTGTAAGTTTCATTATAGAAATAGCAGAGTTCTTATCCCTTGTTCTAAATACGGTATTTTTGTTTTCATAACTCACGCAATTAGAACAGTAGAATAATCTGTATATTTCCTTTCCTTTTTTATCCTTGTAATGTTTCAAATCCTTATAACATTCGCAGCACTTTTGAGAAGTATAATATTCATTGATGGTAAGTGTATCATATTTCTTATGGATTAGTTTCCTCAATCCTTTATTCATCGTAGGCATTGTATATTTCATTTGAGTGCTTCTACTCCAATTACCATAACCAATTAGGACATTATCACCAAAGGTTTCCTTGATTTTATCGAGGAATGTATCTATGCTTTTCTTACCATAACTATATTGTCTAAACTTCATTTTTCTCCAAACATCACGCTTGTAAAACTCGGTTGTTTCTTTATTTAGTTTATCCTTTTCTTGTAGAAACATCTTGAACTTTTCATAATCAACTGACTTACTGTTTTTACTGGATAAATGAGTTTCTTTTTCTATGATGTTGTTTCGTTTCTTTTCTTGTAATAATATCCTTTCATTACGCTTTCCATAACTTTCTATCTTCCTTTGTGATGAGGTATATTGAAGTTTGTTCCCTTGACTATCCATCATATACACTAAACTATGCTTTCCTGGGTCGCAACCAACAATATTCCTATCTTTCAAAGTATCCAATTGTTTTGTTGATAAATCTTCTATATTATGAAAATCTTGTTCTTGTAAAGTAGGAACTCTTGAACCCCATTTATTATCTTTCAAATCCTTACGAATAAACAATAAAGAACAACTAATACCGTCTGTTTGGAGTTGGTAATGAAACTGATAATGTTTGCTTTTGAATGTTTTATGTTGTAAGTTCAAAAGATTATTCCATACATCGTATTGGTTTTCCTTGATTGCTTTGAATAATTCTGTTTTCGTTTTTCCTTCCAAAGAAAAGAGATTAACGATACATGCGGTATCCAAAATGATATGTTTGGGAATGATGTTATTTCGTAGTGGTAAAGGTTGAAATAGTTTATGTTCTTCCTTTTCCAATACAGCATTCATATACAACATACCTTTCAAATAATCAAATGGTTTCACTTTCACATCATAATGAACTGACTTCTTTATGTTTGTAGGAAGGATATTCGGTAAATGAGTGGTTTTCCATTCATCAAACATCGTATCTGTTTCCTCATTACATTCTAATATTTGCTTCTTGAACTTGAAAAGGATTGCTTTATCTTCTGTTATGTTCGTGGTAGTTTTATTGATGAACCGAAGAAAATGTTGAATAAATCGTTCTTGTGTATTGTTAGATAAGGCAGTATGGAGTTGTGTTGCTAAATATGGTAGCATATTGGATTTGTTTTTCAAAGATGTCTTTTCATGATTGAGTAAAGGTTGGTATTCCTTATCATAAAACAATTTTAATGTTTCTAACATAGATGTATCCTTTTCCTTTCTTCCACTATTCGTTTTTTCTCCTAATGTCTTGATACAATACAGAATGAATTTTTCGTTTATTTCAGGTAAAGGTTGATTGCCGTTATAACAATTCAATACATACAACCGGATAAATTGGTAAGAATGTATCATCAAATCATTCATTTCAAAAACCAAATTAGTAATGACTGGTTGGACTTCTTTATGGTTATGTAATACAGATTTGAGTGTGGTTTTGATGGTAGTGTAAGCAGACTTGTCTGTGGAACGGAATTCATGGAATGTCTCCTTCTTCTTTTTCCCCATTCTATATACTTACTAAATATTTTATTTTTAAATGGTTATTTATAAATAACTATTTATTCCTAAATATTCTCATCGTTTTGTTTTTCTTCCATTTCCT
>Ga0209284_10007160_pt1 | contig 10223 bp, 9 predicted proteins | sample FRY03_FD_187211 | JGI IMG/M metagenome (GOLD analysis project Ga0209284, IMG submission 187211) | Freshwater microbial communities from Lake Fryxell liftoff mats and glacier meltwater in Antarctica - FRY-03 (SPAdes) (version 2) | ecosystem: Environmental > Aquatic > Freshwater > Ice > Glacier... | reverse complement strand
CCTCCAAGCGAACGGGCCGGAGATCGTCGCCGTTCTCCGCTCCGAAATTGAATCCCGTTCCGAAAAGCTCCCGGGAGTTTTGGAATTTCTTGGGCAAAAGCTCTCGACCCTGGCAATCGGCGCTTTCGGAAACGCCGCATCGAGGGAGCAAAATCGACTTGCCCGCGAGGCTATCGAGGCCGATGCGGCGGCGCTGGAAGCGCAAGTGGCGGACGCGAAGTCCGCCGCGAGGATGTTTGAAATCTCGCCTTCCGCTCAAGGATTTGAGGCAGCCGCCGCCCGAGTAGCCGAACTCAACTTTTGAACTTCGTTACCTCAAGTTGCGTGATGGTTTTAGGCGGCCCGGCCCTTCGCAACACCGGGAAATTCTCCAACATGAAAACGAACTCTAACAGAGTTCCAACCACCGACCAAAATGCAGAAATCCAATCACGCCGCCGAAACCCCCGCTCCCGTCGAACGATGGGCAGACCGACCCCCTCCAAAAGTAAAACCCCCGGCCGATGAAGGCGCGGGGGCTGGGAGGGACTTGAGCGGAACCTCGAACAACGGAATTCTAACAGAACCCCTGCGGGACGCAACTCCTACCTGGGAGCAGCACCGAGCCCGTTGGGCCGAGGCTCAGACCTGGTTGCAACGGAATCGGGAAGGAGGGGCCGATGAGTAATTCCACCGCACACCTCGACATCTCCAAGCTGGAGCAGGCGAAGACCAGGGGCAACAAGACCATTGCCCGATGCCCCGCATGCGCGGAGGACGACAGCGACAGCGCTGGAGATCACCTCGTGATATTCCCGAGTGGGAAGTTTGGATGCATCGCCCATGAGAAAGATGGAGACCACCGCAAGCGCATCTTTGCCCTTGTCGGAGTGAAGGACGAGCGCACCACGCCGCCGTCATCGAGTGGCGGTCTGAAGCCGTGGAAGAAGCCCATCGAGCGCATCCACGACTACCGCGACAAGGACGGCAATATACTGTTTCAAGTCGTCATTCATGGGCGCAACGACCAAGGGAAGAAGGATTGCTGCCAGCGCCAGCCCGACAAGAGCAAGGCGCACGGGTGGGCGTGGAGTCTGAAGGGCATCCCGAAGCCCCTCCCCCTATTCCACCTCCCCGAGCTACTCGCCAGCGACCCCGACGGCGCGGTCTGGATCGTGGAAGGAGAAAAGGACGCGGACATCGTGGCGACCCGTGGACGCGTGGCAACCTGCAACTCTGGAGGAGCAGGCAAGTGGAATCACACCGACCAGGAACCTCTGAGGAACCGTCGCGTCATCATCAGTCCCGACAATGACCCCGTAGGCCGCCGCCATGCCGAACAGGTAGCGCGGTCCCTCTCAGGGGTGGCACGTTCCATCAGCGTGGTGGACTGGCCGAAAGTGTGGCCGACGATGCCCGAGAAGGCCGACATTGGCGATGCCATCGAGGACGGAAGCACCTTGGACGACATCGAGGCCGTGGCGGTCCCGTGGACACCTCAGGAGCAACCCGACCCGAACCCGACAGCCCCTACGCCCCCGCCCGCCCCCGACAGCATCGTCGAGGAACTGGAACCGTGGGAGACCCCCGTGGACCTTGGCGAGCTGGTAGCGGAGATCGAGGCCCGCATCGGCCGGCATCTCATCATGCCCGCAGAATCCCGGCTGGCCTTGTCGCTATGGGTGGCGAGCAGCTATGTCTTTGACTCCTTCCGCTGCTTCCCCCGGGTGGTCGTCCACTCGCCTGAGAAGCGATGCGGGAAGACCACCCTGCTGGAGATATTGAAGGCGGTGGTACCTCGTGGACTGCTGGCTTCCAGCATCTCCCCTGCGGCATTGTTCCGCGTCATCGAGGACTACCGCCCCACCCTGCTCATTGACGAGGCGGATGCCTTCCTCAACGAGAACGAACCGTTGCGGGGCATCATCAATTCCAGCCACACAAAGGCGGGTGCGTTTGTCCTGCGATGCGATGGCGACCAAAACAAGGTGCGGAAGTTCTCGACGTGGGCACCCCTCGTGCTGGGGGGCATCAAGCGGGTGGCCGACACCATCATGGACCGCTCCATCGTCATCGAGCTGCAACGCAAGGGCCGTGGCGAGCCCGTAGAGAGGATTCCCGTCGAGCTGGACGAGCGACTCCTCGACTTGCGTCGGAAGCTGGCGCGATGGTCTGAGGACAACGCCAACATCCTCAGGAACGCCAACCCCTCATTACCAGACACCGACAACGACCGCGCCCGTGACAACTGGCTTCCCCTGTTCGCCGTAGCCGATGCGATGGGCGGGGACTGGCGCGACCGCACCACCGGTGCCTTCCTGTCGATGGCTGGAGAAGGAGACACCGAGACCCTTGGAACAATGCTCTTGGCTGACATCCGCACCGCCTTCACCACGAGAAGCGTGGATCGCGTCTGGACATGCGACCTCCTCCACGACCTCACCAACATGGAGGAGCGGCCGTGGGCGAACTGGCGGGGGGAATTCAAGGCCCGCATCATGTCCAATATGCTGAAGGACTACCGCATCTTCTCCGTAGACATCCGCATGGCCGAGGGGAGGGTGAAGAAGGGATACATCCGCGCCAAGTGTGAGGACGCATTCGCCCGATACCTCCCGCCCGAGGGCTAAACCACTCTCTACCCGCTACAACGCTACAGCCCTACAGCCATATGCCCTACAGCCGATTCCTTGCCGCTACACGTTCCAACCGTGTAGCGGATGGAAAAGCCAGCAATCCCTTATTCTATGCGGGTTGTAGCGTTGTAGCGGGTAGAAGGCCCCTACACACCCCCTCCCGCGAAAGGGGGACCGAATGAAGACCGTCAACCAAGAGCATCGCCATCGCAATGCCTCCGACCCCAACCGGCCTCCCCCCGCAACTGTCCGAAAGCCAACTAGGCGAGGGACTTCGATTGGCCGCCCCCCTACGGCCTCAGGCCCCTCAGGAGAGGCGCTTGGACGTTCTCGGCGTCGGCAGCCACCACGCCGCCCGCGACGCCGCACGTGCCAACCTCGACGCACCACGAGGCCTCCCTGCCCCTCCGACCCCCCCGGCCCGTCAAAGGAATCTTTTTACCTCCAAAACGTAAGGTAAGTTTGGGTCCGTTGCCTACAATTCCTGCGGGACACCTCCCCCAAAAACCCAAATATCCCGAGCGATGAAGTGTAATCTTGCAATCTGCACCAACCACGTCAGCATTCAACTCATGCAGCCTCCTCCCGACCTTTCCCGCCTGTCCGACCACGGGCGCAAAAGCTATGCGGAGGGGCTTAAAATCCTCGCCGCGAAGCGAAAGACTTTTTCCCCCAGCGCTCAAGAAATGTCCGCGAAGTCCCTCCGCGAAGGGCAAGCGGAAGTGGGGCGCAAGCTCGCCACCGCCGCGAAGTCCCGAACCTTGACCACCGCGACCTCGACACCGTCCGCGCCCGCCCTGATTTCGGCCGAGCAGTTCAAAAACGTTTGCCGAGCTGCGACCACCGCCGCCACCGAGGCCGCAAAAAGTTACGCCCGCTCCGCGAAGCCGGCCGAAAAAATGAACCACTTTCTGACCCGCCACCGGATTTTTTGCCCCGGCGGATTCACGGGCGCGAAGCTCAACGGGCGAATTCTGGGGTGACAAATTCTCTGGCGCGACTGCATCACGCGGGTATCGGGAACGACCGCCACCTCGCAAGGGGCGGCGGTTTTCCTTCCCGCCGTTTCGGCATCGTGGTCGGCAGGAATGCCGGTGATTCGGTAATGCGACAAATTCGCGCTTGGAACTAGGGGTTGATTTAGGGGATAGTTTCCCTAGCGGAAATCCGCAACTCATTGAGGGAGAAAGGACTGGAGCATAACGGATTCGAACCACCGACCCCTTGCAAAGGGGCCGCTAGGCGGGGGGCCGGCGTGGCGGTTGGAAACCAAGAGTGTTCGGGATGGTGCATGCTGAACTGGGAATGGCCCTCAATGAAAGCGGGGCCATTTCTTGCCGAGGCGACCTCCTAAAAATTTCCAATCGACAATTTCCAAATAAATTTCAAATCCAAGACCAAATCTCAACTGCTGAAGCTCGATTCCACATCCGAAATCGCGAGTGACAAGCACCGAGACCCGAGTTGATTCCTCTCCTTCGATTCGTTCTCCGACTTGGAACCTGGCTCTTGGAATTTATTTGGAAATTGGTCCGTGGATATTCAACCCTCTATCTGGACCAACCCGACAGATTATTAAGGCACGATCCATGCCGAACACTGTTGGTTGGAAACCGCCGCCACGGGTACAGACAGAAAGGGATGCGCCGGGGGGCGCATCCCTTGGAGAGGGAAGTTGGTCAGATCAGCAAGTCCCTAGGACTTGTAGCGGAGGCGTTTCTTGTGACGATTCGCCTTCATGCGCTTTTTGCGCTTATGCTTACTGATTTTGGTCTTACGACGCTTTTTGAGACAGCCCATGGTGGTTGCTGGTTGGTTGGTTGGTTGTGCGTTGGAAAAGTGTCCGGTTCAGGGGACGATTTTGTTGAGAGGGTATTCGATGATGCCTTCCGCGCCGAGGGCCTTGAGGTCGGGGATGAGGTGACGGGCGGCGGTCTCGTCGATGATGGTCTCGACAGCGACCCAGCCATCCTCCGCGAGGGGGCTGACGGTGGGTCGGCGGAGGGAAGGTAGGCGTTCCAGGACCTCGGGCAAGGACTTTTCGGGGAGGTTGAGCTTGAGGCCGACCTTGTCGCGGGCCCGGAGGGCGGCTTCGATCATGAGGACGATGCGCTCCATTTTGGCCTTTTTCCACTCGTCGGCGTAGGCCTTTTTGGAGGCGTAGAAGTGGGGAAAGGAGCGGAGGAGCTCGTCGATGATGCGCAGTTTGTTGGCGCGGAGGGAGGATCCGGTCTCGGTGACATCAACGATGGCGTCGACGAGGTCGGGGACTTTGACCTCGGTGGCTCCCCAGGAGAATTCGACATCGGCGGTGACGCCCTTCTCGGCGAGGTAGCGCTTGGTGATGCCGACGCCTTCGGTGGCGATGCGTTTGCCTTCGAGGTCGTGGACGGTCTTGAAGGGGGAGTCTTCGGGGACGACGAGGACCCAGCGGGTGGGGTTTGCGGAGGCGCGGGAGTAGGGGAGCTCGGCGAGATCGACGAGGTCGGCGCCATTTTCGTAAACCCAGTCGTAGCCGGTGATGCCGCAGTCGAGGAAGCCGTCGTCGATGTATTGCCCGATCTCCTGGGCGCGGATCATGTAGATATCCAGTTCGCTGTCGTTGGAGGTGGGGCGGAGCCCGCGGTTGGACGAGTAGACGTTGTAGCCGGCCTTGGCGAGGAGGTTCATGGTCGGCTCCTGCAGGCTGCCTTTGGGCAGGGCGATGCGGAGCGTGTTTTGGGGAGAATCGGCCATGGAGCGGTTGCGGGGGGCGGGTTTTAGCGGGGAATGGGCGGGAATCAATGCGAATCTGGGTGATTTCGAGGACGAGGGGGGATCCGGTGTCACCCGCTGGGCTCTGCCGGGACAAGGGCGGGAACCTGCGGCACCGTCTTTGTTCTTCGAGCGCCGCCGGGTCGAGATGGACGCGGAGGGACACGGATTTTGGGAGGCTTGGAGTGGTGGTGGGACAAAATTGACCGAATGGACAAAATTTTTGGGAAGGGGGGTGATACGACGAGGGATCCAGAGGGGAGAGGGTGGTTGGAGGTCACTTGCGCCTGCCTCCCAGCGGTTGCCGGAAGATAACTTGTTCATAGTCAGCGCCATAGAATGATGCTCGGGCTGACGGGAATGGTTTGTCTGCGGGAATGGTTTGTCTGGGAAGTGATTTTTGTGGGAAGTGATTTTTGCATGGGAAGTGATTTTTGCAATGCGCTTTGGCCGAAGGTCGCCGAAGCCGGATTCCTCGAATCAAGATGCTGTTAAGTTAACGCTCATGGGGAGTATCCGGTGGAGGAGGGGGAGTGAGGCGGCGATTGCGGGTTTTCAAGGGACGGGGGGTGGGGTAGGGTGTGGGCATGGACGGGATCGCGGAGTTGGTGGCACGGATCGACCGGGAGAAGGTCGGACGGGCCAGGCAAATGAGCGCGGCGGAGAAATTTTTGGCTGGTGCTGAATTGTTTGAGGAGGCGTGTGCGGTGACGATGCAGGGGATCCGGAATGAGCATCCGGGCATTGGGGAGGAAGAGGCCCTGGTGGAGTTGAAGCGGCGGTTGGCGTTGGGGGCGCGGCTGGAAGAGCGATTGGGAATGGCGCGGCGATGAAGGGGAACGAGGCGCTGCTGTCGGTGTTGGGCTTGCTTGAGCGATTGGAGATGTCCTACATGGTGACGGGTTCGTATGCGACGAACGTGTATGGGCTGCCGCGATCAACGAAGGATGCCGACGTGATCGTGGAAGCGCCGGCGGAAAGCGTGTCGGCGGTGTTGGATCAATTGGAGCTGCCGTTGCGGGCTGATCCGCAGATGCTTTTTGAAACGGTGACTGCATCGCGGCGCTGGATCATCGGGGTTGATGGGTCGCCGTTCGTGATCGAGGTATTTCTGCTCAACAATCATGGTTTTGATCGATCGCGATTTGATCGGCGATTGCGTTTGGTGTTGATGGAGGGGGTGGAGGCGAGTGTGCCGACGGCGGAGGATGTGATCGTGCAAAAGCTGCGGTGGGTGGCCCGGGCGCGGCGAGCTAAGGACATGACGGATGCCTGCAACGTGATGATGGTGCAGGCAGGGAAGCTCGACTGGGCCTATATCGAGCGTTGGTGTGGGGAATTGGGGGCGGAGGCGGTGTTGGCGGAGGCGCGGGAGTTGGCGGAAGATTGAGCAGGGCGGCCGGCGGCGTTGACGGGAGGGGAGGGGTTGAAGGCCTTCGGGGCGGGGTTGGAGCCGGTGAAGGCAGGTAAGGCTTCAGGAGCCGACGGACTTGGCGATGGTGGCGGGTTGGAGGTCGGCGACGATCCAAGCGGTGGCTTTGAGGGCGGCCTTGGGGGGGGCGCGCGAGAGCGGTGCGCCGTTCGCGGACTCACTCTGTCATCGCACTCCAAAGGGGAGGGCTGCTAGCCGGGGGGGAGGTCGGGGGAGGTGTGGCTGGCGAAGAAGATTTCCATGCGGTGGTGGAGGTCGTCGTAGAAGCGCTTTTTCATGGCTTGGAGGGCGACGAGGCGCTCGGGGGCTTCGCTGGCGGCGAGTTCCTGTTCGACGCGCATTTTTTCTTCGAAGGCCTTTTCCATTTCGATCATGGAGCTGAGGAATTCGCGGGCGGCGCGGGAGTGTTCGACGCCATCGACGAGGGCGTGTTCGAGGCGTTTGTTGCGGGTGACGGTGATGAGGTTGCCTTCCGCGAGTTGGTCCATGTAGCGGTGGTGGCTGGAGCGGAAGGCGGTGTGATCGGAGTCGAAGGAGATCTCGTCGCGGTCGAGGAGGGTGTCGTAGGGGCCGGGTTTGGTGAAGAACTTCACGATGAGCGGGATGGTATCGACCAGCATGAAGAGGGCGGTGAGGATGAAGTAGGTGTAGAGGGCGAACTGTCCGCCGGAGTTACCGGCGTTGAAGAGTTTGTGGAGGGCGAGGGTCTGGGTGAGGATGTCGCCGCGTTTTTCGCTGGCGAGGGCGTTGAGGCGGGTTTGTTCCTCGGCGGAGATATCGGCGAGGCGTGCCTGGACCTGGGTGAGGGCGGAGAGGCGGGTATCGATCTGGGTTTTGAGGGACTCGCGCAGGGAGTTCTGCTGGGTGACGAAGGAGCCGGCCTGGTCCTCCTCGACCTTGCGGCGGAGGTCGGCGATGCGTTCGGCTTCGGCCTTGTTGGTGGCTTCGACTTCGTGGATGCGGGAATCGAAGGCGGCGATGGCGGTTTGTTGGGCTTCGCGGATGTGGGTTTGGAGGGTGGCCTTTTCGGTGGCGAGGTGTTCGAGGAGGGCCCCGAGGCGTTTGGCGTCCTCGCGGCGGGGTTCGAGTTGGTCGGAGCGGATGGAGCGGGCGCGAGGGCCCTCGCCGGCGAGGCCGGAGCGTTGGCCGTTGAGTTCGCGTTCGAATTCTGACTGCCAGAAGCCGAGTTCGGTCTGGACCTTGGCATACTCGGGGGTGAGTTGGTCGGACTGGGTTTCGATGAGCTTGAGGCGTTCGGTGAAGGGGGCGGCGGACTCGGTGATGGCGGCATCGAGTTCGGCCTGAAGTTCGGGGGTGAGGCCGGGGATGGAGGCCTTGGCCTGGTTGGGGTCCTGCACGAGGAATTTGGCCTGGAAGGACTCGGTCCACTCGACGCGGAGGACGGCGACCTTCTGTTCGAGGTCGGCGATTTCGGCGGAGGACTTGTCCTTGGGTTCGGCGAAGGTGGCGCGGGCTTCCTCGATGTCGAGGGCGCGCTGGCCTTCGATTTCGGCGGTGAGGGTGTCGCGGAAGAGGAGGAGGACGAGGGGGTGGGCGATGGTGAGGCCCATGAGGATGGCGACCACGACGCGCAGGGCGAACTGGGAGAGCTTGCGCCACCAGGGGAGGAAGGGGCGGTAGCCGGCGAGGAGGGCACGGTCGATGCTGAGGATGATGAGGGCCCAGACGGCGGCGACGGGGTAGACGATGAGGGGATCGTCGACGAGGGTGGAGAGGGCGTAGGAGCAGGCGATGAAGGCGAAGGCGCAGGGGACGAGGACGGTGGCCCCGAAGGCCACGTATTTTCGTTGTTCCCAGGTGGGGCACTGTTCGAGGGTTTCAGTGCCGGCTCCGGAGAGCCAAAAAAAGACGCGTTTGATTTTCTGGCCCATGGTAATCATGAGATTACCAATGGGCGGAGGTGGGTCTTTCAGGGGGTTGGGGGGGGAGGTTTTTAGGGGGAGGGGGGAGGAGAGGGCGAATGACTGGACCCCATCCTTCGCCCGAGGTGACGAAGGGCAAGCTGGTCGGGCCACTGGGGGAAGCGGAGGCTGCGGGTGGGGCGGGAGGTGTGGCGAGGACCGGCGGTGGAACCGCCGACGCCTCGCAGAGGCGCCGCCACGGGGGAAGGGGGGAGGCATGCGACCCAGTCTTCGCCGGAGGCTACGCCCGGGCAGGCGGGACGGTCACGCCACGGCTATTGCTGGCCGAGGTAGTGTTGCCACCAGCTTTTGGCGCCTTGGGGGGGGATTTGGTCGAAGGGATCGGTGCCGTCAACGAGGCGGAAGCTGATGCCGAGGGGGAAGCGTCCCTCCGGGGGGTGGCCGGTGTATTGGCCGTGGCCCCAGTAGTCGCCGTGGGCGACGAGGTCGAAGCGGGTGAGTTTGCCATCCTTGGATTCGAGGTGGCCGCGGAGGTCGGCTTCGTAGCCGCTGCTTTGGTCGGGGCGGGCGAGGTGGATGGTGCCGGTGATCGTGCCTCGCTTGTCTATTGTTAGGGTGGACTGTCTGAGGTCTTCGGGTTTCCAGAAGGAGGGTTCGCCGCGGGTGTTGTCGATGAGGTGGTAGAAGGCGAGTCGCGTGGCGAGGGAGGCGGGGATGGCGTTGGTTTTGACGAGTTCCTTCTCCTCCGCGGCGGTGATCCAGAGGAGGTCGCGGGAGACGGCGGACTGGAAGATGGCCTTCCAGGGATCGTCGGTGGGTTTGTATCCGCCGAGGACTTTGGCGTGGACGCGGACGATGCGCACGCCTTCGGGGGCGTGGTGGAGGAAGCGGTTGTCGGGCTTGTCGACGACGAGGGGTTTGCCGGGCTCGAGTCGTTTCTGGTCGAAGGCGAGGAGGGACTGGCGGAGGAGTTTCTTGATGCGTTCGGGGCCGCGGTTGTTGTTGTAGGCGAGGAAGTCGCCGGTGGGGGTGGCGATGTAGAGGCCCTGGGTGGTGTTGTTGGGGTCGGGGCGCGGGCTTTTGCTGATGATCTTGCGCCAGAAGTCACCTTCCTCGTCCTTCTGCCGACGTTGCGCGAACTGATCGATGGCGACGGGGATGAAGTGTTTCTGGAGGAGATCGATGATTTCGGGATCGGCGAAGGTCGACGCACGGTCGAGCACACCGTTGTTTCAGGTGCAGCCCATGGGGTGGCCGTCCATGGCCCAGATGAAGAGTGGTTTGCCCTCGGCGAGGGCCTTTTGTTGGGCGGGGATGAGGGAGGAAAGCCAGGGGATGGTGGTCCAGGCTTCGTGGGGCGGTTGGAGTTCCTGGTGAAGTTGGGTGAACAGCCCGGGGGTGAGTTCGGCGGAGGCGAGGGAGGTGGTGAGGGCGAGGACGGCGGCGAGGAGGGGCGGTTTCATGGGTATCGTATAGAACGGGGGGATGGGGCGGGGATCCTTTCTTTTGACCGGGTCGGGATGGTGGCGCGGTGGAAGA
>Ga0209284_10007154_pt1 | contig 10232 bp, 13 predicted proteins | sample FRY03_FD_187211 | JGI IMG/M metagenome (GOLD analysis project Ga0209284, IMG submission 187211) | Freshwater microbial communities from Lake Fryxell liftoff mats and glacier meltwater in Antarctica - FRY-03 (SPAdes) (version 2) | ecosystem: Environmental > Aquatic > Freshwater > Ice > Glacier... | reverse complement strand
ATATAATTTATAAACCAATGAAAACAATACTAAGAATACTATTAATGGCTATATTAGTTACAAGCTGTTTAGCTAAGAAACCCAAGAATGAAGAGCATAATCATTTAGAAAACACTAATGAAAAAGTTGAACCAGCAAAAAAGAAAGTATTAAGTCCACATACAGAAGCTATGGCAATGATTGGTGATGCTCATATACATATAGATTATTCATCACCAGGTGTTAGAGATCGAATCATTTTTGGAGGGTTATTAGCCTACGACATGGTGTGGCAATCTGGAGCACACAATGCAACATGGTTTGAAACCAACAAAGATTTGATAATTGATGGGAAAACACTTCCAGCTGGGAAATATGGATTTTTTACAATTCCTTCCAAAGGCGAATGGACAGTAATTTTCAATTCAAATTGGGAACAACATGGTAAAGATGAATATAATGAAAAGGATGATGTAATTAGATTTAAGGTACAACCTATTCTTTTAGATGAAATAACAGAGCATTTAGAATATAAAGTTAGTAAGGTTAGCAAAGTGGAGGGTTCAATTTCGTTGGCTTGGGAAAAAATATCTATCAGTTTCAACTTTCAAGTAAATCAATAATATGGTAAATTTGCAAAATAATTAAGTCATTTTATAAACTTTGAGGGTTTTTGGACAGATTGCCTTTGGTTACAATAATATAACAAAAATAACACATAACAATTATGAAACACATTTTTAAAATCATTTTAGGTTTAACTTTTATAGTATATTCTCTAAATTCTTTTGGTCAGTCAAAAAAGTATTACCAAGGAAATAAGGGAACTATTATAGACCAAACAAAATATGATGAACATAAAATATCAATTAAAGACAAAATGAAGTCAATGCAGTCAATGCAGTTAGTTGAAGACTTCAACGAATTATACAATAGAAATGACTCAATAGTCTATTCATATCATTGGCATTTTACTGACAACCCAAAAAAGACGATAAAAGAAATACAAAGAAAGAAAGCAATAATTGGTAAAGAATATCCAATAAGCCAAGAAACAACACTGAGTGGCAAAACAATTAGTTTAAATGATTTAAAAGGCAAACCAACACTAATAAACTTATGGTTTACTTCCTGTGCACCTTGTATTGAAGAAATGCCTGTTTTAAACAAATTAAAATCAGAACATAGCGACAAATTCAACTTTCTGTCAATAACTTACGACTCTGAAGAAAAAGTAAAAAAATTATTTGAAAAACATAATTTTGATTTTGAACATATTGTCAATTCAAGAAAATTAACAACCAAACTTGGGTTTAATGGTTTTCCTGTTAATTTGTTTCTTGATAAAGATGGAATCGTTAGAATAATTGAAGGTAATGTGCCCTATTATAAGAAAGATGGCGGTGAACTTGTAATGTCTGATGGAAAAGAATTTTTATTGATTTTAGAAAAATTACTGTAACCAACAACGATGCCTTTATTGAACAAAACCGGTTGAGATTTTGCCATAGGGTTATCGCTATTAGAGTTTAGGAAATTCAAATCGAGTTTAAGCACTAATCACTAAGTTTTTTATGTGAGCCACAAAAAAGCCTACTTGTAAGTTATTACAAGTAGGCTTTGGTAGTTTGTAAAGGAATGAATTATAAATTTGCTTTTAAATCTTTAATGTAATTTTCATATTCATAAAAAAATAATTCAAACATATTCATGTTATGATTAAAAAATTTATAAATTTCTTGCCATGAATCTTTATTATAAAGACTAATATTATTTAGTTCTACCCATATCTTACTTACTATTTTACCATTTTCTAATTGAAAATTTCTGTCTAAAACTATATTTGGCACATACTCTTCTATTAAAATACTCTTTAAGGATTCTATTTTTTCAAAATAAATAATTCTATGTTCATTATTTTTTGGCTCTATACTTATAAGCACTTGAGCAATTTTATTATCTACGTGAAATTTAAAAGAAAAATCTTTAATTTTCGTATCATATAAAAGCCATTTTCTTGGATATTCTTCTGAAAAAGTAGACCAAAATTCTTTCTTTATTCTTTGTGCATCTTCTTTACTAAACATTATTTTAGAGATACTTTAATTTTTATATTTAATAAAGGATATTCTCCTTTATCTGTTATTTGTTCTGCAATTTTATCTAAAACATCATATCCTGTTGTTATTTTACCAAATACAGTATGTTCGTTGTTTAAATGATGTGAGCCATTTTTGTTTTGAATAAAATAAAATTCGAAAGGGGTGCTTAATTTTTCAGGATTGTTTTCCCAGCTTCTTGCAGCTGCCAATGCTCCATAATCATGCTTATTTGAGCTATTAAATTCAGCAGGAATAAAATATTTACCAATAGCTTTTCTTTCTTTTTGAGTTTTTGTTTCGTCTGAATTACCTCCTTGAACTATAAAATTCTTAACAACTCTATGAAAGTATGTAGTGTTAAAGTATTTTTTTTTAATTAAATAAACAAAGCTAGCTCTGTGAAGTGGTGTGTTTTCGAAAAGTTGAATTTCAATTTTTCCAAAAGAAGTTTCTATAATAGCTTGATTTTCTTTATTATTTTCTCCATACCAAGTTAAAAAATCTGCAACATTTTCTTGATTTATTACAACAGTGTTAAGATCGTATTTTGGTTTTACTTTCGTGTTAGAGTTTAGAATATTAGTATTTATTTGTTCTTTGTTTATTTCTGATGTATCTTTAGTATCCTTTTTACATGAAAATGTCGTAAAAGAAATAATTATTAATAGGATAGTATGGAATTTCATAGTTTTTTAAAATATGTTCCAAAAATAGCAAAAGAATCTCTACTTGCACAAGAAGCTCATGCAAAAATGGCGCCTATTGAAAGAATGGAGATATTAAAAACCATTAATACAGCTTCTAAAAGCCCTAAAAAAGCTGCTGTAATGATGCTTTTTTATCCTAAAAACGGAGTAACACATTTAGTACTTATCGTAAAAAATTCATATACAGGCGTTCATTCTTCGCAAATTGCATTTCCTGGTGGTAGAGTTGAAACATTTGATAAAGATTTATCTTATACTGCTTTAAGAGAAACGCAAGAAGAAATAGGGGTTGATAATATAGAGGTAATAAGGGCTTTTTCTGAGATTTATATTCCTCTAAGTAATTTTTTAGTTTCTCCATTTCTTGGAATTTCTCAGAACGAACTTACATTTACATTACAAGAAGAAGAAGTTGCAGAGATTATAGAACTACCATTGTCTGTTTTTTTAAATGATAATATAATTATACAAAAAAAACTTACAACATCTTATGCTGTAGATATTGTAGTTCCTGCATTTTTAATAAACAATCATGTAGTTTGGGGTGCAACCGCAATGATGATGAGTGAGTTAAAAGAAATAATAAAAAAAGTGATTTAGAATTTATGTTTTTGTAAATTTGCAAGCTATTTTCAAATACAATTTAATGAGATTAATAAAAAGAAATCCGTTTGGACATATACTATTTCTTAAAAAATGGTTAATAAGGTTTTTTGGAGTATTAACTCATAGAAGATACAGAGGATTTAATGACCTTCAAATTGAAGGATCTGAAATTATAAAAAACTTACCAGACACTAACGTATTATTTATATCAAATCATCAAACATATTTTGCAGATGTAGTATCTATGTTTCATGTTTTTAACGCTAGTTTAAGTGGTAGAGTAGATTCTATTAAAAACGTTGGCTATTTATGGCAACCAAAATTAAATATTTATTATGTTGCTGCTAGTGAAACAATGAAGGAAGGTTTGTTGCCTAGAATTCTTGCATATGCTGGAGCTATTACGGTAGAAAGAACTTGGCGTGCAAAAGGACAAGATGTTAAAAGAGAAGTAAATCCAAACGATACAGAGAATATTAAAGAAGCTTTAAAAGATGGATGGGTAATTACTTTTCCTCAAGGTACTACTAAATCTTTTAGACCTGTTAGAAAAGGAACAGCACATATAATATTGCAACATAAACCTATAGTAGTCCCGATTGTTATAGATGGATTTAGAAGATCTTTTGATAGAAAGGGACTAAGAATTAAAAAGAAAGGCATATTGCAAACGTTTGTTATTAAAGAACCATTAGAAATAGATTACGATAATATTAGCGTAGAAGAATTAGTTGAAAAAATAGAATATGCAATAGAGCAACACCCATCTCTTTTAAAAGTTGTTCCTATTGAAGAAATTAAAGAACAAGAAGAATTAAACACAAAAAGATTATGGGATTATTAAAAAAAGAGACTGTCTTTTTTTAATAATCTATTTTTTTAAGTTCGTTATAATTTGCTAGTAACTTACGCATTAAAAACCCGTAAACTAATCTGTAAAACAACCAGAAAATTCCAAATAAAATCAATAAAATTCCAAAATAAGATAATCCTAGTAGTAACCAAAACATTTCTGGGGTTGCATTTTTTGGTAAACTCTCAAAGGCTTTATTAATATTTGGATCATAAGTTATTTGAAAAATTATTACTACAATAAAAATAAACACTAACATGCCTAAATTGTACCAGACATAGCATTGTATTGTTTTTTTTGTTTTTATTATAGTTGACATAAGTTTTTTAACACTATCTGTAGAAGATATTGTTTTAAAACTTTTATAAAACAAATAAATAAATACTAAAATAACCACGTAACTTAAAATGCTAAAAACGTTCATAAAAGTTTCTAAGTGGTATATTTTTATGGTTTTAATATGGTTTTCATCAATAGTTATAAAGTTAATAAAACTCCAAAAAATAACTTCTAGAATACTTATAGTTAGTATCCATTTTACTATAGAAGTCGATTTTTTATGTATCATTTTATAGATTTCATTCTCAGAAATCTGCTGAAAAGAATTTTCGTTCTTTTTCCAGTCTTTTTTTAATAAATCCAACTCATCTATCATAACTCTACGGATTTAATATGTTTCTTAATTTTCCTTTAATTCTGTTCATTTTTACTCTTGCATTTACTTCGGTTATCCCTAAAGTTTCCGATATTTCATCGTAATTTTTATCTTCTAAATACATAAAGACTAATGCCTTTTCAATATCATTTAATTGTTGTACAGCTTTATAAAGCAGTTTTATTTGTTCTTCTTCTTCAAAATTATAATCTTCTTGTTTTATAAAATGCACAGAGTTTTCAAATTCTATTGTATTTATAGAGCGTTTACTTTTTCTATATAAAGTAATTGCAGTATTTAAAGCTACTCTATATGCCCAAGTAGAAAATTTAGAATCACCTCTAAATTTAGGAAATGCCTTCCATAATTGTATAGTAATTTCTTGAAATAAATCTTTATGAGCATCTTCATTAGACGTGTATAGTCTACAAATCTTATGTATAATGTTCTGATTTTCTTTTAATTGTAAAACAAAAGATTGTTCTAAATTCTCGCTCATATTTACATTAGTTGTCAAAAAGAAGTTTTTGTTACAAATTAAGTGATTTTAATTAGGAGCACAAATTTTTTGGTTTTTTAATTGACAGTCGTCCCGCTTTTCGTTGCAATCTCCCGAAGAAAAATCGGGAGGATTTCCACTTCAATCGGGGCTATTGATAAATTTTAGTAATTCTATAGACTTTTCTCCTTATAATAATTTACCATCAAATTCACAAACTTGCTGTAGCTTTCCATTCCGTCTTTTTGCTGGTTGAATTTCAGGAAATTGTCATAAAAAACGTGAAATCCTTTGTCTATAAAAGTGTCGTATTGTTTCCAGAAATCTTCGCTTTCCTGATAGTTTTTCAAAATTCCGGGATGAACAGTTTTTAGCAATTGGTCAAAAATTTTCTCGTTACGTATTTGCCAATTCCTCAAACAATAGCGCAAAGCAATGCTATATCCTGAATATTGAAAGTATAAATTCTCATTTTTAACAGAGGCTAGAAAGCCAATAAAATTACATTCACTTTCGCTGGCAAATCCCATTTGGTGTGCCATTTCGTGATTTGTCGTCATTGGGAAACTGTACATTGGACCCAAATAATTGACTTGTGCTTCATTGGTAAACGGATTCAAATAACCGCCAAAACCCATATACGTCAGCGGCAAACTAAAAAGCGATTTTTTGATACTGGGATTAGTATATTCAAAGAAATTGTATTGATTCGAAAGTGTTTTGTAGCCGTTCAAGTTCATCTGGAAAACCTGTTCTTGCGAATAAGGAAAAACCACTTTCAAACTGTCATTTTTTGTGATTTGGGTTTGAATTTCGTTAGTTTTGGCAATTAATTTTTTGGTAAAAGCCAATAAATCAGCATCGGAATAATCTCTTTCAATTGCCATTTTTTCGAAAAGTGGTTGGCGGTAATAATTCAAAGCCCATAAAAAATGGAACAAGAAATACACTACTGAAAGTACGCTTAAAGTCTTTAAAACGGAATTTTTCCATTCCAACTTCCAATTTTTTCTGGTTTTCCAAATGGATTTCAGAATATAAATAATCACAATTCCATAGATAATATCTCCAACAGAAAAAGGAATTTTTCCCAAAGTGATTCTTTCGAATTTCGAAATGATTGGATACACACCATTGCTATAAAATCGTTCTACTAATTCCGGGAAAAAGACAATTATTTTCAGAAAGAGAATCTGAAAAAGCAGGAATAAGGGAAGAATGTATTTGCGTTGCACGGTTTTTAATTTGGGTATAAAAATAACAATTAAAAGAGTAGTGTGTTTTGTTTTTTTTGTAAATTTGTGAACCTTAATTCTATTTAGGAAACATAAATACTTCAAAAGCGATGTCAAGAGAAGAACTTATTAAAGACACTGTCGAAAAATTGCGACAACTTTCTGATTCTAGAATTCAGGAAGTATCGGATTATGTGGGGTTTTTGGCAAGTAAAATAGATGATAAAATAATCTCTGAAGGTATTAAAACACTTGCTTCAAGTTCAAAATCGTATGAATTTCTTCATTATGAAGAAGAACTATATCAAGTGAGTGATGTAAAGGAAAAATACCAATGAAAAAAGGAGATATAATTCTTCTTTCTTTTCCATTTACCGATTTGAAAGGCAAGAAAATTAGGCCTGCATTAGTTTTAGTTGTATCCGATTTGGATGTGATTGTGGCTTTTATTACCACTCAATTCAAATGGCAAAATCCCTACGATATTCTCTTAGATCCAAATGATAGGAATGGTTTAAAAAAAACTTCTCTACTGCGTTTATCAAAAATAACTACAATTGACAAAGATTTAATTCTCGGAAAATTAGGAGAATTGAATACATTGGATATACAAAACATCAACCAAAATCTCATCAAGATTTTAAATTTGTAATTGTATAATAGGTGTCAAAAAATTATAAATAAAACAAAAACAAAAATGAGTCAAGAAATTAGAAACCTAGAACCAAAAGCTCTCTGGAATAAATTTGCAGATTTAAATGCTATACCAAGACCATCTAAAAAAGAAGAACGTGTAATTGCTTTTATGATGGAGTTTGGACAAAAACTAGGTCTAGAAACTATTAAAGACGAAATAGGTAATGTAATTATTAAAAAACCAGCATTTCCAGGATTAGAAAACCGTAAAACCATAGTTATGCAATCGCATTTAGATATGGTTCATCAAAAAAATAACGATACCGAATTTAATTTCGATACTCAAGGTATACAAATGTATGTAGATGGAGATTGGGTTCGTGCAAAAGGAACAACTCTTGGAGCAGATAATGGCTTAGGTGTTGCAACTATTATGGCAGTTTTAGAAAGTAAAGAAATTAAACATCCAGCAATAGAAGCTTTGTTTACAATTGATGAAGAAACTGGAATGACCGGTGCAATGGGTTTAAAAGGAGGTATTTTAAATGGTGAAATTCTTTTAAATTTAGATACAGAAGACGACGACGAAATAGATATTGGTTGTGCTGGCGGAATTGACGTTACTGCAACTAGAAGTTATACAGAAGAAGAAACTCCAGAAGGTTCTGTGGCTTATACAATTACTGTAAAAGGGTTAAAAGGAGGTCATTCCGGAATGGATATTCATAAAGGATTAGGTAATGCTAATAAAATTATGAATAGATTATTATTTGATGCTTTTGAGAATTTTGGACTACAAATAGTAGAAATAAATGGAGGTAGTTTAAGAAATGCAATTCCAAGAGAAAGTGTTGCTAAAATAATAATTGCAGAAATGTTTAACGAAGCTTATGTATTTGACATGCAAGAAATTGTAAACGATATTAAAGCAGAATACAAAACTACAGAGCCTAATTTAACTATAGAATTTGTTAAAACAGATTTGCCAAAATCTGTTATGGATTTAGGCGTTCAAGAAGGATTAATTAGAGCTGTTTATGCAGCACATAATGGAGTTTATAGAATGAGCCCAGATATGAAAGATCTAGTAGAAACTTCTAATAATATTGCAAAAATTACTGTAAAAGATTCTCAATTAACAATTCAATGTTTAACTAGATCATCTGTAGAGAGTTCTAAATTAGATTTAGCAAATGCATTGCGTTCTACTTTTGAATTAATTGGTTGCGATGTTGTTTTAAGCGGTTCCTATCCAGGTTGGACACCAAATGTGAAATCGGAAATATTAGATGTTTTGGTAAATGTTTACGAAAAACAAAACAACGAAAAACCAAAAGTTGTGGCTTGTCACGCTGGTTTAGAATGTGGAATTCTGGGAACAAATTACCCTGATATGGATATGATTTCTTTTGGACCAACAATTCATGGAGCTCATAGTCCAGACGAAAGAGCGAGTATATCTTCTTCTCAAAAATATTGGAAATTTGTTTTGGAAATTTTGGAAAACATACCTTATAAAAATAACTAGTCCTAAAATAATCTGTATCACTATTTCAGGACAAAACAGCATAAAGAATATTATTTTTTTATTGGATAAAATTAGCATAATACATAATCTAAAAATTTTGTATTTTTGCACTCCAAAATACATTACAAAACTATGTTAGATAGATTACAATATGTAAAACAACGTTTCGACGAGATATCAGATTTGATTATTCAGCCCGATGTTATTTCCGATCAAAAGCGTTATGTACAATTAAACAAAGAATATAAAGATTTAAAAGCTTTAGTAGATAAGCGTGAAGAATATATAGCCCTTGATGCTAATATTAAAGAAGCACAAGAAATACTTGCAGATGGTTCTGATGCCGAAATGATAGAAATGGCAAAAATGCAAATGGAAGAAGCAAAAGAAAGAATTCCTCTTTTAGAAGATGAAATTAAATTTATGCTTATTCCTAAAGATGCAGAAGACGCTAAGAACGTAATGGTAGAGATTCGTGCAGGAACTGGTGGAGATGAAGCTTCTATTTTTGCTGGAGATTTATTTAGAATGTACACTAAGTATTGCGAAAGTAGAAACTGGAAAACTTCTGTTGTAGATATTAGCGAAGGAACTTCTGGTGGTTTTAAAGAGGTTATTTTTGAAGTAACTGGAGAAGATGTATACGGAACATTAAAGTTTGAAGCTGGAGTTCATCGTGTTCAACGTGTTCCGCAAACAGAAACTCAAGGGAGAGTTCATACATCTGCAGCAACGGTAATGGTTTTGCCAGAAGCAGAAGAGTTTGATATACAAATTGATATGAATGATGTTCGTGTAGATTTTTTCTGTTCGTCTGGTCCTGGCGGACAATCTGTAAATACTACAAAATCGGCTGTTCGTTTAACGCATATTCCAACTGGTTTAGTTGCTCAATGTCAAGATCAAAAATCGCAACATAAAAACAAAGACAAAGCATTTAATGTATTACGTTCTCGTTTATACGAAAAAGAATTAGCAATAAAACAAGCAGAAGATGCTGTAAAACGTAGTTCTCAAGTGAGTTCTGGAGACCGTTCGGCAAAAATTAGAACATATAATTATTCGCAAGGGCGTGTAACAGATCACCGTATTGGTTTAGATGTTTTTGACATGGATGGAGTTATGAATGGTAAAATTCAAAAATTTATTGACGAACTTCAATTAGTTAACAATACCGAGAAATTAAAAGAACACGATGTTTTTTAAACAGAAAATAGATGAAAGAATAAAGAAAAAAGATGCCAACTAAATTTTAGGATGGCATTTTTTCTTTTAAAAGACTCTGAAACTTTGTAACTTTGAAACAAAATACAATGACAACTCAACAACTAACAACTAACATTTTACAAAAAAAATCATTTCTATGCATTGGTTTAGATGTTGATTTAAATAAAATTCCGAAACACTTATTAGAAACCGAAGATCCAATTTT
>Ga0209284_10007150_pt1 | contig 10235 bp, 12 predicted proteins | sample FRY03_FD_187211 | JGI IMG/M metagenome (GOLD analysis project Ga0209284, IMG submission 187211) | Freshwater microbial communities from Lake Fryxell liftoff mats and glacier meltwater in Antarctica - FRY-03 (SPAdes) (version 2) | ecosystem: Environmental > Aquatic > Freshwater > Ice > Glacier... | reverse complement strand
AACTCGTGTCATGCTTGATTCGATCATGTGTAGGCACAAAATTACTCATACAGTCTCCTTTTAGAAGTTACCCGACATCAAGTGAGTAACCTACTATTAGCGGAACGCGATCCAGGCATTGACGCCATCGTTAGTCTGCACCGCAGCAGGAACCGTGAACCCTGTTGTGGTAAATACAATACCCGACGCGGCAGCCGGTGTCGTGATGACACCTGTGGAACCCGTGGTCAACATGGTCTCGGTCGGGAACGCATCAGTGGCCACCAGCATATTCGGGCTGGTCGCACCCAATGCCAAGAACACAACCACCATCGTCGGCACGAACCCCAGTGTCTCAGTTACCGCAGCCGCACTCGCCGCACTAGTAAACCGACCTGTCACAAACCCAGGAACCCCAATTGATTTACGATCCATCGCCATGTTAAACACTCCTTTGTAAGACCCCCTCTAGGAGAGTCCCACGGTTAATAATACGCGAACCGTTACCCCCGAAACTCTATGAGATACTGTCCGTTCACCAACTCTGCTCGCTCTTGTCCAGGTTGCCCATTGTAACTTCCATCCCCGTTGGGTAAGCTATTGGGCGCGGTAGAATATTTGTTATTCCCGAACTTATGTTTCAGTTGGCTAATCACATCATCCGGCACCTCTGTCCACACGTTCGGCTCAAGCCGATACTTAATCACTCGCTGCCCAGGGGAATCAATCGAACCCGACAAGGCATAATCAATATTCCGTACCCGTACTGCTGCCATCGTCTACCTCCTATGTGTGTTGGGAATCGTATTGTACCGTGAGTTTTTGTGGGTTCCCTCGTTGGGCCTCATCGAACCTACGGGCGTAGTCTTTCTCTAGCTCAATATCACGTACCACTTCGACATAATCACCCTTATCTTTGTGTTTGAGCAACCCCCTTCCCTGACTATGTGACCCCTGCCACCGTTCAGCCAGAGCCTCGGCTTCACGTTTACCGCTGTCTCCTGTAAACCCCTTGCGGAATGCCACACCATTGAGTAGGACTTTGTAGCACCGGATACCAATATCGTTTGGCATAAGCCTCGTGGGTAGACGCGGGAGGCTGTTGGCCTCCCGCTCTAGGTTAAAGGATTACAGCGATGCCGCTGCCTGGATCTCCTGACAGAATGCCTGGTTGAGAATGACGCGGGCGTCATACTTCTTCCAACCAATGGTCTGACGCATATCGAGAGGATCGGCTGTTCCAGCAGAACCCAAGGCTTTTGTGACCACCTTGCCGTTGCTGCCAGCCAACTCCACACCACCCCCGAAGTCACGTCCGACAATGAATGCACTGTAGATGTCCGCAAACCCACCCGTGTTAATCACGTCTGTGGCCGCTGCGGTGACACCTGTAGCACCTGTCAACACATACCCCTGAGAAGAGGCGCAAAACCTAATCCCGTTCTTGTCTGCACCAAACTCAGCTTCCAACACACCTGTCGAAGACGCATACTGACTCGTGAGCACGAATCCATCAATGTGTCGAAGGTCAAAGGCGAGGTTCTCGTGAACCATACCCCAGTACGCAGGCATGATTGGTGAGGTACCAATGTTCACACTGGCGGTAATCATCGGTGTGAACTTCAAGGCGTTACGCACAACCAACGCACGGTAGGCACGATCCAAGTCATTACGATCAAGGATCTGTGTCACAGTGGCCGTGGTTGTTCCATTGGCAAACGTGGTATTCGTGAACCCAGCCCAGGTGTCACGATACAACTGATCGAATGTCCTGCCCATCTGCTCACCCAGCAACTCCACATTCTCAATGGCGTGCGGGTCAGGCTGCGTAGACAACACAAAGTCGCTGTCTTCGATGAAGTCACCATAGGGTGCAATCGTCGCCGAGACATCGGTCTTTGTTTTGGCCTTACCAGTCGGGTTATTCCCTTCAGTCAGCGGGGTCGTGGCCACTGCCAACTCCTCAAACCGTCTCCAAATCATGGTCTTACCAGACCGCATCGCCAACGGATAGGTTTTCACACCAATCTGGTGGATCAGCATCGGCAAGCCCCGGCGCAACAGGAGCGTGTTGAACAAGCTCTGTGTTGCATCACCCGCAGTGCCATCTGTAAACTGTGTTGTAATATTCGACATGGTATCCTTTGTGGTTAACTCTCACCACGCTTGAGCTTATTGATGACCGCTTCAAAGTCACCCTTCGGCATTGCGCCCCAGTCGGTCGCCACCCGTTTATTGGGTGTCCCCTTACCAGTCGTGAGAGATTTTTCTGCTTGTGCGTTGATTTCTTCTAACAAACCTTTACGTGCGACCTTTCCTTGGTTTCCACCAGGAAGTAACTTAGGGTTCTGGGAGATTGCAATGGAGGTCGCCACTAACTCAGCCATTGGCCCAAGCGTCTTCATCAACTTGGCATGCTTCATGTAGGCTTCATTACTCGCTTTCCACAATGCACTCTCTTTATCCTTTAAGTCTGGTAAGGCTGTCATGGTTTCTTCGTAGAGCGCCGCAACATCCTGAATGAGTTCGTTGCTTTCGCCCTGCGATCGTGCCTGTTCAGCCCCTACACGCTTGGTTCGTTCTAGTATCTCCTTACGGATGGCTGTGAGTGTGGCTTTGGCTGTGCCGATACCTTTGGTTGCCTTCTCGAATGCCGCATCATCATTGTCGGTGCGTGCCCTACGCGAAGCATCCTTGCTATCATACACCGCCTCTTCCCACTCGGTTTGGCCCTGGAGCAATTGCTCATCAGTGTACTTTGCCAAACGATTCTCGGCCACTTCTTCAGTAGCTTTGGGTTTAGACAGAATTTCAAGTTGGCCTTGGAAGTTCGCAAGCTGCTCACGTAACTCCCGCACTTCACTGGTAGATTCGCTTTTGCCCTTACGGACTCTGCCAAGCTCCTTAGTGAGTGCAGATACCTTAGCCTGTAACTCTTTGGGGTCGGTGACTTCCACATCCTCCGGCGACGAGTCTTCAGCGGTATCGCTGTCTTTCACGCCCGTTGTAGTGGCAGCCTCATCAACCTCTGGGGGATTGAATAAGTCCTTCAGATTCAGGCCTGTAGACTTCTCCTCACCCTTTGTGTCTGTCTTTTGTACTTCGTCAGCCATTCGCTATACTCCTTCAACGCCCGTTGATCCCCGGCGACGGTAGCTATTGTGGTCCTTATAGCTAAGGGGCGGCGACGACCCACCAGAATTACGTCCGTCTACTTGTTAGTAGTTACTACAGATAGAACCCAGATTGCTCAACACTTGGGGTGTGGACTGGGGTTGGGTGTATTGCTTCCCTCCACACTTTCACGAAACCTCTACTGATCGCATTGATGGCTTGCTCATGGAATGTCTCATCTTCTTCACGATGCATGGGTGCAAAGTGCAGATGTAACAACTCGTGTACAAGGGAGATGTCATAGTCTGCGGCCTCACCATTCAGGAACCTATCACTCACTCCAGCAAGGTCAGACTGGACTAACATTCTAATGATAGCATCTTTACGCTGAATAAACCAATGACATTCTGCTAATGAACTAGGATCTGACATCTCCCATGACCGACACATGCGTAGCTCGACTGTCCAGTCTTGGAGGAACAATACCTTCTGCCAATACGCTAACTGCTTTTGTAAGAGAGCTTCTAGCGCCTCGTCATCCATAGTGCTCCTCTATGAGACTACTTCTTACCAAACCCCATGACTTTTTGCCCAGCTTTCAACTTCGCGGTGTACGCACCGCCCTTTTTAGCTTTCTTCATCTCTACTTGCCTCCTGCACGCCCAGCCTTCACAGTCTCCTTGCCCTCAATCTTGGCAGGGGACAGACCAGATTTCACTTGACCAGACTCATGCGACGGCTGCGCCACACGGTCTTTGGGGTACTGACTTGTTCCTGGCATAGTAAACCTCCTGTTATTAACCGACCACTCCTTCACTACCACCTGCTCTACCACCGCGCACGTTTTCAATTAGGCGCTGCACCTGATCGTTCTGCCCCCCTGGTTGGACCATGGCTGCATTGGCTTCCTGCTCTGCATCACGCTTCAAGCCTTCAGCTAGACGTGTTGGAATATCTGACAAGTCGATCATTGCTTGTAGTGTAGATGGGCCGAGTGGCTTCCCGCTTGATGTCAGCAAGCCTGCGATTTGGACGGCACTTTCAAACTGCGCTTGTCGCTCGGTTGCTGTAGCAGGGGCAAGGAACAACGACAAATCAAATTTAATGTTCTTCAACGTGGTCAATAAGTTAATGACTTCATCGTCAGCCAGTGCCTCACCTGTCTCAGGGTTGCTCAATATCGACTGTCCTTGTGGTCCAAGGGGTGTGCTCATCTCAGTGACGCCAATAATACGGCGTATCTTCTCCACCGGGTAGTATTGCTGCACACGGCTCAACAACATCTTGGCTAAATCAAGCTGGGATTCTTCAAAGTTCCTGAATCGTGGTTTGAGTATTGTTGACCCACCCTCCTGCCTAGCCCTTATCGCTCGTCCACTTACGGTCGCCTGCGTGGTCTGACCTACCATCTCCGCATTCACACCACTAATACGTAATATGCTACGCTCCCCATGCTGGAGCATTTGAAAATGACCGCTAGACAGCTCGACTGGCCTGATTTGTGTTGGTGCCAATGCCCCATACTCTACCACAATACCTGGTTTAGAACCAAGTAACTCTAGCTGGCCCTTCGCTGCGCCCCCTGTACGCCGATTCATCCACCCGCTGTGAGCACTGGAGTTGAGGTGGGCGAGAATATTGCTGTACCGCTTGTTGTATTCGTCCTGTGGGTCATGGAGGTTACGCACCACGCCCATGATGCTCTCAGGATCGTCGCTGTACTGCCTGGATATATACGGTACATAGGGATACAGGCGGTCATTGTTGGGGGACTTGCCTTGATCCAGGATCTCCCACCATACCATCTCTGTCCACTCTGGTACGCGAGCTTTTCGACTGACTACACTGTACCGCTCGTAGATCTGCATACCGAGTTGTTTGGATTGTTCGTCAATAAACTCCTGGGCTGCTTCAGGATTAGCGTATTGGAGAGGGGCTGTCCCAGTTCCATCGGGGAGAGGCTGCCCTGTTGACAAGTCGAGGATGAAACTCGTTTGATCCTGCGTGATGATTTGCAGGTTAGCGGTCGCTTGTTTACCTTTGATGTCCGCGACTTGTTCTAGCTGCTCCTCGCCTTGCTTCTTTGATGTGACATCTTGGACCTGCCCGGACTCGATATCAATGATGAGGTTGATTTCCTTATTGACCTTATGCCACATGGTCAATAACCTGATCCGCCCGGTGTCACCATCATACAACTCTCGCAGCAGGTTCGGGCCTGTGCCAAGTAACTCTGAGCTAGCCCCCATAGTATGCCGAGTGTAGTTGAGCCATTCTCCTGTACGGGCCAGGTGAGCTTTATCAGGGTAGCGACTCAGGAAATCATCCTTGCTCAACCAGATTGCCTTCCCCATGAACATTCCATCTTGCATATCGGGTTGGGTTGCCCAGGGGTCCCAGATAAAGGCGAGGGGGTTGAGACGTGTCGTGTTGATGTCACCCCAAATCAAATCATCAGCGTCATCGTTCGTGTGCAATACCTCCCATACCCCTAACCCACAAATCGTGGCATCATCAAACACCCGGTCTGACACACGCTGGACACGACCAAACTCAGTCGCCGCTTTCAAACACGCGGTTGCTACCTCACCTAACCGACGATCCTCCAACCCCCTTGGCAAGCCCGTGAAGTCTACGCTCAACCCACGCTGCATACCTGTAATCAACTCAACCTGTGGCATGATTTGATTGAATTCAAGGGCTGGCCTACCAGTCTTCTCAACCTTCTGCCTATCCCCACCCAACCATTGCTTACCGTTGCCTTCTACCATCTCATAGTCACGTAACCATTTCGCCCTGGCAAGCTGGGTGGCGCCAAAGTGTGTACGAATGTACCCCTGAAGTAATTGGAGGCGGTCAGTATCAGTGGGTGTGCCACCTTCAATCTGATTACCTTTTTCCTTACGCGGTTTAACGATTGGCATCAAAATCCCATGTGGCTAGAATGTACATTCACTTCATCCTCAATCTCAAAATCATCTTCCTCATGTGGTCCTGCGTGCCTGGCTGACCACTTGATGTCCATCGGTCTACTGGCTAGAAAACCATTGAAGGCATCCATGTGGTCGTCATGCCCATCCATTGGTTCTTCACTGTGATGGCCTGCAAGGTGGTTGCGTACCTTCTTCCACTTGTACCCTTCAATCTCACTTATGAACTTACTACACTTATCAAACACATACAAGTGGGGTGCCCCTTGTGTGCCAGTAACAGGATGCACATGGTCTGGGTCGATGGCAAGGATCTCACTAATCTGGTTGTACCCTACGTCCCAGTTCTTCTGGTTAGCTACGGGGTAGATACCATGATCCATGTACTCATCTGCAATGCTGTACAACTCGTCTTCTCGTGGTGTGCCTGTCTGCCCCATCAACGTGCGCGAGAAGGCTTGGCTGTCCATGTACGTCCCTTTGACCTGGTAGGGAAGCGCCTCGCGATGGGTCTTGATTTGCTGGGCGTGGTGGTTGACCGTGCGCTCACCCTCATGGTGTTCGTCGATCACAAAGTAGTTCAGCTTGTCACACCCACAATCACACTCCTTGAGGATGATCCAGCCTACTGCGGTCGGGGCAGCAAGTCCTGGATCGATCCACTCATAACAGTCATCGTTGCTATCGAGCAGGGCTGAACCATCGTACTTGGTGGCGTAGCGTGGGATAGCTGACTGTTCGCGCCTCCATGATGGATACACCAACCCTTCCGCTTCAACCCACTTCCCCTCAAGGTACCGCTCCCACATGAGAGGAAGGTCTTTGTACTGCACCTCCATGTCTTCAAGGTACTTGCGGGTAATGAACCCTGCATTCATCCCGTCCCATGCCGTGGCATTGAACGCCTTGTAGCCCGGGAATCCCGGACCTGACAACCCATGCTTACCTGGTAGACCAGGGAAGTACTTGAAGATCCAATGTGACGGACCTTCAGGGTTACAGACTCCAAAGCCGTAGTTGTTATAGCAGAGCAAATCCCACGTAGGGTCACGCATACCTTGAGGTATACGCTCTTCAAACTCTGGGAGTGCGGTCGAACACAGGCGGCACTGGGTGTCTCCAAATAGCGCGAAGTGCCTAGCACTGGACTTGTGACACTGGCCTTGGACCCAGTACTGCCGTAGGTTATTGTGGAGGATGGGGTTCTTACGCCTCAACCGCCCTACTAAATACTTCCATACATCTTCTGGAACTTCTTCTGTTTGATCGATGGCAAAGAATCCCAATGGGATATTCTTTAAGTCGTTAATATCCTTGAAGTCACCATAGATCAGCTTGGCCCCGCCATACTCAGGCTTCAAACGCAAAAATCCTTTCTGATCGTTATGCTGAGCCAGGTACTCTTTGGGCAGCATATCGTAGAGGGATTGCATGGTGGAAGCGCGCAGGGCCTTCCCGTCCAGCCTGCCTAGATAGCCGAGGTTGTTCGGCACGAGTAACAGCAACAACACTTTGGCAATCAAGCTGGTGGTCTTCCCGTTACCAAACCCACCACTGTACATCGTGTAGGAATCAGTGGCAGTGAGAAAGGCCTCCTGTGGCTTGAGCTTACTCCAGTCCCATTGCGGCTGTTCGCCTGCCTCCATCAAAGCTGCTGCAAGGCTGCGATCCTTGGTCACCATTACTTTAGGTTCTTAGGGTCTAACCAATGGGGGGGAATCCCACCACCTGAGATAGAGTTTTTACGAAGGCTCATCTCATTGGCTAAGTCTGTCATCCCATCCATGGACTTCTTTAAGTCTGCTCGATCACCCGAAGGAAGTCCTTGGTAGCGTTTTAGAAATTGCATATGCAGGGGGTGGGTGTTGTCATTCAAGATCTTGGCGACTTCTGTATTCCCTTGTGCCATATCCATGAAGCTCTGGCGCACGTTGTCTAACCCAGGTGCTTCGCCCGCCCTCAAGTTGGGTCGTGGTATGCCCATTTGCTGCCGCATCGTTGCTGTCGGTACACTGTGGCCACCCATCTCCGGGATCCCTTTAGCCGCGCCTCGTATACCCTGCCCGAATCGTGTGATAGGACCTATCGTACCCAATCCAAGCCAGGTATTACGAGGGTCAGCCATCACGTCACCCGCCCCTTGCATCGCTGGACCTACTGCACTGGCAGCAGTGAGGGTGGGTTCGTGCATCCCCCAAGGTGGAGGTTGGTTGCTTGACATATTCATCCCACGCATCCCCTTGACTAAACTTTCAATGGCTTCCCAAATGGGATTGGGTTGTTCTCTAAAGCCCATACCAGGGTGTGGCTGTGGGTTCGCTGGTTGATACTGTGCGGGTGCTTGTGGCATTGTTCGTTACCTACCGTAGGGGTAAAAATTATTCATTCGTCCCGGATTAGTCCTACCGGGTGTTTGCCACATGTTTTTACGAAACCGATTAAATTGGAATGGCCCAGGATCAAAATTACCAAACCTTCCTGGAGCCTGCACTGGACCTGCCGGAAAGCCGTTCTGGGGATTCTCTACTCCAGGTGTAAACCTGTTTGTCGGTGGTTGTAGGCTTGCCCCTGTAAATTCACGAGGAATCAATGGAGATATATTAGGTGGAGACACAAATCCTGGAGAGGTATACGGCTTTTCTTCTCTGAATGCGGGAGGATCACCTTCTGGGTTATAGGGGTTCGCCCGATTGAATTCCCCAAAGCCTAATGATTCTCGTGGCTCCCTGTATAAGCCAGTCGTAAATCCATCATCTTGAATATTAGACTTAGGCAGTCTCTTCTTTGGCATTTGATATGCTGTACCAAACATTATCTATTCCTCATATTACTCGCCCGGTTGGAGGGCTTCAACAATCGAATCTATCTTCATACTCACGTCATTGTACGCTTGACTCAGGATCTCTGCAATGTCTTCTTTATACTTATTCACGATGATGTTTGTCACACCGTCTGTCTCACCGGGTAGATCAAAGTCACTGTCCTCGTTATCGAAGGCAAAGTCTTCTAATGCTTTGTTATGCTTAGACATCATCTACCCCCATGATTGTTATACTCTACTATCTATCCATTTGGGAAGCTATTCTTCAATCCCTACCAACGTAGGGTGTTGCTTGGTACGCCTCACCTTGGTCTCCAGCTCAGGGTTCCACCACGACCGCTCGGCCTTCCACTTGCGAGTGTGCTTGGCTGTTCTACCACTAGTGCGGCTGATCGGCAGCCCATGCATACTCATCTGTTCGCAGACCTTGTGAGTGAGTGTGACCATGTTGATACCTTTCGTGTTGGAGCCTGGTGCAGGAATCAAACCCGCATCCTCACCGTACAAAGGGGAGATCCTATCATTGAACGAACCAGGCCCTCGCTGTTGTCTACACTAACCTTTTGATTTCTTTTAGATTTTTAGAATAATATTTCCAACCTTGATATTTGGTGAAGCACGCTACCTCTGTGTACATGTTATACACGGCCACGCCAACCAGCCTAATAACAAGGGTGCACGCCTACCCTAGCCGCTACAGGTAGTATAGTCGTCGCTACCCCACCACTACAGGTAGAAGCTAGCCGTGGGTATACCGGTTCTAGCGGCTAGCTCCCTATGTACTACTACACTAGGTTCTCCGAGTCTTGGCGGACGAAGCCGCAAGGCGAGAGTCCGCCCAGCTTCAAGTGCAGGTTCAGGCGCGTTGTCTCCCCTCTCCCTTGGGTCCCCCGCCCCTCTCGCATTATAGCATGCTATCTAACATCTGTCAATACTCCTGGCACAGTATTTATACATTATCTGCAGTACCTGGCGGGCCTCCCGTTGGCACTCCCGGCCCGCCTTTCCCTTGAACATTAGCCTGTTCACCTACCTCTACCACGTCCTCTATATCTAGCATAGGCCGCGGCGGCTCCAGTATTGCGCGCGTCGTGCTCGAACCTAGCCCGCCAAATAATTGGACGATCAAGTTGCCCACTTGCGGCGCCTGCACCTGTGGGAACGCCTTGTCATACGCTATACCTGCACTGAGTACCAGGCGGTACAAAGCATTGAAGTCCTTTTTGCCATAGGTCTGCGCGGCCTTCTGTGCTCTGTGTACCAGCACTAACGCAGTGTTTGACCACTTATCACGGCCATGAATCTGTTTCTTTCCAATGGGTTGAGAGAAGTATTGATCCATAATCCTATCACTATACGCAAGGCTCCCCAAGCCCGCTTCTGCAGGTGCT
>Ga0209284_10007148_pt1 | contig 10240 bp, 9 predicted proteins | sample FRY03_FD_187211 | JGI IMG/M metagenome (GOLD analysis project Ga0209284, IMG submission 187211) | Freshwater microbial communities from Lake Fryxell liftoff mats and glacier meltwater in Antarctica - FRY-03 (SPAdes) (version 2) | ecosystem: Environmental > Aquatic > Freshwater > Ice > Glacier... | reverse complement strand
ACGCGATCGATCGGGTTGTCGGCGACGAGACGCTCCGCTCCGACTTAACGGCCCGTGGATTGCAACGCGCCGCTCAGTTCACCTGGGAGCAGACCGCCAACCGCCACCGCGACCTATACAAGCTGGCCGCTGGCCGCAGGCCAGATCGCTCGGTGGCCTAGCCAAATACCAAGTACCACACCGCCGACAGTGGGTGCCTCAAGTCCCGCGCCAAGGGTCGAGCGAGCCCTTGGCTACCGCCCGGGTCCAGTCAGACCATCGGCGTGGATGGGTCAGGACATGAATGCCCATCCCTGCCACGACGTACAGCAAGGTCGGTACGTCGGCGATCGAGATGGTGGCGCCGCTCGCGCGACGCATGGAGATCTCTTCAGCGCGTTCTAGCGCCTGATTAACTCTGAGATTACTCCGCGCTATTCGGCGCTCCCGCGGTGAGAGGAAACCACGGTCCAGCGCCCTGCGAAATACGATCTGCGATGCCCGCGCCATCCCGATCTGGGACGCAGAAATACTGCCATCAGACAGTTGGTATTCGACTAGAGGCTCAGGGTTCACAACCACCTCATAACCGAGCTCGACGATTCGTAGCCACATGTCGTAATCCTCCGTACCGACACAATCGGCCGAAAACCCACCAAGATCACTTGCTAGACGCCTTGGCATCAGGACGCTTATGAAAATCGTGTTACGCACCAACAGCGCTTCCCGTGTTACTGGCTCCTCCGTGGGACCAGCGAGTGACGAGTGAAGTCCCACCGGGATCTCGTCAGGTCCCACCACGATCGCGTCGCAAGTGACTAGGCCTACATTGCGCCCCGCAGCGGTAGCACGGTCGTACGCATCGACCTGCCTTGCAAGGTATGTAGAAAGCATCCGATCATCGGCATCTAGCAGGACAACGAACTCCCCTTGAGCCAGTTCCAGAGCGAGGTTCCGGCCCTTAGCTGGGCCTCCGCGCTCCCGGGCGGTGACAACCCTAATTCGTTCGTCGATGCCAACCACCAACTCCGCAGTATCGTCAGTCGACGCATCGTCACCGATAATCAGCTCCCAGTCGTCGTAGGTCTGGGCCAGAACCGATCCAATCGCTGCTTCGATAGTGTCAGCGGCGTTGAACGCTGGCATCAAGACACTTACCCGTGGCACAGTGGGAAGCTTAGCCCAATTGAGAGGCTGGCAAATTCCACTAGTACACCGGGGCCACACAGCCGAGTGCGCTCCGACGCCGAGGACTCCCTGCCCAGCTCTAGAGTACGATCCGAACTGCACAATGGCATTGTCCCTCTGCATCCCTTGGCTCGCCGCAACTTGACCCCGCCGAAGTCGCCAACTAATCCGCCGGTCGCGCTGATCGTCACACCGCGATACCTCCCGCTGCTTGGCGGCTTGGAACGCGAATGCGCGCTGCTCGCTGACGAGTTCTCAAAGCTCGGCTACTCACCGGTGGTCGTCACGGAGCAGCTCGGTATGTCGTCGCCGCGCGAGGAGTTCGTCGGCAAGATCAAAGTAATCCGCATCCCGTCATCCGAGAACCGAAGCGTGATCGTTCAGCTCAAGGTCGCGTATTCGCTCGCCGCCATTTTGATCCGGCTACGAAACGATGTCGCGTTCTCGGTCGTGCGGACATTTACGCTTCCCGCGCTCGTCGTTGGGCTGCTCAAGCGTCTGCGCCTGATCAAGTTCCCAACTTTGGTGACAGCCGAGACGGGCGGCGACGAGGACGATATCGTCGCGCTTCAGCGTCGTCCGCTGTCAGCAGTCAGCCGTTGGATCGTCGAGTCAAACGACTACCTGAACGGCCTTTGCGCAGCGAACACCGATCACCTCCGCCAGTTCGGCTATTCAGAGAGCAAGATCACATCAATACCCAACGGCGTGGATGCCAGCAGCTGGGAGTCGACTCATCCTCCTGGGGAGGTTCGCAGATTTCTCTTTCTTGGCCGGGTCGTTGCGGCCAAGGGGCTGTTCGAGCTGATCGATGCAATGAGCACGCTCGCAAGCGAACACCGCGACATAACTCTCACAATCGCCGGGGCTGGCCCCGACGAAAATGAGCTGCGGCAGCGATCTTCAGAACTGGGCCTTGAAGCCAACGTGACGTTCGCCGGCCAGGTCGAGTACGAGTCGCTCACCGACCTGTTCGCCGCTCATGACTGCTTGGTGCTGCCGTCCTATAGCGAAGGGATGCCGCTCAGCGTGCTCGAGGCAGCCGCACACCACCGCGTCCTCGTTGTAACCGACGTTGGTGACATGCGCCGCCTGTTCGATGGAAGAGCCTTCATCTGTCCCCCGCGCGACGTGAAGGCGCTGACTGAAAGCATGCGAGCGGCAATCGATTCAGCCACGCCGAAGGCAGACTACGCCGCGATCATCGATGAGATCTCGATCAAGAAGGTTGCGGATGACTTGAGAACGTTGCTCCTCAATTCTCAATGAGCCTTCTATCCGATTCCTACTCGGTCAAAGATCTCTTCGAACCGATGGTCATAGGTATGCTCAGCCATCACGCGGCGATAGCCTGCCTCGGCGATAGTGGCTCGCTCGGCCTCGTTCTCCAGCCAATATTTCGTTTGTTCGATCAGGTCGGGGAGGCTGTCGTATACGGCTAATTCGCGGCCGAGGTCGAAGTAACGCTCTAGGTGCGGGACTCGCTCGGTGAGCTCGAAACCACCGCAGCCCGGAACTTCAAACGTGCGCCCTTTGATCTGAGTAGGTCGCTTCCCCTTCGGACCGCGACCCAGAGCACGTCCAGCCCTAACCCGCAGCGTGTTCGGCGGCAGCGACGAATTGGCAAGGTTAAGGTTGATCGCGCTTGTTCCAAAGACGCGCACCATCTGATCGTGGGTCAAACGGCCAGCTGGCCAACCAAGCCCCCAGCACTCTGCGGCAACTCCAGACTGACGCAGAGCCTCGATAATCTGTGGCCTGTCTGCATGCGGCTGCCCAACAAATGTGACGCCGTGTTCAAGCGGCCCATCGGTGGGCCGGTATGCGTACCGGTTGCAGGCCCACTGAGATAGGATAACGTTCTTGACGCCGATCGACGCGTAGCGGGGCAGTGAGTCCTCGTCGGTAGTGACCGACCAGTCGAGTGATGGCGCTATTCGACTCGTGAAGCGATCAAAGCGCCAATGGTCGTCTGCGAACCAGTTAACCGTCGGCGCTTTCGCGGCCTGGCCAACGCGACGGAGGGTCGCGGGGTCAATCTGATCTTCGAACAGGAACAGGAAGACAACGTCTGGGCTTGACGAGCGAGCCGCCGCGACGAGTTCCTCTCGCATCTTTCGGCGGCCTACGGCCCGCTCGCGCTCCATGAAGTCGAACTGCACGACCTCGTGGCCCATCCCATCCAGCGCAGACTTAAAGTTTGTTTGTTCGAAGCTGTCGCCGCGGCTAGGTTCGCCGTAGTCGTGCTTCATGGCCACATACAGAAGCCTCATGCAGAGTTGCGGATGCTCAATCGACTATCAGTCATCGGCGCGCTCGAAGAGGAACATTCCACATCCATACTCACAGCCATCCAGCTCAGCGAGAGACCGATGTCGTGAAAAACGGCCTTCGTCATTGACCCCAGAGAACTCAAGCAGCTTGAGTTCGCTGAACATCCCCCGGATCTGCCCTGCCGTGTGGATTCGGTGCGCGTTGAACATCGTACGGGGGCGTCCCACCGGGCCCGAAAACAACAGCTGACCCCCAACCGCGAGGATTCTCGCCAGTTCACGCGCTGCGAGAACAGTTCCCATCGGCTCCAAGCTATCTCCGTATCGGCCCAGCCCAACGTGCTCAGCCACATGAAGGCAAGAAACCGAAGCCTGCGAACGATCATCGAATGGCAGATCAAGGACCGAGCCGGTAACTGCTGAAAGCCCTTCGAGCTCCGCGTCTAAAGGCCTGATATCGACGAAGGTGACGGTCGTTATGGCGGTCAGGAAGGCAACTAGGTCGACTCTGGAGCCAACATCGACGTGCCGCGCCGGCCGATTCTCGGCGACGCGCTGTGCTGCCCAAGCGTCTTGGTAGAAGTAGTGTGGATCGAAGGGTGATGCTGGGATCTGGTCGTGAAGCTGAGGGAAGATGGACGCGATCGAGACGCGTCCACCAAGTTCTCTATAGGCCTTCATCTCGCGGAAGAAACGCGGGTAACCAGAGATAGCGGCCCATGTTCGTCGCCAGTCTAGGATTGGTGGGAGAAGCCTCCACGCGTATTCCATCATCGACGCATTATCCCATTCCGGAGACACATTAACTTGGCGACTGCGTACACCAAGGGGGCTGTGCGGCGCGATGCACGAGCTACAGCTGCACATTCCACGCGCCCGCGGACGCTAACCGTGGCGTCGGGATTGCCGGCGTCTGTGAGGTAGTCCGGGCCAGCGCAGCAGGCGCGGACTCAAAAGTGCTCGCGCACGCTCCTTCGTCACCTAGCTGCGGCTAAAGCGCTTGGCCGATGCGTTTAGCAACCGCCGAAAGACTAGGCGGCCCCGGAGCGACAACCGGTCTCTCCTCGACAGCGGACCCCATTCTGATTCGGCAGTTTCGAACTGGTCATCGTGGCTAATCCGATGCCAATCTCGCTTTGGCATTCCAAGATGCTTCCACCGAGATTCATATTCAGACCAATCTTGGCTAGCCACCAGCCGGTTAGCTGCTCGCTGCCGCGGATTCGCGTGGGAGAAATGTTCGACAAACGAACTCGGCGAAGCGGCACACTCCCAACCTGCTTCCCACATACGCTGACCGAGGTCCCCGTCGGCGTGATAGAAGGCGTAATTATCGGCGTCAATGTAGTCGACATCCCTGAGTGCCTGCGCCCGAAATATGCCGTGATTAACGAACATGCGGTCACCAAACGAGTAGCCGACCGAGTACTTATCTTCCTCCGGCCAGTTACGCCAGTAGAACGCCACCGCTCCGAGTTTTCCGTTAGAGGCAAGCACTTTCATGCCGTTTCTTATCGCACCAGGCACCACAAGACAATCGTCGCTTAGCATGCACACCAGAGGAGTCGAAGACGCGCGAAAAGCAATGTTCATGAAATACCCCCACGAGCGTCGCGGGAGGTCTTGCCCATTCCAAGAACCTCGGTTGTACTGAATTATCGTCATCACATCCTTCTGCTCAACAAGCCAATCGAGCGACCCGTCGTCTGACCCACCATCCACAACGATGATCTCGCTCTCCTCCTGGGCCAACTCAGAACGGACGCTGTCAATTGTCGCCTTCAGAAACTCGAATCTGTTGAGAGAACCGATGACCACCGATATCGCTGGCGGTTGGAGCGCTGCCGACTCTTCTTCTTCTGGGCTCATCTCAGCTCGATTCTAGAGGCTGGCGATACGCGTGGCTCGTTCCACGGAGCGCTAAGTCGCGTAGGCGGACGCGACAGGTAGCTTCGCGCGCTTAGACGAGGTGCTGTCTTCGTGCGCTTAGACGAGGTGCTGTCGGGTCTCAGCCTTTGGGGGACTCGTCATCTCCAGCAAACAGGGCTACTCTGGTGCTGCGTTAAGGTGCCGCTCCCCCGCGAAGGTCGCCGTGTGCGACCGGAGATCTAGTCCAATAATCGTCAAGCAGGAATACCAACTCCGTCACGCACCACAGCTCCTTGAGGTGTTGAGCTCCGGCTGCGACATCGTGGTCGCTAGCGTGAACGATTCGCCCCACTATCTCAGCATGGTTGACGATTGGCTTCGGTTCTGGGAGGCGGTCAATAAGCGAGCAGGTACGTCTATCTTCCCCGTCATTCTCGGAGTAGATTTGCAAGCTCAGCATATTTCGCAGTACGCCGCGAACCATGTGGTACATATTGAACCGAGCAGGCCCGATCTGCGCCGCTCTGCTCTCGTCGCCCAGCTCAGTCGCATCATCTGGCCAGGCACTCTGCCGGATTCCTCAGGGCTTGTGATGACCAGCGACATTGATATGTTCCCTCTCAGTCTGAAAGGCTTCGAGATTGGCTGCTCGAAGGCCTCGAACAGCGCCGGCTTCGTGATTGTTCGTAATGTCCTTGAAGCTGACTCACAGTTTCCAATCTGTTACTGCGTTGCCTCGCCCGCAATCTGGCGTAAGGCCATGAGCACGTCCGGTGCTTTCCCAGACGATCTCGACCTAGCCTTAAGCGAATCTCCCGAGTACTCCGGTGAGCATGGAGGGAATGGGTGGTTCAGCGATCAACAGCTGCTGTATTCACGTGCAACGGCTTGGGAGCTAGCGGGCGGCAATCTTGTTCGGCTGTACGACCACGAAACCGGCCACAAGCGGCTCGACCGCACTTCCCACATTGCTCGGACAATCGTAAGTGCGCCACTCGTCGCCGGCGGTCGTTGGACAGACTTCCACGCCTATCCGCGATCGCTTGCGAGTAGGTCATTGAACAGATGGATTCTGTTTTGGTTGGGACTTGGAGCTAAGCGGCACTAATGACAGGCTTCGGCCAGTCAATAGCCAAGAGTTGCTTATACGGCCTGAGAGCAGGTCTAACGCGCCAGCGAGCCGCCCACCCTGGACCACCAGTCAGCCTCCGATCGACGACACCGTCGCGTGGCACTGTCCTGCTCTGCTACTTACGCGACCACATCGGACTTCAGTGGGACGACGATCGCTTGAGCGACGGCCATCCTAATAAGTGGGACAGCTGGTTGATTGCCGACACGCTGACGCGCCTCGGATGGAACGTGGACGTGATCGACTGGGACGAACACGATTTTCAGCCTAAACGTCACTACGACGTTGTGGTCGCGTTAGACTGGAACGGCAAACGTATCGTCGACGCCACACCGGGCACCCCTCCCCGGCTCCTACTCCACCTTACGACGGCCTATCCGGCCTACAACAACAACGCGGAGCGGCAGCGCCTGCGCGCACTCGAGCAGCGGCGACAAGTCACCCTGAAGCAGCGGCGCCATCTGGCTAATGAAATGTTGTCCAGCGCCGCCATCGCAGAAGCTTACGCTTGCTCTCTTATAGGCAATTCGTGGACACTAGGAACGTATCCCGCGGACGTGCGATCAAAGATCTCGCTTCTACCAGTCACATCTCCAGTCGATAAGTTCTTTACCAACGAGCCCGCCGCTCATAAACCACTAGCGGATAACACTCTCCTCTGGTTCGCTGGCGGTGGAGCGGTCCACAAGGGGCTCGATCTCGCACTAGACGCTGTCCACCGAATGGACAACGTCCACCTACATGTTGTCGGGAATTTAGAAGCAGAGCGTGACTTTCTTTGGCATTATCGGAACGAGCTCTTCCGGGACCCGAACATCAGCTACCACGGTTACCTGCCAACGTCGTCACCATTGCTGGCAGAGATCATGCAGGAGGCGACGTTTCTGATCGCGCCATCTTGTAGTGAAAGTACTTCGAACGCGGCCGTATTCTGCTTGCTCCGAGGCCTAATACCGATTTACTCGGAATCGATCGGACTCTCGCTTCCACCTCATCTCGGCTGGCAGGTGACCGTGGCGTCGCCAGAAACATTTAGCGAGGCCATCACGCTAGCGGTCACAACTCCCCGAGACGACCGAGTCAAAATGTCGCGCCTAGCTTACAAATACGCCTCTAATGGGTTCACTCGGAAAGCTTATGCAGAGCAGATGCGCGCCTTTGTTTCCGATGCCCTAGCGTGAGATGCGGCGAAGGTCTTCGCACTAAAGTCGGAGCGGGCTTTTTCTTATTCGGTTGTACCAATAGCCAAGGTCCAGCATGTCGCGTGAGCGAGCTAGTAGCTCCTGTCCCAACTTCAACCTTTGATCATTAGGCATCTGGAGAAAATCTTCCCACCCGGAAACGGCAAGGATCGGGAGCGCATCACTTAGGGAACTGTCTAGCTTGTCGGCAAGAACGACCGGAATCGCACCGAGATAAAGAGCCTCCCATGTTCGGTGGCAATCTGGGCCATTCCCAGGCGGCGATAAAACGAAACGAGAGCGCTGAATCTCCTCGAAGTATTCCTCCTGACTCAGGGTTGGGCTTTTCCAATCTGCGCCGCCAAGATCATCGATCAGATCGCGTAAGCTGCCACGGACTTGCTGATTCGTCTGAATGTCAAAGCAAGCTAAAGCATTCGCTGGACGCTGATCCCACCGTTGTCGCCCGCTACTCGGCGAGGCAAGCGGCGGAAATAACTCCGGGCGCCCAGCACCCTGCCAGTGAAAGTTTTCAATTCCGATCGGGAGCGCTGCAACCTGCGTCCGCCCGATCCGCCGCCGATCACCGTCCGTAATGTTAACGGAGAAGACCCTCTTAAAGATGCCGCTGAGGGCCGAGAATACCTCGGGGTCCGGGAGTACATCGCCGTTGTGGATAATGAGCGTTAAGTCAAAGGGCCCGAGCCGCTGACCCTCGCCCGCCAGCCAATCTGCAAGCGCTGCGCCGTAGTCGGTTTTGCAGAACCAGACATCTCCCGGGCTTGGTTCGCTCCGGGAGTCAGGGCCGGCTGTTGTTTCGTTCCAGACAAAATCACAGATCGAGCGGAACCCATCGCCGCTCACAAGGGGAAATGTGGCGATGCGAGGGGCGGGCGCAGCCAAACGCTTCTTAAAGATTACCGGTCGTTTCATCAGTCCTGACCTTGATCCCGCCGAACCAAATCCATAATGCTATTTACAAACCTCCGATGACGCGGCACCTAGGCGTGGCCTTCAGAGACTGGGAAAAGTGGCTCGAATGATTCACTACGGGCGGCTAGAGACAACGCTCGGCGACGGCGCTCGGCGACGTACCAATACCCAAATGAAATTCTAGACAGAGCCTGCCTAACAGTTGCTCGGTTTGGTGTTCGCACCGCCTGCTTGAGAGATTCCATTGATACCCGCCTAACCTCTGCGACATCGAGACGGCGAAGTAGATCAGCCCGCTCATCTGTGCGCCGGCAGGAGAAGACCTCGTGAACTTTGCGCATGCGGTCGGCTGTGCGTGCGTCGTCAGTGTATGACTTCAATCGTACATGCGCGCCTGCTGAAAGTGGGGCACCATCTGTCATATCAATGCGAGACGCGCTAATTGGTTTGACACCTTTACGACCAAGAATCGCTCCAATCGTTAAATCCTCTAACTCTCCGCAAAACGGTGTACCAGACGAGGGGCTAATAACATCGGCGATGTCCGGCGTAACCAACATTGCGGCGCCCGAGACAAACTCAACCGCGGCGCCGCGAGCAAGGTTCCCGTGGCCTATGACACCACGGTAAACGCCACTTTTGGGTAGTTGAGTGAGCTCAGCTAGAAGCAGATCAAGCGAGAAATAGCTCGAAGTGTTTGTTCTGAGAAGATAGTTCGGCTGAAAGGAATCCACCGCCCATCCCATCGCACGCCCGGTCTTCTCAACTGAAGCACCATACTTCGGCGCCGCGGCTTCTTCTCGACTAACTGGTACGAATACATTTCGATCCCGGTCACAGGTTACTTTACTAGCGCCGATGTCGTCATATACCCAAAACACTTCTACACCCTCAGGGAGGACTAAAGCCCAGGTCTGACGCTGGGCTATCTGATTGCTCAGATGAGGCTGATCGCCGTGCGCCAAGACAAGCACCACTAGGCGTGTCATACCGGCTCGGCTCCTTGGGTTCCCTCGGTACAACCAGAGGCGAGCGTGACGGCAGCGAAGCAGCCGCCGAAATCGCTTCGTCTCTGATTCATCGACCTAGCCTACGAATGCCGTCGGACTCGCAGCATGAGGCTTCTCCTAAGACGCGGACTCGCGAGGATCGGCGGAACTTCACGCTTACGTTCGCCGTCGGCATGAGGTTCATCTTAGAGGTCTCTATAGGCCCAACGACCTATAGGCCCAACGACCTATAGGCCCAACGACCGGGCGACGGACGAAGGCATGCGCCGCCATCTCAACGGCCACCTCCGACGAACGATCCTTCATCGGGCCGGCTCAGGGTCCAAGCCAGACGCCCTTGGACCCTGTATTGCCCGTCACGAGAACCCTCGCTCTGTCCCAGAACCGTCATTTACGGCGATTAGCTAAAGCGTAGCTGCACCTCCGGTGGCCCCCGAGACCGCATTGCTCTCGTCAGCGAACGGCTGAGCCCCAGCGAACCACCTACCGCACACCGCTGGTCTGAGTCGTCTACTCTCGCAGACGTGAAAGTCGTAATTCTCGCTGGCGGCCTCGGATCTCGTCTAAGCGAAGAGACGGCCCTCAAGCCCAAACCGATGGTCGAGATCGGCGGAAAGCCGATGCTCTGGCACATCATGAAGATCTACGCAGCCCACGGGATAAGCGAGTTTATTG
>Ga0209284_10007145_pt1 | contig 10241 bp, 8 predicted proteins | sample FRY03_FD_187211 | JGI IMG/M metagenome (GOLD analysis project Ga0209284, IMG submission 187211) | Freshwater microbial communities from Lake Fryxell liftoff mats and glacier meltwater in Antarctica - FRY-03 (SPAdes) (version 2) | ecosystem: Environmental > Aquatic > Freshwater > Ice > Glacier... | reverse complement strand
GCGGGATGATGGTGTAAAGATTCGTCACGTCCCAGCCTTCCTTGAGCATGTTCACATGGATCACGATCTCCGTCGGCTCGTCGTTGTGCTCCACCTTGAGCAGGCGTTCCACCATCTCGTCTTCCTCCGCACCAGTCTTGCTGCTGTCCACCTGGATCACCTTCTCCTTGTAGCGTCCTTCAAAGAACTCCTCCGACTGGATCAGGTCGAGCAATTGCTTCGCGTGCGTGATGTCGCGGGCAATGATCAGCACGAAGGGTTTTACAATGTTCACGTCAGCCTCGCGGGCATACGTCTCCAGATTCACCTTGGTCTGCTCGTGCATTCGCACACCGTCTTCGAGCTTGAGGCGTTCGATGGCTTCGGGCGACATGCCTTTGGGGTCAAAGTTCTTCCGCGTGACGACAGCCGGTTCTTTGACAAAGCCATCTGCCATCGCCCGGCCCAGCGGATAGTCGAGGATCACGTTCTTGAAGGGCACCGCGCCCTTCGGTCCTTCGATGAACGGCGTGGCCGTGAGTTCCAATCCCAATACCGGCTTCAGCTCATTGATCGCACGCACACCGGCGCTGGCGCGGTAGCGATGGCTTTCGTCCATGATGAGCACCAAGTCGGGCAGCCCGGCCAGATATTCAAAATAGCTCTCGCCGATGTATTCGCTCAGGCGCTTGATGCGCGGGGACTTGCCGCCGCGCACCTCGCTGTTGATCTTGCTGATGTTGAAAATGTTGATCTTGCAGCGCAGCACTTGGTCAAACAGCGTGCCAGCCTTCGCTTCGTAGTCGTCGCCTGTGATGATCTCCGGCGCATCCGTGGCAAACTCCGAGATGCCTTTGAAGACATACTTCCGCGTGTTCGGCGTGAAGTCGGCGATCAGCTTGTTGTAGATCGTCAGGTTGGGAGCCCTGACGAAGAAGTTGTTGATGCCGTGCTCCAGGTGCAGTTAAACGATGAAGGCACCCATGAGGCGCGTCTTGCCCACACCTGTGGCGAGGGCAAAGCAGAGTGAGGCAAACTCACGCTCGAAGTCCGTTACTGTGGGGAACTCACTGCGGATGGCGGCGGTGATCGCCTCGCGGTCGAAGTCCTTCTTTAGTGGGGCGATCTCCGTGAGTCGATGCAGGATTTCCAGCGAGTGACGCTGCGGCGGGCGCAGGCTGAGACGGCCCGAGATGGCGTTGACGTTGCGGTTCATACTGCACCTCCATCATCAAAGAGGTTCATTTGTCCGGCTTTCGGTGGAGCCTTCGGCAGGTTCTCCACTTTCAGGCTGTAGTCATCCTTGCCCCACTCACAGCGGGATAGCACGGCTTTGGGGATCTTCTTCACGGTGAGGTTGCTGTAGCCTGCCTTGTCGCCACGGAAGGAGGAGCAGACGACGAGCAGGCTGCGCTCCGGGCCGACTTCATCGGCGAGCTGCTGGAGCTGATCGTGGGTAAGTGTGGCGGTGGTGGTGTAAATGAAGTCGCGCTCGGTGCTGTGGCCTTGCTGCCAGTAGAGCGTGTCGCTGGGGGCATAGGTAAAACCTTCCAGCTTGCACACGGCCTCGGCCAGCATCTCCCGGTTGTAGTTGTCGGAGATCACCCACTGTCCCCACTTGTCTTGTTTCAGGAGCGATGGCGCGAGGCGGTAGTAGCGGAAGCCGCCGCCGCCCTTCCAGCCCACGGCCTTCGTGATGCCGCTCTGGTCCGCGCCATCCACCACTTTCTTCAGGCGCGGCAGGCAATGCGTCTCGCATTGATCTTTTACTTCAATCCCAATCCACCGCCGCCCCATCTTGTGCGCCACCGCCGCCGTCGTGCCGGAGCCAAGGAAGGAGTCGAGCACGAGGTCGCCGGGGTTGGTGGCGATGTCGAGAACGCGTTTTATCAAGAACTCCGGCTTTTTTCCATTTGGAAAGGCAACTCCACCTTCTTTGTGCAGATTATTCGACAATAGATCATCCCAGATATTGGAAGTCGGACTGGCTGTTGTCAGCACTCCATCGACGATCCGAGTCTTGGTTGAGTAGAACAATAGCTGCTCGCCGTTCAAGAAGTAATAGTCTGCCTTGCCTTCACGTTCGGATCGAAAAACCTCTCCGGACTTATCCATCGAATTCATCAAGGCGTCACGAGCCTCCTCGTTTACATCGCTCGGCGCTACTCTCGCAGTTCGGACAACTCTCTGGGCGTTTGAGAGCACGAATTCTTCAAGTTTGGCTTCGACCTTCTCTGCAAAGCGCACGCGGGCTTTGTCCCAGCTCCCGCCATTAGCCTCGCCGAATGCATCTTTTAGCGGTACCAAGTTCCATTTCTTGTATGGTGCATCGTAGTTCGCGATAAATTTGCTGTAGCGGTCATCTCGGCTCGTCCGCATGAATGTTCGGTTTGGTTTCCAAAGAGCTTTGTTCTTTGTGTAGTAGAGAATGAAACTTGCCGTGGTCACGATGCCTGGATTTACTGCTTTCGGCCCAGAAACCGAGCTTTGCTTGAAGGCGATCACTGAGATTCTGTTCTTCCGACCAAAAATCTCGTCAGTGAGGGCCATCAAGTAAGCCAATTCGTTGTCGTCTATGTGGAGAAACATTGATCCATCTGGGGACAACAACGAATAAAGCAACTCAACACGATCTCGAAGCAGTTGTAGCCAGAGCGAGTGCTCGACCCCATCATCGTAATGATCGAATGCCTGCTGAGTGTTAAAAGGGGGATCAATGTAGATGCACTTCACCTTGCCGGCGTAGTCCTGCTCCAGGGCCTTGAGGGCGAGGAGGTTGTCGCCGTGGATGAGCTTGTTGTCGAAGAGGTCGCCCTCGGTCACGCGATGCGCTGCATGATGCGAGCGCTCCGGCTCCTCCAGCAAGATGCGCGGCTCCAGCCTGGGCCTGTGCTCCTTGCCAATCCAGGTCAGTTCGAGTTTTTGTTTCTTGGACATTCGGAAAGAGGGTTAACCACAGAGAACGCAGAGAACACAGAGAGGGGAAGCAGGGAAGTCCAAGGCAGTCATGTTTTGTGATCTTTGCTTTTTCTGTGGTTGATCAAACGTCGCCCGATGAAGCAGCGTAGATGGTGAGTTGCAGTTCATCGCCATCCAGGAGGCGATACAGAGGACGCCTGCCGGAAAGCTTCTCAGAGAGGCTCAGGATGAGATGCACGCCCTCGCCGCGCTTGTCCATGATCGTGGAGCGGTCACTGTTCAGACCCTCCATTCCCGGCACCGGGCATTTGGCGAGGAGGCTGGTGAGGTTTTCGTTTCGAGACGCCTGGCGGAACTCCAGACTCTCGATGGTCATGGTATTGGGAATGGCACCAGGGGAATGCAATTCCAGCCGGTCTTCAAACAAACGGAGTCGCACCTTTTGCCCATAGATGGCGTAGTCTCGGTGTGAGACGGCATTGGTGACGGCTTCAAAGACGGCGGTGAGATCATATTGGGGCAAGTCGTGGCGTCCCATGGACTTGCTGGCACCGACCTTCATATTGCGTGCCACGAACCGGCAGGCTTCCGCGATTTGCTCATCCAGCGGGCCGTGGATGTCTTTGGCGTCCAACTGATAGGCCTGATGATCCGCCGGGGTGACCTCAATGCCGCGATAAGCGACAGCCTGAATAAAAGCGGAGGGCAGATATTCATGGGGACTTGTGCAGGCCATGAGCAAGCCGGATACAGTGGGGTGCCATTTTCCCTCATTGTCAGCATCAGCCAGCTTGAGCTTGGACAGCAGGTCTTTGTCATCACCGGACGTGCGTGTGCGCGTGGTAACGAACTTTCTCCAAAGTGCGGCGGAGAGGGCATCCAGCGGTGCGGCAGGAACCACCTGTTCATCAAAGCGTAACAGGCGGGACTGGCTGCGCTGCTGAAACATGCGAGCCAGATACTCCGGGGCCATCTCACGAACAGAACTGCCCGCCCGGATCTTGTAACCGCCTGGAGAGCGATGGACAAAAAGACTGCGGGGCAGGTCCAGCCGGAGAACGGGCTGCAAGGCTCCGGTGCCATCCGGCAACTCGATGCGGCGCAGCGTGTAGGCCTGGAGCGGCGGCTCCATTCGGGTTTCCATGATTTCACGCAACCACGTCTCAGTCAGCTCCAGCTTGGGGGCTTCGATGCCGACGATGTCACGGGTCTTGTCATCGACGCCAAGGACGATGACTCCGCCGGAAGCGTTGCTCATGGCAGCGATTTCATCCGCCATTTTTTCGGCGGAGGGTCCTTGGACTTTGTCGTGACGGAAAAAGACCTGCTTGCACTCCAGCAGGCTATCTTCTCCAAGGCGAATCTGGCGCAGAAGTTCTTCGTGTGTATCAAACATAGATCAGGTCTCCTCTCTTCCCATACGGTCAAAGCGTTTGCGAAAGGCGATGGCACCGCCCTCCATGACATCACAGATGAATTGCCTCGTAGCTTTTTCCTGAAGTCCACCGGAGGCATCTGGGTTGCGTGTCACCTGACCATTCACGTCCTCCATGGCATGAACGAGATCAGCATCGCCATGAACCACGATGTTGGGATTGTGGGTGACGATGATGATCTGCCTATGCTCCTTCATGGTGCGGACTTGCTCTACGATGAGTGACATGATCATGCGGGTGTCGAGATCATCCTCCGGCTGATCGAGCACCAGCGGCTCGTCGCCAAAGGAGAGCAGGAAGGAAAGAACAGCCGCCGTTTGCTGGCCGATGGAGCCCTGGGAGATGGATTTCCAGGAGCCGGACTCTGTCGTGCGGTATTCGAGTTTTAGATGATCGGCTGGAAACCAAGCTTCAATGGCTTCTCTCCGCGATGGGTTGGTGCTGAGCTGGCGTCTGAGGTTGTTTTGCAGGTCGGCAAAACCTGGCTCATTCTCAGTTGAGTCCATCAGTGCGAGGAGACGCTGACGGACCAATGCGGCACCTGCTTCCCGAGTGGCAGCGATTTGGAAAACACGGAGCAGTGAATCCTCTCTCGCTCCTTCAGACAAGCCAATGGATGGGCTAAACTTCTCGGCATCGACCCCGATACTATCCCGCAGGGAGCGCTCTACCGAACCTGCCTCCGCTCCCAAGGGGACCAAGGTGAGCCTGAGCAGCGTGCCTTTGGCATTGTGCGTGGTGACGAAGGATTCTCGGGACGTGCTGATCGCCTTTCGGGCTGTGTGAACCGCCGCGAGCTGTTGAGTGGCCGAAGCTTCATGGAGAGCGATCTCGTCCCTAGTTCCCTGGTGTTTCGCCAGTCGCGTTTCCAGTTGAGTGCGGTCCTGATTCAGTTTGTTTAGTCTTGCCGGATCAAAGGCCGTCGTTTGTTCGCCGAGCAACGCGTCATAGGCGGTCTTGGAATCTTTGCAGGCCTGAAACCAAACGCTGCTGCGGAGGGTTTGGTCCAGCGTGGTCAGGACAGTTTGAATCGCAGTGGCCTGGGCGCGGATCTGACTGGCGATGGAATCCAGTTCCTGCTGGGCATTCTGATACAGCGCGTGTGCCGCGATAACTTCTGTATCCGTGACTGGGATCGTTACCGCTGGCAGATCAGGCAGACCAAGACGGTCAGCCTGTTCATTGAGTTCCTGAGCCAAAATGAGTTGCTGCGAGTCAGGTTTCAAATTGGGAAACAGAGCACGTGCCTGCGCCTGCCTCCGTTGATATTCCTTCACGGCGTCTGATTGAATCTTCTCCAACTCGGAGACGATGTCCTTCAGGCTGGCCGTGTCCTGAGCTTCATTGGCGAGGGTGGTGGTCAGCTCGCGGATCTTCGCGCGCGTAGCGGAATAGGTGGCGACGGCCTGCTTTAACTGCTCTTCAAGCGAGGCAACGTTTTGTTCGCGGTCGATGATCTCCATCAGGCCCGCAGAACCACGGCTCATTTCCAAGACTTGCTTTTGACTATAGATGCTGAGTGGAAACCGCGATGGCGAATAAGCTCCGCCGTCCTCGGCGGGCGGAGCACCCAAGTCACCAATGCGGAGAGTTGGAGGCGAGGACCTAGCTCCCTGGCCAAGAAAAGAGGCCTGCCAGTGCAGTTCAGCGGACTGGGCTGGTGAGCGGTAAAGAACCTTGATGACACTCAAGTCTTTGAGGATGACACCATCCTGGCCGCGACTTGCTGGAATCTGTGCCCAGCGCCAAAAGTCACCAGCGGGGGATTCTCGCACAGGCGTGTCACCCTCATAGCGAGGCAGTTCACGTCCACGCTGCGAAGCGAGACGCAGAGCATGAACGAAGGTGCTCTTGCCTGATCCTCTGCCTCCGACAAGGACATTGAGCCGAGGATGGAGCGGCATCTCAAGCGGGGCCTCACGGCAAGCCGTCTTGATTTGAGCGATGGTGATCTTCTCCACGGCATGATCAGGCCAAACATTCCAATCCTTGGTGTCAGTGCGGTCGATGGGACGCACGGACCAGCTTTCTTTGACGGCGTCGCCACCCCTTGCCCGAATGGCAGAACCGTCTGCAAAGGCCATGCGAAGGCCTTCGAGATTTGGGTGCGTCATATGAACCATCGAGAAACCGTTCTGCCCAATGTCCCTTGGCATGTGGCTGTCCGAGCCAGTGACGCAGGCGAGGCGAGCCAAAACTGGGTGATCCTGAATCGTTGGTGGCAGGTTTTCCCAATTGCGAACTTCAATGGCATCCAACCCGGCCGCCAAAACATCCTGAACCGTTTGATTTAATTTCTGAGCATCATCGCGCACGGTTGACACAAGTCGCTGATCGGAGATGAGCTGATTTATCGCAGCTTCATGGGATAAGTGCCCGCTGCGCATCAGTTCCCGGACCTCTTCGCCTGTGGTAAGCTTGTTCCAGAGCAATCCGCAGGCCTCATCTACATGTGCGGCAATGGTCAGTCCGCCATGCTGTTTAATGATCTTAACGCAGTTCTCAAAGGACTCAGAACAGACACCGTCATTGGTGTATCCCCGCTTGCCTTTGTAACTACAGGCGGTGATAACACCACTGACATTATCTAGGTTTTTCGCTGGATCGAAAACGGCCAAAAGGTGGAGGCCGCCATTCACAGAAAGTTCAAAGCCAGGAAAAATGACGATGGGCCGGAAGCTTGGCGAAGCCTGATCCATCCCATCATAGGCGGCCCGAAGTTTGGCTATAAAGCCAGCGGAGTTGTGATCGGTCACAACCACCGCATCCAATCCCCATGCCATTTGTCTCGCAAGCCAGTGTGAAGGTGTTTGCGCTTTCAGTTCCTCTTTCTTCACGCCCGCCCTTCCAGCATAGTCATCAGACTCTGGCGTATGAGTATGAAAATCAACCTTCCACCACCTAGCTCCCGGATAGGTGTAGCTTCCTGGTGATGGTGGCAAAGCGCTATGGTGTGGTGGCACTGTGTTGGGGCTGGCTGTGCTCATACGGTTTTTAGTTTGAGATAGGGTTCAGTAAAACCATCTATGCGAAATGGCAAAGGCAGGACGAAGGCGCTGCCGGTGTTGTAAGGGGGATCAATGAAGATGCACTTCACCTTGCTAGCGTAGTCCTGTTCCAGGGCCTTGAGGGCGAGGAGGTTGTCGCCGTGGATGAGCTTGTTGTCGAAGAGGTCACCCACTTCAGCCTCACACGAAGGCACGAAGCCACGAAGGTTTTTTGAAGTAGCCGTTCCTGATTGCTTCGTGCATTCGTGGCTTCGTGTGAGCCCTTCTGCCGGTGAGGCTACCTTCACGCGGAACTTGGCATGATGCGAGCGCACCGGCTCCTCCAGCAAGATGCGCGGCTCCAGCCTGGGCCGGTGCTCCTTCCCAATCCAGGTGAGTTCGAGTTTTTGTTTTTTGGACATTCGGAAAGAGGGTTAACCACAGAGGGCACAAAGAACACAGAGAGGGGAGTGGGATCAGACGAGCTGTTCCAAGCGGGTGAGCCAGTCGTTGAAGTGTGGGCATTTGGAGCGCAAGGCAGGAAGACCGATGGCAGCCGCAGCAGGGGCTCCCACGCGGACTTTGCTCCGCTCGTAAACGGGCAGGTGATGGATAATGCGTTTGCTGGGTGCGGTATGCGCGCCCTCGTTGATTTCTTCAGGCTGAAGGTGGCGGACCTCTCGCTGAAGGGCGGCGATGCCTTGCTCTGAGTGAGCGAGGCGGCGCTGAAGCTCCCCGAGATCGCAGTATAGCAGGGCTTCAAACTCATGAAGCTGGATGTAGGGATGGAAGCGGTCATCGCCGAACTCCGCGTGCAAAGCCCGCTCCAGGACCGCGACTCGCTCCTCAGGGCTATTTCTTTGGTGCGCTGCAGCCCAACCGGGGAACTCAGGAGGCAACGCATAGAAGTCAATCATGGTGGTGAACCGCGCTTCGGGTTGCCGGTCCTGATGCATGAGGCGGGTGAGGTCGCCTTGAATCTTAGCAAAGTCGAGGATGCCACCGCGCTTGCCCAATTTCCGATTCGTGAGCACCACACGAGGCTTGACCTCAATGCTGTAGTTGGCGAGGTGCCGCGTCAGTGCGGCGTCGGCAAAGGCTTTCTCCGCCTGTCCTTCGACGGTGATGTAAAGGCGCAGCCAGCTCATTAGGGCAGCCCTCCCAGCTCGTTCTTTTCCCAAAGCTGGCCGAGGGTGTATTCCTTCAACCAATCGGCAAGCCTCTCCGGGTCCTGGCGCTCCAGGATGGATTCGCCATTGCGCTGATTCACAACGATGACCTGTTCGGGAGTGAGTTCGTCCAGCAGCAAAGATGCCTGAGTGGAGACGATGAGCTGCACATTCTCCGCAGCCTCTTGAAGCAGGCTGGCGAGCAGCTTGATGGCATAGGGGTGCAGGCCAAGCTCTGGCTCATCAATGATGATGGTGGCGGGTGGGTTGGGCTGGAGAAGGAGGGTGGCGAGACAGATATAACGCAGGGTGCCGTCCGAAAGCTGGTAGGGGTAGTAGAGCAGATCGGAGAAGCGATCCTTCCACAAGAGCTGGGTCTGCCCTGGAGTCACTTCCTTCAACACAAACTCACCGAAGAACGGGGCTACCTGCCGCACGGTTTCAGTAATTTGGGCGAAGTTCTGCGGATGCTCCTTCGCCATCTTCATGAGGAATGCAGCCAAGTTTGCGGCGTTGCCGTGCAGCACATCGTTGTCCACCACATTGCATAGACCCATGACAGGTGCGGAGGGGGAGGTGTCGTGGAAGTGATAGACGCGCCAGTCGCGGATGGTTTCTACAACCCATTTTTTGGCTGCGGTGTCTGAATACTTCAAAACGTAGCTCTCCAAATGACCGCTCCCCTGGTCATTTTCTGTGAGCCATTGGCCATTGAAGGGTGCCGATTCCTGTGCAAAGAAAAGTGATCGATCATCCGATGCTCGCAGTGTGAACTTGTATTCGTTCCGGCCAAACTTTAGATGGGCCGTGAGTTGGGGCGTGACCTTCATCCCGCGAAATAGGAAGGCCTCGGCACGGCCACGCGCCGCCACATAGTTCTGCAAACCTTTGTTGGGATCAAAGATATGGCCAAGAAGCTCGAAGAAGCGGATGAAGTTGGTCTTCCCGGAGCCATTGGCACCGATGAGCACGTTAAGGCCAGAGGACATCTTGAAGGCCGTGAGTTCCCGAATGGATTTATACCCCGAAAGGGAAATCTCTTCGAGTCGGTGGCTGGGGAAGGAACTCATGGCGAAAGGCGGAAGGTTTGATTGTCTAGTTTAAGCTCCATCGCACACTGAACAAGGGGTTCAAGGCTGTTCCTTGCTGGAGCTTGCCCTCGATCTTGCCGATAAAGTCTTCGCGCTGCCGATCAATGGCATCCTGGGCCTCAAAGAGTGAGCGGCGTTTGTCGTTGCGCTGGGATTCGATGGCTTTGATCTGCTTTTGACTGGCGAGCTTTTCTTCCAGGCTGAGGGCGGTCACCGCGTTGCGGCGGGCTTCTTTGATGAGGCGGTCCATTTCCTTGATCTCGCGCTCCAGGGCCTTGAGGGCGAGGAGGTTGTCGCCGTGGATGAGCTTTTTGTCGAAGAGGTCGCCCACTTCAGCCTCACACGAAGGCACGAAGCCACGAAGGTTTTTTGAAGTAGCCGTTCCTGATTGCTTCGTGCCTTCGTGGCTTCGTGTGAGCCCTTCTGCCAGTGTGGCTACCTTCACACGGAACTTGGCATGATGCGAGCGCTCCGGCTCCTCCAGCAAGATGCGCGGCTCCAGCCTGGGCCCGTGCTCCTTCCCAATCCAGGTAAGTTCGAGTTTTTGTTTTTTGGACATTCTAATGTTAGAGCGTTTGGAAGGCTTGGGCGCAGGCCGCCCAGGCGGCGGGATGCCGCTGCCGAAGTTCAGCCATGGGCGCTTCGTTGACGCCGTTCCCA
>Ga0209284_10007141_pt1 | contig 10246 bp, 7 predicted proteins | sample FRY03_FD_187211 | JGI IMG/M metagenome (GOLD analysis project Ga0209284, IMG submission 187211) | Freshwater microbial communities from Lake Fryxell liftoff mats and glacier meltwater in Antarctica - FRY-03 (SPAdes) (version 2) | ecosystem: Environmental > Aquatic > Freshwater > Ice > Glacier... | reverse complement strand
CCATTATCAGATGCTTTATCTCCACCAGCTTCTCCAGCAGAGTCTGCTTGTTGACTCTTGTAGATTGCTTCTCCCATCTTCATAGAAGACTGCATAAGAGTTTGTGTTTTTGTTTTTATATCTTCTACATTATCTGCCTTGATAGCTTCTTTTAAAAATTCAAGATCAGCTTCAATTGTTTTTTTGTCTTCTGCTGGAACTTTATCTCCATGCTCTTTTAAACTCTGCTCTGTAGAAGCAACTAAGCTGTCAGCACTATTTTTAGCATCGATCTCTTCTCTTTTCTTTTTATCGGCTTCTTTATTTACTTCAGCGTCTTTAACCATTCTATCAATCTCTTCATCCGTAAGACCTCCAGAAGCTTGAATTTGGATTTTTTGTTCTTTACCAGTTCCTTTGTCTTTCGCAGAAACATTGACGATACCATTGGCATCAATATCAAAAGTTACTTCAATTTGAGGAATACCTCTTGGAGCAGGAGCAATTCCTGTTAGTTCAAAATTACCAAGAGATTTGTTGTCCGCTGCCATTTCTCTCTCTCCCTGAACTACTCTAATCGATACGGCAGGTTGATTGTTTTCAGCAGTTGAAAACACTTGGCTTTTTTTGGTTGGTATTGTTGTATTTTTTTCAATAAGTTTAGTTGCAACTCCGCCCAAAGTTTCGATACCCAAAGATAGTGGAGTTACATCTAATAACAATACATCTTTAACATCACCCTGCAATACCCCAGCCTGAATAGCGGCACCCATTGCAACTACTTCATCCGGGTTTACACTTTTGTTTGGTTCTTTTCCAAAAAAGTTTTTAACAGTTTCCACAACTTTTGGCATTCTTGTCATTCCACCAACAAGAATTACCTCGCCAATTTCTCCAGCACTTAAACCAGCGTCTTTCAACGCTGTTTTGCAAGGTGCAATAGTTCTTTCGATTAATTCCGCAACAATTGATTCCAACTTAGATCTTGATAATTTTATATTCAAGTGTTTTGGACCAGTTTTGTCAGCAGTAATAAACGGTAAATTAATTTCAGTTTGTGTAGCAGAAGACAATTCTATTTTTGCTTTTTCTGCAGCTTCTCTTAATCTTTGCAAAGCTAGCTTGTCTTGTTTTAAATCAATAGCGTTATCTTTTTTAAATTCAGCAGCAAGATAATCAACAATATGTGCATCAAAATCTTCACCACCTAATGTAGTATCTCCATTAGTTGATTTAACTTCAAACACTCCATCTCCTAATTCCAAGATAGATACGTCAAAAGTTCCTCCACCCAAATCATATACGGCAACTGTTTTTGCATCTTTTTTATCTAAGCCATACGCTAATGCAGCAGCAGTTGGTTCGTTAATAATTCTTTTTACATCCAGGCCAGCAATTTTTCCCGCATCTTTGGTTGCTTGTCTTTGGGAGTCATTAAAATATGCAGGAACTGTGATTACTGCTTCTGTTACTTCAGAGCCTAAATATTTTTCAGCAGTCTCTTTCATTTTTTGCAACACAAAAGCAGAAATTTGACTTGGTGAATATTTTTCTCCTCTAGATTCAAGCCATGCATCGCCGTTGTCGGCTTTAATAATTTTGTAAGGAAGTCCTTTGATATCTTTTTTTACTGCATCCCCGTCAAATTTTCTTCCAATTAATCTTTTAACTGCAAAGAAAGTATTTTCGGCATTAGTAACACCTTGTCGTTTTGCAGACATTCCAACTAATTTTTCTCCACTTTCTGTAAAAGCAACTACTGACGGAGTAGTTCTTGCGCCTTCTAAATTTTCTAATACTTTTGGCGTTGCACCATCCATAACGGCAACACATGAATTCGTTGTTCCTAAATCTATTCCTATAATTTTTGACATAATTTTTATTCCTTTTTTAGTAGTCTTGGTTCTTAATTGTGTATTGGATATGGGGGGTGTTTTGGGGATTACAACCTCTAAAGCAAATATTTTTTTTTAGTCTTTTTTGTCTGATTTAGCTATGTTTACGAGGGATGGCCTCAAAAGCCTATCATGCAATAGATAACCTTTTTGGATTTCTTCTACCACGGTCCCGTGTTCTTTTCTACTTTCAACTTCACTTAGCGCTTGATGAAAATTGGGGTCAAATTTTTTATTTAAACAATCTACATAGGTAATATTGTTTTTTTCTAAGGTGATCAAAAGCTCTTTTTCAATTAGCTCTATGCCGTTTTTTATATCAACGAATTCTTTATCTTTATCTTTAAATTTTTCGTTATTTTTAAAAATAGAAAAGGCTCTATCCAGATTGTCCGTTAAGCTTAAAATTCCAGACGCAAAGTTAAAAGAGCCGTATTTTAGAATGTCTTCTTTTTCTTTCTCGTGATTTTTTCTTAAGTTTTGATTTTCAGCAAGAAGTCGTAAAATTTTATCATTAAGTTCCGATATGGTTTTTTCTAATTTTTCTTGAGGATCTTCAAGGGTCTGCTGACCTAGTTCATTAGAAGTTTCGGCATTTTCTGCTGCAGTCTCAGACTTTTCTTCGCCTTCTATTTCTTTATTAAAATCAGGATTTTCTATTTTTTCTTCTGTATTCATTTTTTTTTATAATTTATAATGCAAGCATATATAGTAACTAATTATTAAATTCCAAGGCTAAATTATGAGAAATAATAGAAAAAATTTAGAACTACGAAATATGGAAATCATCACGGATTATATAAAAAATGCGGATGCATCGTGTCTAATTAAATCTGGTGACACACATGTAGTTTGCACAGCATCTATCGAAGATAAGGTTCCTAGATGGCTCAAGGGGTCGGGCAAAGGTTGGGTCACAGCCGAATATGGAATGCTCCCCAGATCTACTCATGAAAGAATGAGAAGAGAGGCGTCCGTGGGAAAAATTGGCGGTAGAACCTCAGAAATTCAAAGATTAATAGGCAGATCATTAAGAGCTGCAATTGACTCTCAGTTATTGGGTGAGTATTTGATTACAATTGACTGCGATGTTTTGCAAGCAGATGGCGGAACTAGAACTGCTTCGATAACCGGTGGCTTTGTGGCTTTAAAAAAATGCATAGATTTAATGATCAAGCGAAAACAAATTAACCACAATCCCATTAAAGGCTACGTTGCCGCAATTAGCTGCGGTATTGTTGATGGAGAAATTTTAATGGACCTTGATTACCAAGAAGATAGCAAGGCAGATATAGATTCCAATTATGTCATGAATGATAAAAATGAAATAATAGAGTTGCAATTAACTGGTGAAAAAACAACCTGTAGCGAAACTCAGTTTTTAGAAATGCTTCAGTATTCTAAAAAATCTATAGGGGATATTATCGCACTACAAAAAAAAGTTTTAAGTGCATAAATTAAAAGAATTAAAAAAAATAAATTCTATTCTTATAGCTACCAACAATCCTGGAAAATTTAAAGAAATTAAAGATTTATTACCAAAAAAAATAAAATGTTTTAAGCCCAAAGATTTTGATTTAAAGGAACCAAAAGAAACAGCAAAAACATTCAAGGACAACGCCAGAATTAAATCTTTATATTGCGTAAAAAAAACAGGCCTAATGTCAATATCTGATGACTCTGGACTTGAAGTAGAAAGTTTAAATAAGCAGCCTGGAATTTATTCTGCAAGATGGGCAGGAAAAAAGAAAGATTTCAGTTTTGCCATGGAGAAGGTAAGAAAACTTCTTCTTAAAAAAAAATTATTAAAATCTAAAGCCAATTTTACGTGCTGTATCTCTATAGGATTTCCTTCAGGAAAGACTTTTGAATTCGAGAGTAAAGTTTTTGGACAAGTTAGTTTTCCTGCAAAAGGCACAAAAGGATTTGGCTATGACGCTATTTTTACGGCAAGAGGAGAGGATAAAACTTTTGGACAACTGCAACCTAAGTATAAAAATCAAATCTCACACCGATACAAGGCTTTTAAAAAAATAAAAAAATATTTTAACTTTAATTAATTTTTACAAACTCATTATTTTTGACTTGATAAAGATCTAGTTTTCTTTCTGCAAAATTTAACTTGTTGATTTTAAAGACACCACTTTTGCCACGAAATTCTTTTCCAACAAAATCTTCAGTTACAAATAAATTGTCTTTTTTTTCATACCAAGTAGACGCTAATAGCGGAATGATATCGTAAGCTAAAATTTCAATATTGGAAATTTCAATATTATAATTTTCTTTAAATTTTTTGTTTAGCTCTTGAAAACTTGCATAATTAATAGAAGGAAAAATAATATTTTGTAGTGACGGCTCTATTAAAATTTTTTTATTAAACCACTGGTTTAGAGTAATAAACGTAGCATCTTTATAATTAACATCGTAATAATCAAAAAAAGAAACAACACTTATTAAGTCATCGTCAAAAGCAGGAACTATTACTTGCTGGTAGTTTACACCGCCTAACGTGTCTGTTTTTTCGAGAATTTTTGCTCTTTCTAAATCCTTATTGTTTTCTGATTTCTTTAGCTCAGCAACCAGTTCAAGTAATTTTTTGTGTCTATAATAGTAGGATGTTGCAGACTTTGCTTTTGTATCAATCTCCTTAAAATCTGAATATTGATATTTTGCTTTAAGCGGCACTTTTAACTCTTCAATCTTTTTTAAAACATTTTGTGAAAATTTCGTATCATTGCCGAAAAAAATTTTTGATGTGTTTTTTTGATTAAGAACAGATTGCAAAGCCAAAATCTGGCTATCGATATTTAGACCAAAGGAAATAACATTCCCGGGCAGATCTATGTTATTATTGCTTAAGGATATAAAAATATATTTTGAAAATCCCTCTTCATTCGAGATGGATAATAAATTTTTCATGAAAACAGGTCCCAAAACAATATCCACTTTTTGGGCTTGAAGTTCTTTAAAGGCAAATCTAGTGCCTGTCTCCGTGCTTTGGTTATCAAATGGAATTAGAGTAACATTAACATTGGAAAGCTCGAATATAGTGAGCTCAAAAGTTTTTAATATTTTATTTCCTATTTCTTTATAGTCCCCGGATAGAGGTAGGATGGCTCCAATTCTCAAGGATTGATTCTTGCTCTCTGCTACAAGTGTTAAATTAAGCAAAAGAAAAGAAAGTAAAAAAAATTTAATAGAAAATTTTTTCATAAAATTATGTTAATGATATAGATGAATATATGTCGGAAAACAGAAAAAACAATCTACTTGACCCCGCTCTTTATGTTGTTTCCACCCCTATAGGCAATTTATCAGACATAACCCTGCGGGCACTGGAGGTTCTTAAGCAATCAGATTATATTCTATGTGAAGATACTAGGCATTCTTTAAAGCTCCTAAATTTTTACAATATCAAAAAAAAACTAATTTCATTCCACAAGTTTAACGAAATGAAAAATATCAAAGAAATTTTTGATGACATTGATAATGGTAAAATTATATCTCTAATATCTGATGCAGGAACTCCACTAATATCTGACCCAGGAGAGTTTTTGATAAAATCTGCGCGTGAGCAGAAAGTTAAGGTTATTCCAATCCCTGGACCGTCTGCAGTGACAGCAGCTATATCCGTATCTGGATTTGATACAAAATTTTTCTTTTTTGGATTTTTGTCCAAAAAAAATAATGAACGAACCCAAGAGCTAGAAAGTCTATCAAAAATTGCTAATACGATAGTTCTATATTTGCCAGCACGGGATCTAAAAAAAAGTTTAAAAGAATTTCAACCACATTTTGCAGACAGACAAATACTCATTGCAAGAGAAATTACAAAAATACACGAGACCTACTTATCTGGTAGCATACCTGAATTATTGAAAAGTATTAGCAGCAATGATTTAAAAGGAGAAATAACTCTTGTGATTAGTAGCAAATCAGTAGATCTTAAAATTACCAACAATGTAGATCTTGTTAATGAAATAAAACTTTTGCTTAATAAAATGTCATCAAAAGATATAGCGGAGTACCTTGCGGAAAAATTAAAAATGAGTAAAAAAATTATTTACCAAAATATATTAGAAATAAATAAATGAAAAAAATAGTTATTGTTATTTTCTCATTTTTAATTCTTACTGGTTGCGTAGGGGTTGGTTCAGAAGGAGTTCTGGGAACGGGAGTTAGCATATATTTAGATCCAAGATCTTTAGGCACGCAAATAGACGACTCCATTATGCAAAAATCATTGCTAATCAGAATTACCAAGACAGATAAAAAATATATTTTAGATGTTTCTCCCAAGGTAGTTGATGGACATATTTTCCTTACAGGCGTAGTAGAAAAAGTAGATGAGAAAATTTTAATGACAAAACTTGCATGGAAAACAGAAGGAGCAAGGTCTGTTAAAAATAATATTGAAGTAAAAGATAAATTTTCATTAAAAAACTATTCCCAAGACGTATTAATTTCATCACAAATGAAAGTTGCGTTGTTTGCAAATAAAAAAATCAGCATGCCCAATTACCAGGTGAATACAGTAAACCAAGTTATTTTTATATTTGGAATTGCAGCAAACGAAGCTGAACGCAGAGAAATTATGAATGAAGCATCTCTAATTAAAGATGTTAAAAGCGTTGATGCCACTATTTTTTTAGTGGATGATTTGTCTAAAAATAAAAAATAAATTTAATATTTAATTGTTTCCGCGGAATAAGCAGCGATAGAAGCTAAATTTAAAATTTCGTAACTCGTAGATCTCAAGGGAGCCACTTCAATTGGTTGTCCCAATCCTATTAGCATCGGACCAATCACTTTTCCCCTGCTTAATTCTTTTAACAGTTTGATAGATATTGCTGCAGCGTGAATAGAGGGCATAATTAAAATATTTGCATTTCCAACTACCTCAGAAAAAGAATAGGTAGACTGATATTTTTTATTTAAAGCAACATCGGGCTGCATCTCACCATCAAATATAAAATCAACTTTCTTTTGTTTTAAAATTTCGACTGCTTTTGCAACTCTTTTGGTTCGATCCGTCTCAGGTTGGCCAAATGTAGAATGCGATAAGAAAGCAACTTTTGGATCCAATCCTAACATCCGAGCTACTCTCGCAGAGGATATGGCCATTTTTGCCAATTCTTCAGAGTCGGGGTATTCAATTACATTGGTATCGGAAATAATAATTGTTTTCCCTTGTTGAACAAAAACACACAAGCCAAACACAAGCTCATTTTCTCTTGAACCTACAGAGTGCATTAATTTTTCAACAGTTGCTGCATAGTGTCTTGTGTTCCCAGTAACCATGGCGTCGGCATGACCACATGAAACCATGCAAGATCCCCATGTTGCCCTGTCTGTTTTTACAAGCTTATTACAGTCTGCTTCTAGAACGCCTTTGCGTTGAAGCTTGTTGTATAAAAACTTAACATATTCTTCGCTCTTTTCTTTATCCGCAGAGTTTGAAACTTCCATATTATAGTTTTCATCTAATCCTATTTGTTTAAAAGTTTCTTTTAATTTTTCTTTATTCGCAATTAGTATTGGCTCACCTAAGCCACTATTTTTAAAAGCAACTGCCGCTTTCAATGTTTCGGGATCTTCACCTTCGGCGAATATAACTCTTTTTTTCTTCCCTTTAATTGCAGAGTTGATTGCTCTCATAAAATTCATGGACTGGTCTAATCTGGAAGCTAACTCATTTTCGTACTTTTCAAAATCTTTGATTGGTTTTCTCGCTACACCACTATCCATCGCAGCTTTTGCAACGGCCATTGGTATTACAGTAATTAATCTCGGGTCAAAAGTTGATGGAATAATATAATCTCTTCCATATACTGGTCTTTCCCCACCGTAAGCAGCAACAACTTCATCAGGAACATTATCCCTAGCAAGTTTTGCAATTGCATTGGCTGCAGCAACTTTCATTTCTTCATTAATTTCTTTCGCCCTAACATCTAGCGCACCCCTAAAAATATAGGGAAAGCCAATTAAATTATTTACTTGATTAGGATAGTCTGATCTTCCCGTTGCAATAATAGCATCGTCTCTTACTTCTTTTACCAGTTCTGGTCTGATCTCAGGATCAGGATTTGCACAAGCAAAAATAATTGGATTTTTTGCCATAGACTTCACCATTTCTTTAGTAAGAACATCTTTTGCGGACAAGCCAAGGAAAACATCTGCACCACTCATTGCATCGGCCAATGTTCTATTTTTTGTTTCAATGGCATGTTTAGATTTCCATTGGTCCATTCCTTCAGTTCTTCCTCTATAAATAACTCCTTTACGATCAACCATCGTAATATTGTCATTGGGCACACCGCTGTTTTTAAATAATTCTGTACAAGCAATCGCAGAAGCTCCTGCACCGTTTACAACAATTTTGACGTCCTTCATTGATTTGCCAGAAATATCTAGAGCATTAATTAGTCCAGCTGTTGTGATGATGGCTGTACCATGTTGGTCATCATGAAAAATTGGAATATCAACTAATTCTTTTAATTTTTGCTCTATAATAAAACAGTCTGGAGCAGCAATATCTTCAAGATTAATCCCACCAAAAGTAACTGCAATTTTGGACACAACGTTAATAATTTCATCCGCATCTTTAGAATCTATTTCAATGTCAATAGAATCAATATCCGCAAATCTTTTAAATAAAACAGATTTACCTTCCATCACTGGTTTCGATGCAAGTGCACCCAAATCTCCCAGACCTAAGATTGCAGTTCCATTGCTAATAACTGCAACTAAATTTCCTTTGCTTGTGTAGTCGTAAGCTGTTTCTGGATTTTTCCCTATTTCAATGCACGGAACAGCAACACCCGGAGAATAAGCTAAGGCTAAATCTCTTTGAGTTGATAAATTTTTAGAGGATATTATCTCTATTTTCCCAGGTTTCCCATCAATGTGGAAATCTAAAGCTTCTTTGTCAGTATATTTTTGAATTAAGCTCTTATTCGTCATTTATTTTTTTGGTTCACGAAAATGTCAATTTTTATTTGTAGGAGGGAATTTAGAACATTAAGATTGTAAAACAATATAAATATTAGAAATATTATGAATATTTTGTCATCCGTTAGCTCGTTTGGATTCTTAACTCTTGTCAGCAGAATTCTTGGCTATTTTCGGGATATTTTGATCGCAATCTTTCTGGGGGCAAGTTTTTTAGCTGACGCTTTTTTCGTTGCTTTCAGATTACCCAATACATTTCGAAGATTGTTTGCCGAGGGATCTTTTAACTCTGCATTTGTGCCTCAATACGCAAAGTTAGATGCTCAAAAAAAATCTTTTGATTTTGCCAATTCGGTTTTTAATTTGCTAACTTTTATTCTTTTGATTTTAATTTGTGTTGCAGAAATTTTCATGGGAGGAGTTATTTATATTATTTCCCCAGGCTTTACCGACAATTTAGAAAAATATAATCTTGCAGTGTCTTTAAGCAGAATAGTTTTCCCCTTTTTGCTGTTTGTATCGTTATCTTCTTTTTACTCTGCCATTTTAAATACTAAAGGAAAATTTGCTGTACCCGCAGCCGCACCCATTATTCTTAATTTGCTCCTTATAGGCTCTATCTTTTATGCAAATTTTTTTGATAAAAATCTTGTGGTTTATATGGCATGGTCAGTGACCATTGCTGGGTTGTTACAGTTGATAATGTTATTTTTTTATACAAAAAAATATTTTAAGCCTAGTATGAGATTCAATTTAACAATCTCTCCAGAAGTTAAATTTTTTTTTAAAAGATTATTACCAAGCATTTTTTCATCCGGAGTTATGCAAATTAATATTTTAGTAGGAACAATTATTGCGTCATTTCAAGCTAGCGCTGTCTCATATTTATACTATGCAGACAGAATCTACCAACTGCCATTGGCGATAACCGGTATTGCAATTGGAACAGTTATACTGCCAACTTTATCAAAAGAAATTTTCCAAAACAAAGACGGAAGAAGTTTTTTTTTACAAAACAGATCCATAGAACTCTCTCTGTTTTTGTCAGCACCTGCTACCATAGGAATTGTTATGGCGACAGAGCCAATTATTTCAACTCTTTTTGGTTATGGTTCTTTTGATGAGCAGAGCGTTATACAGACCTCAAAAGCTTTATTTGTTTTCGGATTTGGTCTCCCAGCTTTTTCTTTGCTAAAAATTTATTCTAGTTTTTATTTTGCAAGAGGAGATACAAAATTTCCATTTTATGTTTCCGTAACAACTGTTTTTTTAAATGTTGCAATAAGCTTGCTTCTTTTCTCATACTTAGGATTTGTGTCTATTGCCCTAGGAACAACGGTTTCTTGTTGGTGTGGTGCTTTTATTTATCAGTTTTTTTTATCAAAAAACAATTTACACAAATTCGATACAAATAAAAATAA
>Ga0209284_10007140_pt1 | contig 10252 bp, 10 predicted proteins | sample FRY03_FD_187211 | JGI IMG/M metagenome (GOLD analysis project Ga0209284, IMG submission 187211) | Freshwater microbial communities from Lake Fryxell liftoff mats and glacier meltwater in Antarctica - FRY-03 (SPAdes) (version 2) | ecosystem: Environmental > Aquatic > Freshwater > Ice > Glacier... | reverse complement strand
AATACAGCACCGCCTAAATGTGCAAAATGTCCGCCAGCATTACTGCCTGAAGCACTCAGCAAATCGATGATTACCATGGCCAAGGCTAAGTATTTAAGCGGAACATTGCCGAAAAGGAACAAACGGATGGTGAAATTAGGTAGCAGCGTGGCTGCACCAACCACCACCGCCAGCACCGAGGCGGAAGCGCCAACGGCAAAAGAAGTATCGACGTTGCTTCGGAAAAGTGGAAAGATGTTGAAGGCTAAAATGTACATGAAAGCACCAGCAAATCCCCCTAAAAAATACACCGCTACGAATTTTTTACTGCCGAGGTATTCTTGCAGAATTTGGCCAATCCAATAGAGCCACAACATGTTAAATAAGATGTGGAAGAAGCCGGCATGCACAAACATATACGTAAGTAGCGACCACGGGCGGAACAACAAATTGCTTAGCGAGGCGGGTACGGCAAGGTAGCGACTGATGCGCAAGTACCAGCCAGCCTCGAGTTGAAAGAGGGCCACGATGACCGCCACAATGCTTAGCACTAAAAACACGAGCACATTCACCAGAATGAGCTGATTAAGACTGTTGTTGTCGCGCGTGAAAGTGCTGCGCAGGTCGTTGAGAATCGAATTACTTCTCATTAATAAAAATTCAATCTATCGTTGTTGTACCAAAATTTCACAATCAAAAAGCCGAAAAGCATGCCGCCGAGGTGGGCAAAGTGCGCCACATTGTCTTTGGGGTCGAATTGTAAAGCTTGGTACAATTCTACCAAAACGTAAACCGCTGCTAAGTATTTGGCTTTAACTGGGAAAGCGAAAAATAAATAAAGCGTGCTGTTGGGGAACAGGTAGGCGAAGGCGATCCAAATGCCGGCCACCGCACCGCTGGCGCCGATGATGTTGGGCATATTGAGGATTTGCTCGCGGTATTGCTCTAAATAAACAAGTTGACTGGCGCTGGCGGTGGCCATTTGTAAGTCCACACTGCTTAGCAAGGGCAATAGTTCTAAAAAATAAACAAGGAGGTAATGTAAAAAGGCAGCTCCCAGGCCGGTGATGATGTAGAAATTAAGAAAACGCTTGGCACCCCATACGTTTTCGAGCGCGCTGCCGAACATCCAAAACGAAAACATATTGAAGAGGATGTGGTTGATGCTGCCATGCATGAACAAATGCGTAATGGGCTGCCAAAGGTGAAACTCGGTGGCGGCGGGAAAACGGAGCCCTAACAATGAAATAAGGTCGGTATTGAAATTACTGCCCAAAACATAGGTGGCTAAAAAGACAAGGCCGTTAATGATGATGATGTTCTTTACCACCACGGGTAAAATGTCGAACCTGCCAGGACTGATTTGTGAACTCATAGCGTGCAAAGATATCCGTTTTTTACGGCTTTAAGATGGAGGAAAGCGTTGGAAGTGGTTGTTAAAAAGGGAGTAACAGCAGAAAGGCGTCTTTCGTTTCAGATTTCCGCTTTTTCAGCGGGTGGCAACCGCGCTTTTTGAGGAGTAATTAACCAAATTTAGCTTTTAAGGCGTTGCAGCACTTCCTCTAAGGTAAGGGTGAGCAAGGTTTGTTTGCCCTTTGGGGTGTAGTAGGGATTTTCACAGGCGAATAGTTCGTCAATAAGTTGCTGCATTTCGGCTTTTTCAAGGATTTTACCGCTTTTGATGCCGCCATTATGGGCTAAAGTACGCGCCATTTGCTCGTGTAAGGCCTTGGGATCGTGGGTTTGGTTTTGGCGGTATTGGCCGAGGATGTCGCGAAGCAATTGCCCCGCATCGCTCGCTACTAGTTCGGTGGGTACACCTTGGATTTGGTAGAGCAGGTCGTTTTCGCGCACCAGCACAAAGCCACTCCTTCCAAGCTCGTCCCACAGCTCTTGCAACATGCCTGCTTCGATTTTAGTGAGCTCAAGTTGCTCGGGAAAAAGTAATTGCTGACTGGCGCTTTTGCCGCTTTTGAACTGCTGGAGGTATTTTTCGTACAATATACGCTCATGGGCGGCCTGCTGATCAACCAACAACAAGCCGCTTTTAATTTGGGCTACGATGTAGTTGCGGTGCAGTTGAAAAAGCGGCTTTTCTGCGGTGTGGTGGGTTTCTTCCCGCGATAATAACGGCAGTTGCTTGCTCGCTGCGGTGTTGCTGCCTTTGCTGATGTCGTATAAATTTTGCCAGCCTTCGCTAGAGCCGCGTTTGGCACCGCTGAGGGGGCTGCCGCCTTGACCGCCGTTGCCGTTGGGGGCAGGGGCTTGTCCACCCGGATTGCTAAACGGGTTGTAGTGCGGATTAAAGCTAATTTGGGGTGGACGAATTTGATCGGTGGGTTTGGGGCGCAGGTCGAGCCCGTCGAGACCCGTTTCACGCTCAAAATCGAGGCTTGGCGCCACATTGTATTGATTCAAGGCCCTTCTTACTGCCGATTGGAGGATGGCATACAGGGCTTGTTCTTCTTCAAACTTAACCTCGGTTTTGGTAGGATGTACGTTTACGTCTACCTTCTTAGTATCCAATTCTAAAAAGAGGAAATAAGCAGGCTGAGCCCCTTCGGGTAATAAACCAGCATAAGCACCCATCACCGCATGGTGCAAGTAAGAATCGCGGATGTAGCGGTTGTTGACAAAAAAATACTGGTTGCCGCGGCTTTTGCGCGCGGTATTGGGCTTGCCGATAAAGCCATTGACTTGGAGCATGGGCGTGCTTTCGGCTACAGGCACCAAGCTGGCATTGAATTGATCACCCATGACACCTACAATGCGCTGGCGAAGATTTCCTGGCCGCAGGCGGTATACATCGTTGCCGTTATGTACCAAGCTCAGGCTGAGGTTGGGTTGTGACAAGGCCAAGCGTAAAAATTCGTCGCAGATGTTGCGGAATTCGGTGTCTTCCTTCTTTAAAAAATTGCGCCGAGCCGGCACATTGTAAAACAGATTTTTGATGAGTACGTTGGTGCCGGCAGGTAATTGTGCAGGTTCCTGGCCTAAATAGGCACTTCCTTCGATGCGTAAATGGGTGCCCAACTCATCTTCGGTGCGCCGCGTTCGCAATTCTACCTGCGCCACCGCTGCAATCGACGCCATGGCTTCGCCCCTGAAGCCGAAGGTACGAATGCGAAACAGGTCGTTGATGTCCCGGATTTTGGAGGTGGCATGGCGCTCAAAACACATCCGGGCATCGGTCACTGACATCCCGCAACCATTGTCCACCACCTGTATCAGTGTTTTGCCGGCATCTTTTACAACCAGTTGAATGTCGGTAGCACCAGCGTCTACTGCGTTTTCAAGCAGCTCCTTTACCGCCGAGGCTGGCCGCTGCACCACCTCCCCCGCCGCAATTTGGTTGGCCAGGGCGTCAGATAATAACTGAATGATATCAGCCACTAATTCCCCCCCCGCTTGCGCTTGAAGATTTGAAAAAAGCGTGCCAACAGGCCCGCACGCCACAAAATCAGCAAAGCAATGAGCAGCACTGCAGTAGGCAACGTGATCACCGCATTAAAAATCAGGAAAAACAGCCCCGAAATAAAAAAAATGAGGAATATGACGTTGAGGTTCGATTTTTTAACCGCTGCTTGGTAGCCCATCTGGCGCTTGAACTGAATCCGCTTCACACTGGTGTCGCCGGTTAAAACCTCGCCACGTGCCCTGCGAATGCGTTCTTGCCGCTCTTCCTCCTCGGGATTGTAATACCGCGGGGTGTAGTTGAAGCGTTGGTGCTTAGGTGTTTTGAAAAACGAAACAATCATTCCTGCAAATTTAAACTATTCCAGCCACTTCGCAATCCACGCATGCATCTCATTCACAAAAAACTCGTGGTTGCGACCATCCTGCACCCAGTGGTTTTCGTTCGGGAACACAACGAGCCGCGACGGAATTTGCTGCCGCTGCAAAATGCTCCACGCCTCCAAGGTGTTGTTGATCGGCACCCGGTAGTCTTTTTCACCAATGGTGAGCAGCATGGGCGTTTTGTAGTCGGGCAAAAACATAATCGGATTTTGCTCTATCCATACCCTGCTGTCGCCCCAAGGCACCCCGCCGCCGCTGATTTCGCGGTGGAAAATGCCGTCGCTGGTGGCCCACTGCGAATAGCTGTTAATAAGCCCGGCATGACTGATCAGACATTTGAAATGGGTAGTGGTGCCGAGCATCCAACCTGCTAAATGACCTCCGTAACTGGCGCCGCCCGCTACCTGCTGGCTTCCATCTATGAAATTGAATCGCTTTATAGCCTCTTTGGCAGCTTCGAGGATGTCGTTGGCCGGACCTTTAAACGGATCGAGGTGGATGGCTTGGGCAAAACTTTGTCCGTAACCCGTTGAACCGCGGTAATTGGTGAGCAACAACACATAACCAGGCTTGGCCAACAAATGGTAATTCCAGCGGGTATGCCAGCTGTCTTGCCAAGCGCTGTGCGGACCGCCATGCATCACCACCCACAACGGATATTTTTTGCTGCTATCGAAATTGGGCGGCAGCACGACATAACTGTGTATGCGCTGCTCAAAACCTGGCGTTTGGCTTTCGAACTCGAGCAAACGAGGCAAATCAAGCTTTTCTAAGGCCTTTTGGTTGAATTTGGTGAGGGCTTTAAAGGTGTTTTTGGAGGGATCGAGCAGATAAACCTCGTTAGGACCTTTGCTACTTTGCCAAGCGGCTACCGCTACCGTTTTGCCCTGCTGATTAAGTTGTAAGCCCGAAAAAACACCAGGGTGACCTGGAGCAAAGGACAGCAATTTGTTGCCGCGCAACTGATAGCGATAAATGCCTTGGTGCCCACGGAATTCTGCCTGAAACCAGATTTCTTTGCCGTCTGCCGAAAACTGAAGATTTTCAGGATCGAGGTCCATGCTCATATTCAAATAGGCGGGTGCCGCCGGGCGGGGCCATTCAAACCGTGCCACCCGACCATACCGGTGGCTGATGCGGACGCTGTCGAGGCTAGGGGTGAGTTGGAGGTAGAGGGCGCCGTCGGGACTAAAAACCGGACCGCTTGCCATCATTTTAGCAGGCATGGCAATGCGCTTTTTTTTGCCGCCGTCTGTGGAAATTCGGTAGAGTTCTTGGTTGCGCTCCGCAAAGGCGGCTTCGGTATAATTAGTTGTGGCTAGGAAGATGATTTCACTGCCATCGGGACTAAAACAAGGACTGCCACTAAGTTGAAAAGCCCTTTTCTGAAAATCGGCGTCCCCGGCTAACAACTGCAATGCCGCCGAATCGGGGTGCAAGGCCTGCACAAAAAGAGCCGTTTTTTGTTCATCAATCCAGTGGTCAAAAGAACGAGAAGGGAAGTTATCGTACACATAGGCCTGTACTTTAGCCTCTTTTTTGGCCTTTACACGTGCCTTTTGGAGACTGTCGGTGCTGGCATCGGGGTAAATTTGACTGCTGTATAAAATAGCTTTGCCACTGGGATGCCACTGTGGACTACTCGCCCCGCTACTGAGGGAAGTGAGGCGCAGTGCTTCTCCACCATCGCGTATGTGGAGCAGATAAACCTGCGTTTTGTCGTCCCCCTCTCTTTTAGCGGTGAACAATAACTTGCTGCCGTCGGGCGACCACACTGGGCTGCCTTCTGCTGCTTTACCCGCCGTGATGGCGCGCGGCTCTGCCGTACCATCGGTGGGCACCAGCCACAAATCGCTGTATTGTTTGTCGGCATCGTAATCGGGCTGGGTGAGTGAAAAAACCACCCACTGGCCATCGGGACTCAAACTCGGACTGCCCACAACTTTGAGCTGCCACATATCGGCATGGGTGATGGCTTTTTTGCCTTGAGAGAATCCCAAAACAGGAAACACCAGCAGTAGTAAGATCAAGTTGCGCATCTTCAAATATACTACATGAGTAGCTGCAACGCGATTTACATTTTCGCGTACGAAGGCAATTGTTTTGAAAAATTATAAATTTAACTTGTATATAACGGTAGATTGATTAAATTGCAATCACTATGCAAAAGCTACGCATTTTCTTTCTCTTATTGGCTTCGGGTATGCTATTTCAAGCTTGCAAAGGACCGACATTAGAGCCAGCAACGGTGTATACGCCTGTGTTGATGGACCGCGCCACCTTGGAATTGTCTATAAGGTGGGAAGGTCCCCGCGCCATAGGTATTCCAGCTAAGATTTACTATTTAGCCCCGTATTTGCTCATTTCTGAGCGTTTTAGAGGGGTCCATATTATCAACAATGCAGATCCCGCTAGGCCAACGCCTGTAGGCTTCATACGGGTGCCTGGCTGTGTAGACATGGCCGTGAACAACGGCTTATTGTCGGTTGATAACGCCGTGGATTTAGTGGTCATTGACATCCTCAGTAATCCGGGTCAAGCCCAAGTAATGAGCCGTACGCGCGGCGTTTTTCCGGAGCTCAGTCCGCCCGACCAAAACCGCGTTCCAGATCGATACAGAAAAGAAAATAGACCAAAAGGCAGTATCATCGTGGCGTGGGAAAATGTGGGAGGCACCCCATGAGGCAGTTTTTAGGAGCATTTTTGTTGGCTGTATTAGTAGCTTCATGTGGGAATGGTGAGGTCGCCAGACCAACGGATATCAATGGCGTAGGAGGATCTATTGCACGATTCTGCGCTTACAATGACATTTTATATGCCGTTACCGAACGCCAATTGCAAGTTTACCGCATTGGGGAGGACGGCAGTGCAACCTCTCTATTGTCATTACAGTTAGATAATGGACTTGAAACCATTTTTAGGCACGATAGCATTTTGTATATAGGGGCCGCAGATGGCATGTACTTATTTGACATCCGAGAGCCGGAATTCCCCAAGCAGTATGCTAAGTTTTTACACTTCGTTGCACGCGATCCAGTAGTTTCAGACGGCCGATTGGCTTTTGTGACTTTACGGAACTTACCTAATGGCCCGAGAAATCCGAATGTACCAGGGCAGTTACAAGTAATTGACATCTCCAACCCAAGGATTCCTTTTTTGCTTAGCACCAAAGAAATGGTAGCACCAGAGGGTTTGGCGTTGTACGACAGCTTGTTATTGGTTTGTGACCAAGGCATTAAAATTTACAAGGTAGATTCCTCCTTAAGTTTGCCGCTACTCACTTACATCGAAATGAATGCCCAAGATGTAGTTGTGGTAAATGGCATTGCCATGGTTATCGGCTCCGATGGTTTATATCAATATGAACTCACAAGTGATCTTCGCATGCAGCTTTTGAGTAAAATCTCAACCACTATCCGATGAAGCGTTTTTGGGTTGTATTGTGTGGTTTTTTCCTTTGTGGTTTGGTGACACAAGCACAAATAGAGCGGCAAACGCCAGATGACAGGCGCTATACGACCGTGGGTTTGAATATAGCTTCGCTTGTGGTGGGGCAGCTGCAGTTAGAGGTAGAAGTTGGAAATAGTAACAGGTACCTGGCTTTTGTCGGGGGGGTGTTCTATGGCCAAACGCCAGAATTTACAACAATGCGCAACGAAATACTTTTTAAGCAGGCGGAGCAGATTGGTGCGGGTGCTGGTCTCAGGATCTATGAAAATATAACCAATCCGACCCGTTTTTTTGTGCAGCCAAGTTTGTATTATAAACAAATAGCCGTTACCAGAGAGGTGATGCAGTTTATTTCGACTACCTATGATGGTTTACCCGCGCAACGTTGGGGCGCCGCTGATGTAATTGACCGGCACCAAGGGCTGGTGGCTGAAATGCTTTTAGGTTCACAAAGCTTTATTGGCCCCATACTCCTAGAAGCGGGTGTTGGATTTGTTTACCGTAACATGAATTTGGTTAGTACTAACAGATCAATAAACTACACTCCTGGAGCAGAATTAGTTCTGGGATTGGGGGAGTTTAATCCGTTAGCATTTATTAAATTGGGATACAAATTTTAAAGCGAGCTGCTAGCAAGCCAAACAAAAAAAGGAGCTGTTTATCTGCCAAAATGTAGCAGATTTTTACTTCGTACTTAGCTCTGCAAGCCTGGTTTTTGTTGATGAAGCCAGTCGCGGCAAAAGCACCTGAAAGCAAAAGAACCAATCGATTCACTGTCAGGAGTGCTGTGTTTCGAGCCATGAAGCTTTATTTTAGCCAACACAGTTGCACGAAGGAAAGTAAAAACCTTCAGTACGGCAACGGTTAAAAACGCCTAGTTTCAAAACGGCGCAGGCGCGAGGTTTGCTTTTCTTGGATGCAAACGCGTACAAAACCTATTTAGCAGCTGAAAACCCTGCTGTCAGCCGCTCAAAATAGCCACAGCACACCTCCCACAAAACGGGTGCTCTTGCCACAGCGAAAGTGAGCCGCGCCTGACTTATTACTGCCAGGGCCCTTCAGGCTTGTATGCCCACACTAAATCTTCCCCTTGTCTTTTTACTACAAATCCCAATTTTAAGACGTACTACACCACCGCAGCGGTGTTTTCAATTGTGCCATTTCCTAAATGGGTTTCATGGCAATGCAGTTAATGCGGTTGAATAATTCCAAAGGACCGTTGTAAATAATGCTGTATTATGCACCTTTCAAATCCATTTTCTACAAATCAATTTTCTGCAGTTGGTGCGTTGTAAAAGTAGCTGATGAGGTGGTTGATCGCGCTGTTTCTTCCGTGCTACCAAGGCTATTAGTGAGTAAGCCAGCGGAAGCGGTAATGGCTTGTTCATTAAACTGCAATAGAATTTCACCAAGCACGTCGCTTACAGCAGCCTGATTGGTTACGAGTTTATTTGCCTCAATACCCTGCGTATTTTTCTCAAGCAACATGAAATTTCTGGCAATAGGCTCAAAGGCAATTACTTTAGCAGTTGGAAGTTTGTACCAGGCCAAGAAACTAAAAAAGCTCAGATTGGCCCCGATATCAATCGCAATTAGATTTTGGACTTCAAACGGAGTTTTTGGTAGGTTTTTGAAGTATACTTAGTCAAAAAACGCTCTTTAAATCCAGGAATGACCTGTTTGGGTTCACTTATACTAAACTTGTTACGTAAATGGAAGGCACGTTCAGCGCCTTTATTTCCACGACTTTTATACCCCAAATACGAACCCCGGTTTTCAACATTGCGGATCATATTTAGTATCTGATAGATTTTAACAGTCAATTATTTTTTTCTAACACGAACAGAAATATCATTTTGCCGCTACTGAAACTTCCTATAGGCATGGGTCGTTGTAAAAGCTATCTTTGAACAGTTTGAACAAATAGCATGATAACATACGAAAAACATACCTTGTCCAATGGCTTGCGTGTAATTGCTCATCAAAATCGAGATACGCAATTGGGCGCCTTTAATTTGATGTACGACGTGGGCGCACGCGATGAACAGGCCGATAAAACGGGATTTGCACACTTGTTTGAACACCTGATGTTTGGTGGCTCAGCCAACATTGCTGAATACGATGCCGTGGCGCAGCGTATAGGAGCAGAAAACAATGCATTTACCAATAATGACATCACCAATTATTACCTCACCTTTCCTGCCAACCAGCTCGAAACCGCTTTTTGGCTCGAAAGCGACCGCATGTTGCAGCTCGATTTTAGCGACCGCAGCTTGGAAGTGCAGCGCGCCGTGGTGATTGAAGAGTTCAAACAACGTTATCTCAATCAACCCTATGGCGATATTTGGCTGAAATTACGCCCGTTGGCGTATAAAAAGCACCCCTACCGCTGGGCAACCATCGGCAAAGAGGTGAGTCACATCGAAAACGCCACTTTGGAAGATGTTAAGGCGTTTTTTTATACGCATTACCGTCCCGATAATGCGGTGCTTTGTGTCAGCGGTCCCTTTGAACCTGCGCATATTTTTGCATTGGCCGAAAAGTGGTTTGGTGACATTCCTGCTTCTGGCCGCCCTACCCGCCAACTGCCAGTAGAGCCCGAACAATTAGCGCAGCGCCGTGAAGTGGTGACTTCCGACGTTCCAGTGGATGCACTTTACATGGCTTTCCACATGCCAGCCAAAGGAAAACCGGGCTACCACGCAACAGACATGCTCACGGATGTGCTCTCGCGGGGTAAGTCCTCTCGCTTGTACAGACGTTTGGTGAAGGAGCAAGGTCTTTTTAGCCAAGTGAATGCCTACATCACTGGTGAGCAAGACTCAGGTTTGCTGCTGGTGAGTGGACAACTCGTACGGGGCGTGACAATGGCGGATGCCGAAACAGCCATTTGGAACGAGTTACAGCGCTTGCAAAATGAACTCGTGCCACAAGAAGAGCTGCAAAAAAATCTCAACCAGATAGAGGCCAGTCTCGTTTTTAGCGAAACTCAAGGACTCAATGTGGCCATGAACCTCGCCTACTA
>Ga0209284_10007139_pt1 | contig 10252 bp, 5 predicted proteins | sample FRY03_FD_187211 | JGI IMG/M metagenome (GOLD analysis project Ga0209284, IMG submission 187211) | Freshwater microbial communities from Lake Fryxell liftoff mats and glacier meltwater in Antarctica - FRY-03 (SPAdes) (version 2) | ecosystem: Environmental > Aquatic > Freshwater > Ice > Glacier... | reverse complement strand
GCGCCACCACAAAAGACAGTCATCCATCGACTCCGCCCGACGACGTAATGATCTGTCTCAAAATTCACCATCTCCGCCTCTTGAAGTTAAGGAGGGTTCAACAAAGTAGAATTAAACCCGGCGGCAGCTTGTCTGACTTGGGGGGCTTTAAATATCATTGGTGGCGGAGACGTTGCAAGGGAACGCTTTCAAAAGGCTCAGCAAGACCTCCTTGATATTGTGGAGGAAGAAATCGCAGCATCTGGATTTGAGACAAGCGAAGAAGGTTGGCGTCTCGAAGCCGCGCTCTATTGTGTCGAAATTAAAGTTCCAGATTGGGATAATTGGAAGGTCCCAGTCAGCCCCACCTGGTGGGTCGCTCCAAAATCGAAAACATGGGTGGAATTAGTGTCCGATGAAAAAATAAGCGTTTCGAATTCATTGTGAAAAGCGGCGGAGATGGATATGTGGAAAGTAAAATAGGAACGAAACAGGGAGGCGACGTAGTATGCCCGGCAAGCTTGTGGGCATTGCTTAATTCTCAAGGAAAGACGAGCAATGCAAGCCGTCAAATTAGTCTCAGTTCGCTTCTCTCTTCGTATGGAGGACATCGACTTTGGTCGAAATCGGATATTCACCCTGTTGAAGGTGATTTTTTTGGAGAAAGAATCTACTGTCTCAAGTGGCAAAAAACCATCCAGGTTGAAAGGGGTGGACAATTCGCCGATAAGGTTGTCACACTTTATCGCGAACCCACGCCCTTCGATATGGAAAATGAAAAGCGGATCGCCCTTGAGGTCGAGGCAAACTTAGATGAATGGCAACGGCATGGGTGGATACCAAATTGGAGAATCCGGGCTGGCTACAATACCAACCAACCTATCCGCGACCGAGGATGGACTCATTGGCACCACCTTTTCACGCCGCGACAACTAATGCTAAACGGGTTAATCTCGAAATCCATTTCAGAGTTTAAGGATGCCGACTTGAGAAAGGGACTGATGCTTTCGCTTGGCAAAGTCCTGAATCAGAATGCCCGTTTATGCGGATGGAGTCCGCGGCTGGATGTCGAAAAGACAGATCGGGTTTTTGTGAATCAAGCACTCAATCCTATGGCGAACAACGGAGCTAGAGGAATCAGTGACTTAAAGCGCCAAATCATCCTGTCATTTACCGGGCCGGGTGAGAAAGTTCTGAGTCAGGTCACGGTTGAAGATGCAAGGTATCTCAAGCATAGCTGCGACATCTGGATCACCGATCCTCCGTATGCCGATGCAGTCAATTATGAAGAGGTATCAGAGTATTTCGTAGCGTGGTATGCATCTCATATCGCCGAGTGTTATCCCGGTTGGTATTCCGACTCCAAGCGTGACCACGCGGTCAAGGGAGAAGATTCCGCTTTCCGGGTATCAATGGCGGAGTGCTACTCGAACTTGACGAAGAACATGCCGGATAACGGCCTTCAGGTGCTGATGTTCACGCACAAGGATACCGACGTTTGGGAAGACCTCGCTTTGATCATGTGGTCGGCGGGCTTGCAGGTGAAGCAGGTTTGGAGCATCGCCACCGAAACGCCGGGAGCGGGCATCCGCGTCGGCAACTACGTCCAAGCCACCTACAACATGGTGCTGCGCAAGCGTCCGGTGGATGCGCCGATGGGCTTCGTCGATCTCGTCATCCCGCAAATCAAGACCCGCGTCGAGGAAGTGATCCGGCACATGCGCGACAGCCAGATCCAATCCGGCGGATTGAATTGCGGCTACACCGATACCGACTACCTGCTCGCCGCCCAAGCCGTCGCCGCCGAGGTGGTGACGGGTTTCTCCAGCATCGATGGCATCGATCTGGATGAGGAGCTGCGCACGCCCAACAAACAGCGCGGCAACTCGGTGCTGAAAGACATGATGAACCAGGCCAAGCGCACGGCGGTGGATTTCCTCGTGCCGCTCGGGTTGGAAGAGCACCTCCGTCGCTCGCCGGACGGCACCAGCGCCTATCAGTTTTGGCGCAGCCTCGCTCCCGAAGAGAAGTTTCTCCTCAAGTCGCTTGAACTCGAAGCGGGAGGCGTCTCCAAGATCGGAGCCTTCCAGGATCTTGGCCGCGCCTACGGCATCGCCGACTACGAAGATTTGCTCGGCCCGGTGGTCGCCAACGAAGCCCGCAGCAAGCTCCCCAACGAATTTCCCCGCGCCGACCTCGCCCGCTGGGACGACGTGCCGGCCAACGAGCGCAACCAGTTTTCCCACAGCGTTACCCGCCACCTCTACCACGCGCTCAAAATGCTCGCCGAGGGAGCCGACGCCGACCGCGCCGTCAAGCACCTCGTGGACAGCACCAACTTCTGGTCGGAACGCCAAGGCAAGCACCTCGTCATCCTCGCCTACCTCTATCAGACCACAGGAACCAACGAAGCCTGGGATCTGCTCCGCCCGCAACTCCAAACGCTGCGCCTTGCCGTGGAGAACCACCGCGCCTAGCCTTTCAAAGCCATGGACATCAATGCCAGCATCATCGACCAGCGAATCACCAAGCTCGCCACGGAACTCTCGCCGGACTTCGAGGCCCTTCTCAATATCAAGAATAACGAGATCAAGGTGCGCTCCACGGCCTTCGTTTATCTTGTGGTCAAGACGCTGTTGGATCTGGGAAAGGAAGAGACGCTCGACGCGCTCACTGAGGGAGGTTCGGATTTCGGTGTGGATGCGGTGGAAGTGTCGGACGTCCAGGACGGCGAATTTACTGTCACGCTCTTCCAGGCAAAATATTCCGAGAGTCTGGAGGGTGATAGGAATTTTCCCGAGAACGGAGTCACCAAAGCGATCCAGGCCGTGAACACTTTGTTCGATCCGCAAAAAGCTGTCACGGTCAATCCGATGCTTCAGGTGAAGCTGGAGGAAATCCGTTCGCTGATCCAGGATGGCAATTTGCCACGAGTCCGCTTCATCCTTTGCAACAACGGTCTGACGTGGAGCTCTCAAGCGCAGGAACTCATCGATCAGTCAAAGTTCCCGGAAGGCGTGAGGTTCGAGCACGCCAACCACGACACGGTGGTCAAGCTCTTGCAATCGAGCCAGCCGGTGAAAGATACCCTGCGATTCAAGGGGAAATCGATTGTCGATGATTTCAACTATATCCGGGTGTTCGTCGGCAAGGTCGCAGTGAGCGAGATCGCGGATCTCCTGTCGCGGCATGGCGACCGGCTCTTGGAGCGGAATATCCGCCGCTATCTCGGGATGATGGGCAACCGGGTCAACGAGGGCATCAAGCAGACTCTGCTCGACCCGGAGCAACGTCCGAATTTCTATTTTTATAACGACGGACTGACCTTGACCTGCTCCAAGTTCGATTACAACGCGCTGCAAAAGGAAGACCACCCAGTGAAGGTGGAAGGGCTGCAAATCATCAACGGCGGCCAGAAGTGTAAAACCATCGAAGCCACATTGAACGCGCTGAGCACTACCGAGAAGAACCTCGATCAGGCCTTTGTTCTCGTGAGGCTCTATCAACTACCCGACGATGGTGCGGACTTGGTGAAGACGATCACCTACGCAACAAACAGTCAGAACCCGGTCGATCTGCGGGATTTGCGTTCGAACGATGAACGGCAGCGCACGTTGGAAACCTCGATAAAGGATCTGGGTTATTCATACCGCCGCCAGCGTAGCGAGGATTCGATCAAGCAGACGGATATTAGCAGCGCAACAGCAGCGGAAGCCGTGTTGTCCGTGTGGCGGCGGCGTCCGCAACAGGCGAAATTCATGACCCGGGAGCACTTTGGGAAGCTCTATGAGACGATCTTTACGCCGAATTTGAACGGCGCACAGGTAGTCATTGCCACCCTGCTTTTCCGGATGGCGGAGAATTATCGGAAAAGGCCGCCGGAAGGTGCTCCCAAATTCGCCCCTTATTGCGGAGCATTTCTCGCCATGTTGATGGGAGAGATTCTTATCAACGAGATGAACATTAAGGTCGCTGACCTGAGTCACCGGAACTTCGATGAAGCGAAGCGGTTGGTCGAAGATCATGGCCAGGAATATCTGAAAGAGGGTGTCAGGCGGCTCGGAAACGCTTTGGATCTACTCTACGGAGACAAGGAGGTATCCCTGCAACAACTCTCGGCGACCTTTAGGCGTGGCGATCTTTTTACATATTTGGATCTAGGTGATCTTCTCTGAAAATATTAAAGATGCCGATCCGACGTTTCAGTTCCCGCCGCGAGCGATTGTTCGATGCTTTTCTGGGCAAGCGCCTTCCAGGAGCGGAATGTTACGACCGCATCGCTGGGTATTTCCAATCGAACCTGCTCGCCCTTGCGGCTGAGGAATTCAAGGCCATTCCCAAGGTAAGAATCGTCTGCAACACCGACGTGAATCCTGCGGATGTCCATGCCGTCCGCCAAGCGGTGGGACCACGACAGGAAGAACTCCAGGACGCCATGCTGCGGATGATCTGGAACAGCGGGAACTTCCCGCATGTGGTGGATGTCTATGGTGAGAAGGCCAAGGAACGGCTCAGGATTCTCCAGGAACTCGTGAAGGGAGATCCCAAGACTGGCCGGACCTTCGAAATCCGGATTGTGCCGGACAGTGAGTTCGGCTTCATCCACGGCAAGGCCGGAGTCCTGGGGTATCCCGATGGCAGGGCGACGAGTTTCATGGGCAGTGCCAACGACAGCCAGCGGGCTTGGATGGCGAACTATGAACTTGTCTGGGAAGACGACGATCCCGAGAGCATAGCCTGGGTGCAAGAGGAATTCGATGCGCTCTGGAAACGAGGATTCCCGATCAGTGAATTCATCGTCAAGCAGATGGGACGCCTCGGCGAGCGGACGGTGATCGAGCATGTCGGTGCGTGGCAGAAGAAGCCGGAAATAGCAGCCGTCCTGGCCGAAGTCCCGACATGCACGGAACTGTTCGGTTTCTGGGATCACCAAAAGTATTTCATCAAGAAGGCATTCGATGAACATCGGCTCTACTCGGGCATTGCCGGTCGGGGCGCACGCTATCTGCTCGCGGATGGTGTCGGCCTGGGCAAGACGCTCCAGCTCGGGGGATTGGCCAAACTCATCGGCACCTTGGACAAGGAGCCTATCCTCATCGTCGCTCCCAAGGCTGTCGTAGGTCAGTGGCAAGAGGAGATCATGAACATGCTTGCCGCCCCAAGCGCCGTCTGGGACGGGCGCGGTTGGCTAACGGAAAGGGGCGAATACCACCCGGCTACCGAAGACAATGTCACCAAATGCCCGAGGAAGATCGCCATCGTTCCCACCTCCGTGGTGCTCAGCGCGGCCCGGAGCAAATTCAACGGCAAGCTGACGGAGGATCTTCTGAAAATGAAGTTCAGTTGTGTCCTGTGGGACGAAGCGCACAAGATTCGCCGTTCCAACTTGCGTGAACCGAAAGTCTGGCAGTCGCCCGAGAAGAATCTCCTCTATGAATGGGCGCTAAAGCTCTCCAAGCAAACCAAGACGATGATTCTGGCGACCGCCACGCCGGTTCAGATTCACCCGGTCGAACTCTGGGATCTCCTGGCCGTTCTGGCAGCAGGCAACCCGCAGGTGTTAGGCTCGGATCTGAGCCGTTGGAAAGATGCGACCAATCCGCTGATGTTCGACGTTCTCGCCGGACGCGTGAAAATCGACCAGCCCTATGAGAAGTGGGAGTGGTGGAAGGACCCGATTCCAAGCGAAGACGACCGGGATATTTTCCGCCTGATTCGCAATGCCCTCGCGCTTGGGCAGCACCAAGATACCGCCAGCAATGCGGACTTCGACAAGATCGACGAACTGGATCAGGAAGAGCTCGGACAAATCGACCTCCGCGAATTGAACCCATTCACCATCCGGGTCATCAAGCGTTCCAGAGAGCGGCTCGAACAAGAGGGAAAACTTGTGAAGATCGAGTTGGTCGCCGTCGGCGACGACCGTCCCGTGGTATCGACGCACAGCGTGCGGCAGGCACTGGAAATCGCGGAAGAGTTTTCCCGGGAACTCCACAAAAAGGCGAGCGCGGCGGGCTTCATCAAGACAGGTCTCCAAAGACGGGTGGGCAGCTCGGTCATCGCCGGGCTGAAGACCGCAGGGCGCATGCTCGAAGAGCGCGAGGTGGAGGACGAGGAAGGTCTGGATGAAACGGGAGAAAGCATGTATCCGCTGACCGATGTCGAGCGGGAGTTGCTGGAGCGCCTTCGAACCCATCTGGCGAGGCAATGGGAGCAAGAGGGGGATCCCAAGTTCGACCGGATTCTCGAAACATTGACCTCCGACTTTGAAGGCCGGACATGGCTCGAACTGGGAGCACTCATTTTCAGCCAATACTACGATTCCGCATACGCCTTGTGTGAGTTTCTAGCAGGGAAGCTGGAAGAGCCAATCGGCCTCTTCGCCGGGGCGGATTCGTCGAAACTGTTTGAAGACGGCAAGATCCAATCGGTGGACCGGCTGCTTCTCAAAGAAAAGGTCAAATCCGGAGTTCTCAAGCTCCTTGTCGGAACCGATGCGGCAAGCACCGGCCTGAACCTCCAGACCCTCGGCAGCCTCATCAATCTCGATCTCCCATGGAACCCCACAACCCTCGAACAGCGCAAAGGCCGTGTTCAGCGTGGAACCATCGGAAAGCGAATTCCGTTCTGCAACTTACGCTACGACGAAGGGGTCGAGCAACGCCTCTTCAACGTCCTCACCGGCCGCATTCAGGAGATCACCAACATCTTCGGCACGATTCCCGATTTCATCACCGACCGCTGGATTGAGGACATGTTGGAAAACCGCGAGATCATGGAAAGGGATCTCGTCACGCTCGTTTCCGACAAGGAAATCAGCCCCTTCATCGTCAAAGAAACCCACGAATACCTCGACGAAGAATGGGAAAACACGGCGGAAGTTCTCAACTCAAGAGAGGCGATTTCTGTTTTCCTGAATGGATGGTGAACCAACAACACAACAATGATTTACGACGGCAAAAATAAGTTTACCGAGTGGAGGTTTTCCAAAGAGCAAGACTTGGAGGATGCGATCCAGAAGGTTCGTTCAGAGCTTTTCGGCTCCTCAAGAATCTATCTGGAAATCAAGAAGTTGATCGGGAAGAAGGGCGGCCAGATGAATATTCCGGATGCTTACGTGCTCGATCTATCGAGTGCCAAGGCTCCGAAGCTTTTCGTCGTTGAGAACGAGCTTTCAAGTCACGATCACTTGCGGCACATCGCGGTTCAAATCCTTCAATTTTCATTGGCATTCGAAACGAATCCGCACCGCGTCAAAGAAGTGCTCCGGGGGGCTCTCAAAGCCGACCCGGCAGCGGAAGCAAGAGTTCACGCCTACGCGACAACCAACGGCTTCGAGAACATCGACTATCTTCTGGAGCAGATGGTTCACCGCAAGGAGGCGTTCAACGCCTTGGTCATCATCGATGCAATCAACGACGATTTAGAGAACATCCTGAAAGAGAAATTCCGCTTCCCGGTGGAGCTTCTCACACTGGAACGATTCCGTTCCGGCTCGGGGGAGGTCGTTTACAAGTTCGATCCTCTGCTGTCAGATGTGGATTCGTCAGACGAAGGCTCGACGCTTCCTCAACTCGATCCCGCTGAACTCGATACGGTTGTGGTTCCGGCACAGGAGGAAGGATTCAACGAGACGTTCATCGGTGAGAATCGCTGGCACCATATTCGGATGAGCGCGGCAATGATTCCTCAAATCAAGTGGATTGCTACCTACAGGGTTGCTCCGATTTCAGCGATCACCCATGTGGCCAAGGTGGCCAAGATCCAGCCCTACAAAGACACGGGCAAGTATGAGCTGATTTTTGCAGGTCCTGCGGAGGAACTCAAGAAGCCGATCAAGTTGATACCAAAGAGTGCCGTGAAGGCTCTTCAAGCCCCTCGTTACACCGTCCATGAACGACTCATCAAGGCCAAGGATCTGAATGAGGCTTTCTAGTATCCCTAATATCCGATGAACGACCTCCTCCAGCTTTCGACCAAAGAGTTCGCAAACTTCCTCAGCAAATACTTGCCCGCGCTCGGGGAAGCATGGTGGTCGAGCCGCGTCATAAATTGTCTTAGTTTCCAACAGCAGAGAATTGCTGCGGAGAGAGGCTTTTCCAAGCTGGGCGACCTAGATTTTGCGGCTCTGCTCCGCGTTACTGACCAGAACTTGTATGAGCTTTCGGAGAGTGCGAACCTTCCTCGCGAGGGTCGATCATGGCTGAAGGAACTCCAAACAGTTCGCAACCGTTGGGCCCACCTTTCTTCAGAAGCAATCCTCCCTGGAGATATCTACCGGGATGCGGACACACTCGGTCGCCTGCTTAGCGCGATTGATGCGTCAGCTACGGCACTAGAGGCCGTCGAAGCGGCGAAGATTAGTGCTCTTTCGCACATGGCCGGAACCGGTGATGAAAAGGAGCTTTCAGTAGCGGAGGTAGAGGCTAGCGAGGAGCCAGGGAAGAACGATAAACCACTCTATCATGTGGGCGATCTAGTTTCTCTCCGCTCAGACCCGGAGAAACTATTTCCTATCATCGAAGTTGTTGGTGGAGCCGGAGAGCGGCGCTATCGGGTATTCGAAAATGGCACCAAGGCGACCTATTATGAAAGTCAGCTACGGACACCTCCGGATGAGCTAGAAGAGCGACCAATACTTCGGGGGGAGGAACTAGGGGCGTTTCTCAGCGGATTGCATCTCCTGTCCGTTTCTACGGCCAGCCTTTTTTCGATGCGCGCTGGGCGGATTCAGTTCGTTCCGTATCAGTATCGGCCAGTTTTGAAGCTAATTCGGTCAGACCGACCACGCCTCTTAATTGCTGACGAAGTCGGGGTTGGAAAGACGATAGAGGCTGGCCTCATTCTGAAGGAACTCAGAGCACGAATGGACCTTTCTTCCGTCCTAATCATTTGCCCGCGACCTCTGGTCGCCGAGCGGAAATGGCTGTTGGAGATGAAGCGCTTTGACGAGGACTTTACAGCACTCGATGGCAGGCTCCTCCGTCATTGCCTGCAAGAGACACATTTGGAAGGAGAATGGCCCGACCAGTATGCAAAAGCGATTGTTCCTTTCTCCCTATTCGATTCTGATCTCATTTATGGAAAAGAGGGCCGACGAGGCTCGAAGAAGAAGGGTCTTCTCAACCTAGATCCGCCACCTAAGTTTGACTTGGTGATTGTCGACGAAGTTCACCACATTCGGAATCCAGAGACTTACCTCCATCAAGGTATCCGATACTTCTGTGACAATGCCGAGGCCGTCGTTTTTCTAAGCGCGACTCCTGTTCAACTGGGTAACGAAGACCTTTTCACTCTCTTGAACGTCCTCCAGCCTGACGTGGTCATCGATCAGGCGAGCTTCGCACAAATGGCCGAGCCAAACCGATACATCAATGCGGTTGTGGAAGGGTGTCGTGCTGCTGGGCGGGATTGGCAGGAAGATGCCCGAGCTTCCCTCGCGCAGGCAGGCGAAACAAATTGGGGGCGTTTGTTCTTACAAGAGAACCCAGCCTTTCAAGGTGCATATGACCTCCTCGGTTCAGATTCGGTTTCGGATCAGGAACGAATCGGTCTCATACGCGATGTCGAAGGGCTCTACACGTTCAGCAAAATGATCAACCGCACTCGTCGGAGGGACATCGGCGAGTTCACCACTCGTAAGCCCGAAACGCTGACCATCGACTTCACGTCTTCTCAGGCAAAGCTTCATGAAGAGCTTCTGGCGGTTATAGCGCAGATCCTTGCTGCGTGCCATGGTCAGCAGAATGTTAGATTCATGATGACGACAATCCGGCGTCAGGCCGCGAGCTGCCTATACGGTCTCGCACCCATGCTCGACGATATCCTCGGTGGTAAAATCAACCAGCTTGAGGCAATGGTTGCCAGTGACTCTGAGGCGGATGTCGACTTCTCTCTGGTTGGAGAGATCCGGACGCAAATTAGTTCAATTCTGGACCAAGCGAGGAACTTAGATGGCAAGGATCCCAAGGCAGACGCCTTTGTGAATGCGATCAAAGCAAAGGGTCGAATGCCCAAGAATAAGGCAATCGTTTTCAGCACATTCCGACACACTCTCGGATATTTGTCGCTAAAGCTTCAAGAAACCGATCTTCGATTTGGTGTGATCCACGGGGACGTTCCAGATGAAGAGCGAACCGAGCTTAGTTCTGCTTTGTTGAATATTTGATTGACTGAAATACATTATCTGGTAAGAATGAGAGACTGGCAAGAAAAAACGGTCTAAAAGCCGGCTGCCAAATTCTAAACCGCAAAAAGCGGCTTCAAAAAAAGC
>Ga0209284_10007134_pt1 | contig 10263 bp, 10 predicted proteins | sample FRY03_FD_187211 | JGI IMG/M metagenome (GOLD analysis project Ga0209284, IMG submission 187211) | Freshwater microbial communities from Lake Fryxell liftoff mats and glacier meltwater in Antarctica - FRY-03 (SPAdes) (version 2) | ecosystem: Environmental > Aquatic > Freshwater > Ice > Glacier... | reverse complement strand
AGATGGGTCATACCCGAGATGGAGACGAGCAGAAGGGTCAGCCCAATGGCCACCCGCCCATTGCGGTAGACGCTCGAGGGGTGCCGGAACAACCACACTGCCAGGGCGATCAAAATCACAGGGAGCGCGAACGCAAGTCTTCCCAACAATCCGCCCACGCTGTAGATATCAAGAACTTGCGCCCAGGTTTGGTTGTAGTTGAACCATTCCACGACAATTCCCACAATCGCAAAAAGCAGCAACGCGAAAGGAATCCCATCGCGCCGGTATTCCTTCGCCAGTGGTTCTGCGGAAAAAACCCGGAAACCTTGGCCCACAAATCCCGCAACACCCAACCACCCTGTGACAAGCGCAGAGGGGCCCCCTGTGGCCTGAGGGGTGACGACTCGGCTTCGGGGCCTACGTTTGGTCGCAGAAGTTGCGCCCGAGGCCTTCGAAGAGGTCGAGGCGCGAGCACGCGAGGAAGGGCTTCTAGCAGCCATAACCCCACGGTACCCGCCATTTTGGCGCGAATCGGGCAGCGAAACACAGGCCACGTGCCGTGGACAGAACACGTCACCAAAAACTCGTCCACGGATGCTCTTTAATTACAGTGACACCGTCTCAATATCGTTAGCGCGAAGCCGTGACGGAACTACGGAACGACGGCTTAATCCAAGGACTGCCCGAGGTCTTTACGCGACCACGGTGCGAATCACGCGTCCACCCGATAGCGTGTTATTTATGAGTGAGTGGAACTACACCCAGTGTGCCAAACCTTTTGCTTCCGCGGACGATGCCCGAGAGTACCTTCACGCAAAAGATTTTGCCGGCTGGATTCTGCAACGCGAGGAAGGCTTTTCTGCCGTTTGCCCCGCCTATCCCGAGGGCTACTACCCTGACGCTACCGTCATCGAAGAGGTCAATAACTCCCGCGATGAAATGGGAACAGAGAAAAACCGCGAGTCTTCTCTTCAGTGTTGCTAGACCAACTTCGGAGGTGGTCTAGCAACGAACACAAGGCTAAGAGACATTCCCCCTGCCAGTCAAAAAGCCGGGCCTTCCTGCCCCGCACCTCGATTAGGGGCAGGTCAGCGCTCTTCCAAGCCCCACGTTTGGCCGTATCCTCCGCTGTTTTCGGGCAAGGCCATTAGGTCGAGGAAAGGTTTAGCATCTAATGCTTCCGGACCGAGAACCCCTGAACCCGACCACGCCCCGGTTGCCAGTAACTCCAAAGCAATGGCTGGTGCCAGAGCTGTCTGCCACACCACGCACTGCGCGTCATAGTGTTCCATCGTCCACGCGTTATCAATGGCGTGATAGAGATAAACCGCGCGCGGCTTGCCCTCAAGGTCTTTTCCTGTCACCCACACGCCCGCGCAGGTCGTTCCCGACATACGATGACCAAGTGTTGCCGGGTCGGGAAGCACGGAGGCCACGAGGTCGCGGGGTGATACTCGAGCTAGATCGCGAAGGCCCGTTGCATCGGGCGCTGTGCGCACCGTTATGGGCTCGTTCTTATCCAGTCCTAAAAGGTGGAGGGTTTTGAGGACCCCAATAAACTCATCGCCCAGTCCATATTTGAAGGTCACCCGCTTCGCGTCAAGAAATCGGGGAACAAGCACTACTTCCTCATGTTCCACATTCACACACTCAACCGGCCCGATTCCTGCCGGGAAATCAAAGATTTCCGGTTCACTGAACGGTTCGGTAGTGAACCATCCCCTGTCCTTTTCGTAAATGAGCGGGGGGTTGAGGCACTCCTCAATTGTGGTCCAGATGCTAAAGGAGGGAGCAAAAATTTCCCGGCCATCATCATCGGTGACAACCAGGTTGGCGCCATCGCGGACCCCAATCTCATCGATGTCACTAAACAGGTGATCGCTCGCGTAGCGCGCGAACACGTCTGAAATCCCGGGTTCCACACCCATTCCCACCAGTGCGAGCCGGCCAGCCTTTTCCCATTGCTCTGCCCGCTCAAATTGCCAATCCCCGAGTTTAATGCCGGTTTGGTTGTAGGGATCATCGGGATGAGGATGAGAGAGGCTCATCGCCATGTCCATGTAGTCAGCTCCTGCGGCAAAAGATCCCTCAAAGATGCTTTCCACGAACGAGGGCTCGACCGCATTCATCACTATGGTCGCACCGTGCTTCTTAGCCACGCGAGCGACGTTGTCTGCGGATGAAGCATCGATTTGTTCAGCCTGAAACCTCGGTGAGGCCTCCGGAAAGCGCTCACCAACCCATGTGAGGACAGCCTCAGCGCGGGCCAGGTCGAAGTCCGAAACAATAACCCGTTCATAAAAACTGCGGGTAGCCAGAATCTTTGCGAGAGAATTTCCTACGCCACCTGCGCCAATCAGCAAAATCTTCATGACCTAACGCTAGCCCTGTGCGCGAACCAAAAACGACGCAGTACACCCCACAAGTCACGGCGGGTGATATTTCCACCTTCGAAGGTGTCAGCCGCAGGTGTTGGTGGCCGCCTGAGGGATTAAACTTCCGATTTTCTTATGACGAAAGAGACATCTAGTCCCCTGGTCAACACCCGAGAACCCGGGAAATACCGAGATGTTTTCCCTGGGGGTCCTCTTCTGCGGCGAAAGCGAGCTTCGGTCTTTCACGGCCCGCCAACCCTGTTCTGGGCACCCAGCTGACACAGTGCGGTGCGGGTGCGAAAATTCCTGGATATGTGGGGGTTCCGAGCAATCCTTCGAGACCCGCTAAGGGACTCGAAGGTTGGTGCGAACTCTCCCCGTCCTACCGGACATACATGGCGTGCATATGGGCCACAAGCGGGTCCTCTTCAGCCTCCAGGCCCACGCCGTGTCTGGCCTGCACTGAAGGCGGACAAGTAAGCAAGGGCTGCCGTTACAGCGGCGGGCGGGAAGAATGTTGACGCGAAACATGACTCATCGGTTTGGCGCCGTGGCGCGCGGGAAGCGCACGAGGGCCGCAGAAGTCAGAGCCAAGGCTGGAGTCGTTGCCCAGCCTTGGCCGCATCCCACGTCATGAAATGCTGCGGAAAGGGTTCTGCCTAGGCGGCAATAAACCTCTTTAGCGCTTCAATTCGTCCTAACCAGATGCGCTTGGACAGCTCTGCCTCCGGGGCAAATACTTCCGAGGCGTGATAGGCGCCAGGATAGACCCGGAATTCGCAGGGAATGCTGCTGTTCGCAAGCCTCAGAGCGAAGGCTGCGTCCTCGTCGCGAAAAGCATCCATCTCGCCCACATCGATAAAGGCAGGGGGAAGTCCCGACACGTCTTCTGCCCGTGCAGGGGCCGCATACCCATCGGCGGGCTTCCCACCTAGATACAGTGCCCATGCCTCGATGTTTCCCGAACGATCCCAAATTCCTACCTCGGTGACCTCGTGACTGGAGGCTGTCTCATTGCGATCATCAATCATGGGATAGATCGGCATCATGTATTTGATTTTCATGCTCCCGCGGTCTCGAGCCATCAAGCACACTCCCAGGATGAGCCCACCCCCCGCTGAACCCCCATAAATACCGATGTTGTCGGGGTCAATTCCTAGCTCCTGGGCGTTATCGAAAACCCACTGAGAAGCAGAATAACAATCGTTCAGGCCCGACGGATAGGGATTCTCAGGTGCTTTTCGGTAGTCGACAGAGACGACAATTGCGCCTGATTCCACAGCGAGCATCTGAGCTGTGCCAGCATCGGCTTCGACGCTGCCTAAAATCATGCCGCCACCGTGGACGTTAATCAGACCCGGCAACGCGCTCGTCGCTCCCTTCGGGCGATAGATGCGAATCATCTGATCACCATCCGGGCCGGGGATCATCCGGTCTTCCATCGTGACTCGAGGATCGAGCTCAGGTTCGACAAGGAGCTGGCTCACCACCGCTCGCCTCTGCTCAATGTCGGCAATCGCATTGAACCCTCCGGGTATTGCTGCGAGCAGGCCTTCCAGTGGCTCTCGTGATTCTGGGTCGAGCCGATTTCTTTCTTTAGACATGTGGCCCCTTCTCTAAGGTTAGGCAAATCGTAGCCCGGGTCATGAGGGGGGTCAATGGTGCAACGTGCCTCCATCACCTCACGAGTTGCGGGTTTCGAGCGGCCAGCTGTGCCGGGTAACGGTTGCCTGTACCATCTGCGCGAAGGACAGCATTTCGGGTGACCAAGACGCCATGAGTTTGCGGGTTCCCGGCCACCGCTGGGCGCTTCGCCAACTCAAAGCGTTTCGTCAGTTGGTCGGCCACGGATGGTAGGCCCCAGCGCCTCACCGCCACCATGATTGACCACAGCGGCGGAGTGGCTGTTTCTGACCGATGGGACTCAGCCATTCGGGTGCCACGCTCTCATACCCAGCATTATTCCCACACCGCGCGTGGGGTGGCGGGCACCAGGAAACTATGCCCGAGATTTTTATGCTGCCCTTCGAGAAGCAGACCTGCAATGCTTACGGTGCGAGTGATGCGACCCTCTGAGAAAGGTGTGTCCATCGCAAATCGCGATGACAGCACCCGTTCTACTGCCAACGGACAGTTTACACCGCTGTTTCGCACAGTGCCCCATCTAAGCTTCATAAATGCCACGGAGAGTGTTTCGATCGCCCTTCGTGCTTCTGCAATTGGCAAACATTTCTGCCGCTACTGCCAACGCGATGGCGTTTATCGCCATCCCGTGGCTGGTTCTGGAATTGACGGGTTCTGCGGCCATCACCGGCGTCGTGGCTGCGGTGGCCGCCGTGCCGGCCATCCTGATGTCACCTCTAGCGGGGCTCCTGATTGACCGAGTGGGGCGACAGCGCATTTCGGTGCTCTCCGACATTCTCTCAGGCGTATCCGTCTTGCTGATCCCGTTTGTGGCACTCGTGGGCCGTCTAGACCTCTGGGTCATTGTCGGTGCGGCCATTTTGGGGGCTCTGTTTGACCCCGCCGGGTACACCGCACGAAAAACCTTAATCGTGCCGACCGCGAAAGCCAGTGGCGTGGGGCTTGATCGAGCAAATTCTCTCCACGAAGCGCTGTTTGCGTTGGGTTTTGGTCTGGGTCCAGCCATTGGCGCGTTTCTGATTGGCGCGGTGGGAACCACTACGTCTTTTGCGGTCATGGGTATCTTTTTTGGCCTCGCCTCGGTTTCCGTCATGCTGATTCCCCCCGCCTCCACGCTGGTAGCCGAGGATGGAGTGGCTGACTCTGACACCTGGTGGCGGGACGCCATTGCCGGTTTTCGGGTTATCCGCCGGGACAAAGCACTGTTGACGGTCACGGCGTTTGTGGTTTTTTTGGATTTCTTTTACATGCCCACCGAAGTGGTCATCCTGCCCACGTATTTCGAATCACAAGGCAACCCGTGGGGAATGGGAATTGTCATTTCTGCGATGGCGATCGGCGGTGTGATTGGCTCCTATTCTTACGCGCCCTTGGCAGCCCGCGTCAGTATGCGCGCCATTGTGCTGGGATGCTCCATAGCTGCCACAACCCTCATGTTTGGGCTCGCATTTTTCCCACCGGTGTGGGTGATGGCCCTTTTTGGTTTTGCTTTGGGGGCAAGTTGGGGCCCCATGGGACCACTACTGAACACCATGGTGCAAACGCGATGCCGCCCGTCCGTGCAGGGCAGAGTCTTTGGAGCCCAAATGTCCCTGTTTGCCTCAGGCCCGCCGCTTGGCATGGTGCTGGTGGGAGGGCTGGTGGAAGGCCTTGGTGTGTTCCTGGTCTACCCGATGATTGCCGCAATCCTTTGTGTTGTCGCTTTGGCGATGGTGTGGATCAGACAACTCCAAGATATAGACCCCCCTAAAACACTCGACCCTCCGCCCTAACTCACTTCGGTGCACCACGCAGCATTGGGCGACACAGGGTCACCCGCTACCTGCTCTCCTCCGGCGCCTTTGCTGCAGGTTGCGTCGAAAAAGGAATGTGCACCCACCGCACAGCTCGATGACCTTTTGTGCCCGCAGCCAGCGAACATTCCTGCCCTCCCCCGCGGCGCAAACTGAGCGTTCCCACACCGCACTCCCCGCTCCGGGGCCTCCACCATTGTTAACTCCGACCAGGGCGGGGAACGGCACCACTGCGCACCGTGGTCACCTCGAGGTCGACGATGCCATGCCCGCGGGAGACGAAACCCGAGAAAGCGTACTCAAGAACCTCGCCGCCCTTGGCGGTGGGATGCGGCCAGTGGGATTGCTACTCAGAGCAGATTCCCGCCTAACACCGAGATTTCGCGCCGAAAACGCCGGTCTCACGAAATGGCCTCGCCATGAATCGAACCTCCCACCAAAAAATTTGGAGTCCATTCCTCAAGGCCAATATCTTTTGTAAACCGTAGGTTTTCGCTCGTTGCTCGACGACGGGTGCATCCAACGTAGGGTGAAACCATCAATCGAATTCGCCCATTCAAGCTGAGGTTCAGAGGCCCGGGTCCTTTGCTCACCGAAGGTCTTCCATTTAGGCCAGTAAGACCACACTCCCCCGTTGCCAGAGCTGTCTGCCACAGCACGGCTGCCCGTCATAATGTTCCATCGTTTACGCATCGTGGCCTGGGCTTCCGCAGACTTCCGATCGACCTCATCAACAAGAGTCTGATGAGGCAACTTGCCCGTCCATGCCGGCTGCACGGTAAGGTTCTGACTATGGATATTAGGGTCTACGGAAAACCAGAGTGCCCCGACTGGGCTCGCAGCCGAGCAGTCCTTCAGTCCCATGGTCTGGAATTTGGCTTTTACGATATTCTCTCCGACCCAAAAAACGCTGAAGTCGCACAAAAAGTCAGCCGAACGCAGTCCAGTCCTGTAATAGTTTTCGACGACCGAGCTTTCCTGGTCGAACCCAGTGACGAAGAGCTGAACGAGACTCTGAAGAACCACGCCCTCATTTAGTCCCCTCCACGAAGGGGCGATCTCACCGGAGGGAATCCTGGCCGCAGAGTTATTGATCGTGCGCAGGAATCTATCGTCGGTTTGATTAAATCCCCTCAGTGTGGTTCCACTAAACCCAGGCGTTGCGGGGGGCCACGGTGGTTTGGCCTAGTGACCTATTCCTCGAAGGGCCACCGCTAGAGATAAAAACCTAGTCCGCTGAAACATTCATTAAGTCGTTGGTGGCCTCTCGGTCATCAGTGGGAACATCATCGACCATGCGCCAAAAAATCCCTGCAAGGCCGAAACGGAATCCGATCAAGCCTTCTCCCATGTACGACCCAAAGGCGTCCTCGTTAGCCGTCATTCCAAATTTCGAGACCGCATCGTCATAAGTCACACGCTTGTAAGCTATGGGGTTTTCATCGACCGGTTCTTGAACAACCTCGCCGTAAGCAGACTGTGGCATTGTGTTTGCGACACTGCCGTCAGCTTCCATTGCCCAGGAGCTGTAGCCCCTAGCTTCTGGAACACCACAAGCTGATGTGGCAACGACCCCGAGAAGCGCAAGGGCTCCGAGTGAGACGGAACGACGTTTGAAAAACAATTTTGGCCTCATCCCATCACCGTAAAGGCAATGTGAACTCTGGTTTCGGCTACAGTCGTTCCAAACGCGTTCCTACATTTACCCGTTCCAGTCGTTCCACACGCGTTCCTATATTTGCTATTTACCTATTATTGGTGCAGGGTTTGTTCTAAGAAATTCTATTTTTGGGAACGCCTCAGGGTGGACCAAATGTCAGTGAAGATAGGCGGGTTTATTCCGAACAGTGTTGGCGTCATTGGAGAGATTTTTGCGGCCTCTCTTGATCACCTTGGGACCTCCGACACGGTGAGAGCTCTATCCCATGTTCTGAGCGAGCACTACGGAACCTCCTCTCTGTTGCTCTATGGGCTAAAGAACGACACCAGTCTCCAGCTCGTTGAGTCCTTTGGGTTTTCCGAATCCGTCCAAAATCAGTTTCGATCTGTCAGCCTCTTTGACAAACTGCCCGTCTCCGACAGCATTCGTGAGGGAAAAATAGCTCGATTTTCGGCTGAGGGGTTATTGGAGAGATATCCAACCCTCTCGGATCTGCGCCTGCCCCACGCCTCGTTCTACGTGGCGCCCTGTACATCTTCCGGTTCTCCTATAGGTGGGTTTATTGTGGGCTTCTTCGACTCAAAGGACGACGAAAATCTCCCCCTGATGGTTCTCCAATCGCTTCAGGTTGCTGCATTTCACGTGTTGACCAGGCAGCCTGGTTACTTGGAGGTGTTCTAGATGCTTCTGACTGTCGCTGAAGAGAATCACGTTTTAACAAGGCTCTTTCACCTCAGCACGATTGAAATGTCGCTCGGCAAGTTTCTTGGCGCCCTCTGTGTTGATGCACTCGGAGTGTTCGAAACTCGATCTGCGCTGATTTTTGGCTTGGAGACTGACTTCTCGATTCCGTTGCTCTCACAGTTTGGTCTCAAGGCACTAGAACAGGCTCCATATCAAGACCAACACTACGCGCAGGATTCACCCGTCACCCGGTGCTTCAAGAATGGTCTTATGGCTCTCGCTGCCGAGGACAGTGGCTGGCCGGGGATAGACAAAAACCACTGGGTGGTCTTTCTTCCCGTTCACCGGCGACAGTCAGTGGTCGCCGCGTTGGTCATTGTCGTTGCAAGAGACCCCGAAATATCTGCGCAGGAATTACTCTGGACCACAATTGCCAGAGGCGTCGCCCTCGCCATCGTCAGCAGATGGCAACCAGCTGACAAAAATACCTATGCCGCCCCGGCAAAGCTCCCAGAATTTTCCACGCGAGAACTCGACATTCTTCTACTCGTCGCAGTAGGGATGTCAAACCACCAAATTGCAAAACAGCTTCACCTTGGCTTCTCGACGGTCGGGCATGAACTTATGGTCATCTTTAAGGGGCTCGAGGTGAGCACCCGTAACGAAGCAGTGCGCCGAGCATCACTGCTTGGCCTACTGACTCCAGAGGGCCCCACTAATATTTTGGAGGCCTAACGAATCACAGGCCAAAGAGAGCCTGCACAGAGAACAGGTCAGGCGGTGGATGTGTGCAGCCGTCACCGTGGCAGACGTTTCGCCCCAATAAACGGAACCGTTCGTTTTCTTGTCAATGTTAATGCAATCGATGCGTTCGTGCATTGAACGTGCACTCAAATTGCATGCCCTTAAGGAAACTGATGGGTTCCGACAGTAGCCGGTCGGAACCCTACTGAGCGCGGATTCCGAGCTAATAGCCCGATTCCACCCGCAAAACGCCGGTTTTACGAAGCGCCCTCGGCAGGAGTCGAACCTGCGACCAAAAGATTAGAAGTCTTCTGCTCTATCCGCTGAGCTACGAGGGCTAGCGTGGAAGAAATCCACCCTTAGAAGTGTACAGGCGGCTAAAAAACAGACTCCCCGTGCCGACGGCAACGGGGTGTCTTGGCAAAGCATTATGCTCACAGGTTTTTCAGAGTCGACCGGTGTTTACTCAGAATGTGAATTCTCCTCTACGACTCCGCATGCCTCTCTCCGGGGCAATCACAATCACCCTGGGATTGATGACGCTGTCCGCGTGCACAACAAGTGTCAAAATGGGCTATACGGGTTCTGACTCCTCCGAATCAGGAGAAAAATCTACCTCGAACTATTCGCAACAGGACATTATGTTTGCCCAGATGATGATTCCCCACCACGAACAGGCATTAGAGATGAGTGTGGTGGCTCTTGCCACGTCTCGCAACGATGACGTCCTTGACCTAGCCCAGCGCATCTTTGACGGTCAAGGGCCGGAAATTGAGCTCATGCACAGCTGGATAGACAGCGGCGCACGCGATGGTGGCATGAGCCATGAGATGCCAGACGGCACCATGATGGGCGACGACATCATGGGTGGGGGCGTGATGGAGGGAATGGTTTCAGACGAGGTTCTTGCCGAGCTTTCCACTCTGGAGTCGCCAGAATTTGACCGGCTGTTTTTGGAGCTCATGATTGGTCACCACGAGGGAGCCTTGGCCATGGTCCAGATGATTGAGGGTTCGGACAGCGCGGAAGCTCGAGCGCTTGCCCAAGAAATAACGGCAGCCCAGGAGGCTGAAATCGCACAGAGGAAACTCGTGTTGGAGGGTCTCGATAATGCGTAGAGCCCTCGGCTTGGGGATAGCAGTCGCCCTCGTAAGCTCAGGATGTTCGGCTAACACCAGCGCATCGTCTCTGGACCAACTAGAACATGTCCACAGTGTCGAGACAGACGGGGAACAGGTTTTTCTTGCGAGTCATCACGGTTTGTATACGTGGACAGAAGAATCCTGGCGCCTTGTGGGGGAAGAATTTGACGTCATGGGTCTCACCATTGATGACGGCGTTTTTTATGCCAGTGGACATCCAGGTCCCACGCAGGCTCTGC
>Ga0209284_10007131_pt1 | contig 10267 bp, 14 predicted proteins | sample FRY03_FD_187211 | JGI IMG/M metagenome (GOLD analysis project Ga0209284, IMG submission 187211) | Freshwater microbial communities from Lake Fryxell liftoff mats and glacier meltwater in Antarctica - FRY-03 (SPAdes) (version 2) | ecosystem: Environmental > Aquatic > Freshwater > Ice > Glacier... | reverse complement strand
CGCACTTGAGACGGCGACAGTTCTTCACCCGGACCTATGCCCGCAGTCGATCGGCCGAACAGCACTCCGGTAGCCGACTTGAAAACCTTAGCAATGTTTCGGATGATTTTTCCGCCCACGTTCAACCTCTTTTCCAAAGATCAGTCCCGTTCATTTCAACACATCCTCTAGTTTCGGTAGCACAATCTCAGGGTTCAGTTCCCGCGCCTTCACGCACCACTTGTCAAACTCGTCTTTTTCAAGACTCACCACTGGCCGGTTATTCAGGGTAGATTTCATGTCATTGACCGTCTGGATCAGCGAACCACGCTCACCAATCGTTCGACGCATTTCATCGACTGCTATTTTTACAGTTTCAACTTCCTGCATTAATGCCGAAGGTGGCACCTTGAAAACAATGACCATGATCGAGGCTTGGATAAAGTTGGTCAGTATCAGAAAAGTAAACAGCCAACGACCTTGTGGCCCCGCTGAAATGTGACTCGTCATTTCAACTTCTCCGATATCAACTTGTCCAGCAGAGTTGTTGACAGTTTCAGGTGATCCGCCAGTTCCCGAGACTCTCTCAGCGAATCGAGCAAGTCCTGATGCGATTTCTCTCGCGATTCTGACCGCGAGTCCTTGTCCTTTAACATAGGCTGCATCATCACAACCCAAATGATGAGTACTGAGACCAATTGAAACGTCTGAGTTCCCGAAGGCGAATTGAGTATTTTCAGCAGGCTTCCCAAAACATTCATTGGCAAGTCCTCTGTTTTGCTGTTCGTCTCTGGCATGGGTCATAGTTCCGTTCCTGCATCCATTATCGTCAATACCTCACATAAACTGCAAAACCCTCATCGACCATCTTGTCGTTGATTTGGATTTCATCTTTGTACACGGATGCCAAATACCGTCCGTATTTTTCGCGACCGTTTTTGTAGGTCACAAGTTCTACAGATGAACCTGCTGGTAGCAGCTCCCTGAGCCTCGCTGCCGACTTGTCACCGTCTGGTTTCTGCGGCCCTCTGACTTCCGGAGCATTGATTCGTGCAAGACGCACTTGCACAACCTGACGAAGTCGGAACCCGTGATCGATCTCTACGGTAATCGTATCGCCGTCATGCACGCTCAGGACGGTCACATGCCGGAAGGTGCGTCCTGTTTCATTCACCGCTTGGCTCCGGCTTGTTCACTTGTCACGTCGTTGTCACGAGCATTCAATCCCATCACAATGAGGCCGATCGCTGCGACGATCTGGGTGTATTCAGGATTCGTTAAAGGATCACTGTCAGTCAAGGTGATTGCCTGCGCCAACAGGATTGCCAATCCAGCAAAGATCCCGCTAAGTGATGTTTTCCATGACTGCTTTTTCATTACTGACTCCCTGTGTATACCCACAAATCGCCCACAGACTTCATTGTTAGTCCGTCCACAGAATGATACGGCGTCACGCCGATTCTAACACTTTCGAACTTGTCACGCAGCTCAGCGAGCAGTTCTGGATATAAATAGCAGAAAAGTGCTGTAGTTTTCCACCTCTTCGTGTCGAAGTTTCGCGCGTCGCCGATGATGATTGTGATCTTGCCGTCTAGTCCTACTGACTTGACGTTTTCCCATGCCTCGCCTGCTTTCTTTGCATCAATTTCAATCCCGACCGCAGTACATCCGGACGCCTGTACGGCCGCAATTAGTATTTTGCCATCGCCACAACCGAGATCCGCGAAGACGTCATCTTGAGTCAAATTCATTAAGGCAATAGCCTGCTGAACGACATCCATTGATGACGGCTCCTGACCGTAGTCTTCGACTTGCGGCGGTTCAACCCTGATCGCCATCGGCTGATACTGCTGCAATCCTCGCTGGATCTGATTGCACATAGCGCAGTTTGGATTTGAGCAGACGCGACCGGAGTACGATCTGCCGCCGTACATCACTGATGCCGGTCGGCTGTAGGCAGGTTGTGAAGCCGATTTCGCGGAGAACGAAAACCGCCCGTCCCCGTTCGAGCTACTGACGATTACGTCAGGAACCTTCGTAGCACTCCAGCTTGGATCTCCGAATTCGTACGGGACATGCGGAACACTGAACCCGAATCGAGCTTTGCATTCAGCAATCGTGAGAATGTTCGCTTGCGACCACCCCTTGCCGAGGAACCTCTTTTTGGCCGCTGGACACGCGGGACACCACGACTCGCTGACCAAGTACCATTGCTGGGGCGTCACTGCCTGCTGGATGACTGGCTGGACGATCGGCCGAACGACTGGCTTCGGTGGCGTGACCTCGGTAAAGATCTCTACTGGCTGTTCCGCAGTCGCGGAGCCAGACACAACGAACGACCCGTGCCCGCGAGACACTGTGATGCTCTGAGCTTGTACTGCGGAGCAGATAAGCAGGAATGCGATCAGTGTTCTCATGTTTTCCTCATCTTTCCAACTTCAGACGCGAGCCACTGTACTGCGGCGTCCTGCACCAAGACTTTCAGTTCAAGTGACTGCAAACGACTTTCGACCGTGCCGACTGGCGGAACAGGACCGGGCGATGGTCCGCCGCCGGGGATTGGGACAGGGACTCCACCGAACTGCTGCTTCATCCAGTTTGTGGACGGGTCGTTCACCGCCCACTCTGTCGGAAGCCCATTCACGATGCTTGAGTTCATTACGCCGCCCGGTGTGTGACCGCGACCCGTATTATGGCCGATCTCGTGCTTTATCAGAGTCACCCATTGCTGAATGATCTGCTCTGGTGTCGAGCCGCCCTGATATGTGCTCAGGAACTTACACCAGATAGTGGAATCACATCTTTCGTTCTGCCCAACTATCGCCAAGCCGATCCAGCCAGATGAGTTGCTGACGAACGACATCTCTGAGTTTACTGTGCCCGAAAGTGCTCCTCCGACCAGAAGATCTGTCTTCGACTGATCAACGAACCTCAGAAGCAATCCGACTCCTGCGTATGAATACTGGACTCGTTTGATGACTTCCGGAAACAGCGGACGAAGAAACGACGGCATGCCGAATGGATTGACTCGGATCATCGCTGAATGGAAGTTCCCGACTCCGTGGCATCCGGCCCAACCACCAGAACCCTGTGCAGGTTCTGACTGGTTGTCCTGCATTCGCTCGACAACCCGCTGGATGTCCGGGTCGTCGAACGCGAAGACCACTCCCGGTGGCGGCGAGTGGTCCGGGACAGGGCATCGTCCCAACTGAACGAACGCCTCCATCGCCGGGCCTAGTTCACCGTCGAAGTCTGGCAGGCGACCATGTGCCTTGAGGACTTCTTCCGTGTATCGCGCAGGGTCCATCTTTGACAGCGACATCAGAGCCCTGATCACGACCGGATCGGCGGCCGTCAGGTTCTTCAGATCTTCCGCGTGGACGTTCGGGCCATCTGTGTTTTCTGGCGACCAAAAGTGCCCGAATTCGTAAGCTGTCCTGATTGCAAACTGCTCGATCGTTTCGTTGGAGTTTCGTTGAGGCATTTAGATGATTCCTAGTGATTTGAGGAGAGTGAGGATCATTTGAATGATCTGTATGATCTTCTCGAAATCGAGCGCCTCCCCAGTAATCACTGTACCTTCCGGTTGCGCCGCCGCATGGCTGATTGCCTCCAGCGCCGATGCTGGGATGTTCCAAGCAAGAATAAGTCCTGCCTTGAGTTTCGCTGGATCGCTGGTGATTGCCGTGGCTGCTTTCACCCACGCGATCAGACGACCTTCGGCGTTCAGCGCAGTGTCAGCGATTTTGGACGACAACTCAAGAGCCTCTTTGAAATCTTTCTGTGGCACGCCAGCTTTCGCTAAGCTGTCGATGATAGCGGCGATCGCTGTGGCCTCTTTTACATCTTTCAGCGACTTGCTGGCGGCAGCAACTGCGACGACAGCTAGATCTGTCTCATCCGGCGTGACTGGCGGTAGAGGTGTTGTCCCGCCTCCTCCGGGACCGAAACCGTGTACGATCACATCAATCGCCACTGGCGTCGGATTGCCGGGCACATTGTCGATCATTTGAATCTGCCAGACACCCTTGGGTGTCACAATCTGAATGATCCCGTCTGCCATGCTGATCGAGCAATAGACGACTGACAGAATTAAACACAGAAACTTATTCATTTCAAAATCTCCTTCGTAACAATTAAAGAACTGACGCTGCTGCGACATCTTCGTCTGAAGATGCCAAATACTGATGGACACCTAATCGCGCTTGAGCCAAGGCACCTCTACGCGAGATCCCCGGCGTGTTTGCGACTATCTCTTTAGCTGCCAGGCGAGCGGCTCTCTTCGGCTTCTCAGTCACCCATTCCCGCTGCTCAGTCGCTGACATTCCCTTGAAGCAAGGCAGGTTCAGGATCAGCGGTATGAGAGAGACCCATGGAACCATCGGCTCGGCGGACTGTTCTGTTGCCTGCTCGATCGATGCGGCGATCTCTTGTTTTGTTCTTGGCATGACAAACGATCCTTTTGACATCTTACAGTTTTGACGATTTGTGACAATACAAAAAAGACGCCACCCGCCGAGGGCGTCTCCACATGCGCGACGAAGGGCACGCATGCAGCAACGACGGGTGGCTATTCGATGGAATCCGGTGACAACGACGTAACCGCCGCGATGAATCCTGCGCTGGACAGCCACATGGCGAACGATCCGCCCATCAGTAGCGCGACAGGCAAAGACACCCAGAAACCTATGCAAATCGGGCATTCGATGCCGTGGTTGATCCATCCGGATGTGAAACGCTTCTGGACGCGATTCCGGAATTTCGTGAACAGACCGGCTGGTCCGTCTGTGTTCGCCATGGAGAATGCAAGGCCGAATGAGATCAGCCATGCGATGAGGTAATCCATCAGAACTTCATCCTCCTTCGCTTCTTCCGCTGACCATCACCAAACACAAGTGAATTCGATCGCTGCGGTCCCGGCACACATCCTACAGCCGTTCCTGTCTTTATTGCAATTGAGCAATATGTCGAAACCAAAGTTTGGTTCCATCCCTTCCAGTTCAGCCCCTGTATCTCAAGTCCCTGAATCTCGCAGTCCGGGATCGGAATGTCGTTCATCTGATGCCTGCAGTGAATCCACGCCGGGTTTTGGTCGCAAACTTTCTCTTCGCGGATGATATCGCCGGGCTCGACGATCATGTGAACCTGCGCGAAGTCCGGGTGGTTGCGCCAGTTGCGGATCTTCTTGTTGTGGAAGATGTAGCCGTGTGGGAATGTTAACTGCGTGTTGTGTGACGCCCGCTTGGTCCGCTGGACGCACTCCATGAAAGTCGGCGAGAGGAAGTCATTATCTCCGATTTCAATCATGATATGCGGATGTGGTATCGGTTCGTCGTAGACCAGGACGTTCCTCGCGCCGACCGACGCGAATGACCTGGCGCGTGCGGCGAAGTGTTTGTCGTTTTCGTTTTGCAGCAGGATGATCGCGTAGCCGTCGTGAACCTGATTCTTCAGTGAAGGGATGAGTGTTTGCTTCGTGACGGAGTGTCGGTATCGAGACGTGTCGTTTTCGTCGTACTCGCTGCGGATTCGCAGATAGATCTGCATGTTACTCATGAACCGCTCCTTCAAGGAATCTTCCCGACTTCGTGGATCTGCGCCGAGACTGCAGAAGACTGACCATCCTGCTTGCTCTGTCCTGGTGATCCGGGTGTTGTGTGCCGTCGATGTATTTCGTGACTCTGCCGACCCAGTTCCTGAACGGCTCTCCAAGATGCAGAACTTCAAACGGCGGCCGAGCCTGCATTGGAAGTGGCCATCGCTCGTTGATGGTTATGCCTGATCCTCCTGCCCACAACCATCCCACATTGTGCCATGGAGGTCGTCCGAGAACAGGATCGCTGGCGTGGAATAACTGGAAGCATCCGCCGTACTCTTCGTTGTTCAGCATCAGTTTGTTCTCTCGCCATTGTTTCTCGGGAGGAACACTCTGTGGCAGTCGCTTCAGAATTCGTCGTCGCGCCGTGTAAACCCTGCCGGTCGTCGGCTCGAATCTGTGCCTACCTTCAGGGATGAGGATATCTGCGTCGAGCAGAAGAATCCATCCCGATCGACCGAGCACATCGAGTCCTTCCTCGATCGCTGCGGCTTTATTGAAGTACGCTCTCCTGCGATAGAATGCGTCTGTGATGTGTGTCGTCGCTCCATGTCGTTTTGCGACTTCGACCGTGGATGTGTCGCCCGGCGACGTGACGACCAGTGTCTCATCAACGAACGACTTGTTGTACGGCAATGTCAGATTCAGAATGTCGCTGTAGTCCACTGATATGACGAGGGCTCGTATCATTGCATCATGTTCGAAAAGTTGGCTGATGACCTGCCCGGACTTTCATCGTGCGTCCAGGCAAATAGTGCGAGAGTCTTTCGGTATGGTGCTGCCTCTGCAAGGGGCAGCACTTCGTGGAACTGATCCGCTGTCTCAAAGACCACACAGGTATTGAACTTTGGCTGGATGTGATCTTCGCCAATGGTCAGTGCTCCACCGAACTCCTCTGCAATCGTGTTGACGAACAGTACGATGGAATGCGTCCTGCGCCAAGTTTTTATTGGATGCCTCTCTGCGTCAATATGCCGGGTGAGATATCCGGACGGCGGCAGCATGTGCATACCTGCTGCGTGCATGTCGTAGTCGATGAACGAATCACCGATTCTGGTTGAGACAGATTCCGCCAAGGCATTTAATGCCTCTGCACAAGCCCTGGGAATCAATGAGTGATGAAGACTTCCGTACTTGTCGGCTGTCTTGCCTTGATATCGATGCCACCCGCTCCACGATATTTCCGGCCACGAGGCTTCTGCGGCACGAAGCAATGCGGGGTTGATTGCGTTTTCGATGATCTCGAATTTCATCGTTCAACAACCTTCATTTTGCACCGGATCTCGTGACAGCAGGCTGGAATGTATTTTGCCACCTGCTCGTCTGTCAGCATCGGGAACCGAGGACGCAATTCGTGATACGCGATGTCGATTTGATAGTGAATCGATTTTAACTCGAACACCTTGGTTGATTTAGGCCAGAATGAGTCTGGGCTTTTACACCAGATCTCTACTTGGCGATCAGACAGAACATGAACATGCCCAGTGGATGACGCCATTGGATGCATCCAGTGGGGGAAACGCAATTCGACATCTGCGCCATTTCTGCAGACACGAAGCACCTCTCCGAGAACACCTACAGCATTGTTCACATGCTCCAGGCAATGAGCCGAATAGACTTCACTGATGCTGTTGTCTTCGAACGGTAAAGGCTCCACTTCGAGGTCGATTTTGATATCCGAGCAGTCAAGGATATCCAGATTCAGGAACCCATCTCCACGAGGCGATCTTCCGCCGCCAATTTCCACTTTTCCCAATGTTTCCATATAGTTTTCTCCCAATAATCAGATCTGTAAAGATCATCGACGAATGTCAGAAACAAAACGCTTGTTTCATCAGCCTTACTGTGCCTTCCGAGCCAACTCTCAGTTCCATAGAACGTCCTGTCCAGTCCACGCCAATCACGACGCCCAAAATCAGCAAGACGCCACCAGAAAAATGTCCCGCTGTAGTGCCACTGATTATTGCCAAGATTCTTGAACGTACCGTATCGTTTGAAACTGCCCGTTGCAATCTTATCGCTGAGTTGTCGCTCTACGATAGGCCAGAAATCAAGGCAGGACTGATACATTAAGTCGGTCCAGGATCTGAGCGTGTCGGTGAAGTTGTCGTGCCGAACTCCTTTTGCATGAGCAGAAAATACGACTTCGTTTTCACCTGCAGATTCGGGATTAAGAAGCTCCAGCATCGCCACCCACGTCAGTGTCTCACGCTTCTTCTTTTCGTTGGTCATGTGGATGACGTGGTCAAATATCAATCCTCTCTGCTGCATGAATTCAACGACAGTCTCGTACGACTCTGTTGAACTATCAGTGACTATTGCTGCGATTTTTTTACCGTTGAAAAGTTCCCATCGCTTAGACAACTGATCGATATTCCACTTCCATCCATCATGGTTCTTCGCTGGAAAAATATGATACGTCAGATGCCGTATTTCCGATTTTTTTGTTCCCGTCGAATCCCAGTCGATGCCTATTGAGCATGGTGCCGTGTCGGGTTTTACATACACGATCTTGTTTGATCCAGAAGATCTTAAATTTCGGTTTCTTCTGAAGCTCGTGGGCGGTACTCTTCTGGCGCGAATCTTTGGTGCTTGTTTAGCACGGCACTCACTGAGTGCCTCCGTCAAAAACCACCCGGCTCCGGCGTTCAAGACTGCCTTCGGCCACAACCCGTCATCCTGCCACGCGATTGCGTACTGACACTCCGTCGAATTCGCGATCGCCACCTTCAGCATCTCTGTATTCGAGACGATCGTGTCGATGATGTATTCACGCTTCTCTTCGCACTCAGCGATGCCCCACTTGTCCATGTGCTTCGCGAGCGGGATGAGACCGCATCCTCGGCGGAATTTTCGCCCGAGGATTGTGTCGAGGATTCTTCGTAGTGTGGTTCCGACGAGGACCGTCATGTTACATTTCTATTCTATTATGTGGAGGCGATATGGACGTAGTGTCCGTACTTCGCGTTACGGTGGTGAAACTGTGATCGTTGCGGGACACCAAGGTAAAATTGCAGGAATGACAGTATTCCAGTCGTCAGGATTTCCGCTGCCTATTGAGTTGTACCCAGCTATCACAAATGACTGTGATCCGTCTGGATTAAAGATCCCAGGTGATATCCCGCCCGACATCGCTCCGTAATCACCAGTTCCGTTTGGCACATATCGATAATACCAAACTCCTGGACCGAACGGTGCATGCTGCTGCTTCTGTGTTAAGATCAGCTCAGCGATTTCTTGTCCATAGATCAACCGAACCGAATCATTAAGTCCAGTATGGGTAAATGTGAGTGAGTTGTCGTCGCGAATCAGTGTCCATGGATTTGCTTGTGATACAGTCGATAGCTGCGTCGTGCCACCGCTGATTGCGGACGAAAACTGAAATCTGTAAGGCCGCGTGGTGGCTCTTTTCGCGTTCACATTCAGGGCGTTGATGCCGCGTATGAAATGCACGTAATGCGGAACGACGTTTCCGTATCTTCCTCCCATCGTGCCGTTGAATGCCCACGCGGCTGCGTTCAGATCGAAACCTGAAACACCTACCGTAACATCAACCTCCAGCCATATATCAACCTCGATTGTCTTGTCGGCCACATCCGTCGTCGTGATCGCGGCATTGGATGATCCTGCATTAAAGTATGAATTTGTAATTGACTGACCTGCGATCGCACCTGACAGAGCGACTAGGCCAGACACGTCAACGTCATCCACAAGTACCCGCAAAAATCGAATTCTGCTGGCGTAATTTTTCCACGCCCCGAACGGAAGTGAAACACTCAGATTCTTGGTTCGTGATCTTTTGAAATGCCCTGACAGCGGGGGGCCGACACTACTAGGCGGGGCCGATCTGAAAATCGGGGGGGTCAACACCGCGCCGCCGAACGATGGCGATGCGGACTCAGAGGCAAAAGAATTCTTCTGAAGCGTAAAGCCGCCACCGCTGAGCTTAAATCGCATCGGCTGCATTAATCGCTGCCATCGTCCGCTTGTTCCCGGAGGCGTGCTGTCTGGCGTAGGTGGCATGATAGCTCGCCACACATTGCCCACAAAAGGAAGATTTCCGAACGACCATGCCGTCGTATATCCAGCAATCGTCGTGTCATACGTTTGCGGCCCGACGACTTCCATCTGTCGATTCCAGTCGGCCATTATAGGCGATCCACAGCGGCAGTTGCAGTTTGGTGGCATTCCCATTATGTCAAACCCGTCCATCCATATGAAGGCTCGCACGCAACCCAATACAGATCCCAGACTCCATCTTCGAATTCCAACTTTCCGAATGTGCCGTCTTCTGCCGTCAATGTCTCATCGAAGTTTTTGAAGTCAATTCTATCTTCTGTGACCTCCAGTTTTCCTGTTGTTTCGTTACGAGATAAAACTGCAGCGTATCCATCTGTGGGCGTTCCAGTTGCACTTGCCGGTGCTTCTAATAATCCAATAATTACAATTCGTTTGCGAATACTTGAAGAGACTGCCTGCCCCAGCACCTCCCATCGCTTCGAGTCCTCGTTGTACAGGACGTAGAACGTATCTCCGGTGGATTTGCTCGCCTGGTCATTCAATCCCTGCAGGACGTCCCACGCGCGGAACGGTCCTCCGATCGTTTCTTTGTTGTGCTCGCCTGACCGCTTGTTGAGTCGGACTTGTCGCACCATGCCGGAAGGAACGTCGTCCAGGGCTACGTCGAGATCT
>Ga0209284_10007127_pt1 | contig 10272 bp, 11 predicted proteins | sample FRY03_FD_187211 | JGI IMG/M metagenome (GOLD analysis project Ga0209284, IMG submission 187211) | Freshwater microbial communities from Lake Fryxell liftoff mats and glacier meltwater in Antarctica - FRY-03 (SPAdes) (version 2) | ecosystem: Environmental > Aquatic > Freshwater > Ice > Glacier... | reverse complement strand
CTGCCGCAAAGCAGAGGCCAAAGGTGCATGGGCGATGATGAAAATGCCATTCATTGCGGTGAATTATCGGCTTTGATGCTTAGAAAATAAGCGTATGACGCGATACAACAACACAAATACACAGCCATGGCAGCCTGAAAACTCAACGCTTGGCTCAAGCCGCTGGACGCAAAGCCATCAATCAGCAAGCCAATTCCCCACTGCACCACAAACACGCCGGCAAAAATTCCGAGGTTATAGGCGGACAGCGCACGCCCTGCGAGTGATGACCGAAACGCCATACCCACGGCGGGCTGGGCCAGCCCCATAACACTTGAGGCAACGCAAAACAAGGCCCAGCCAAGCCAGCCAATGGATGCGCCACCCCAGATATTGAATGCCAGTACCAGCAGGCTCACAGGCGTGCCCCAGGCAATCAGGCGCTCGGCGCTCCAGCCGCTTTTTGTCAGACGCGGATTGAACAGGCCCCAGCACCAGAAGGTCATCAACATGCAGCCGTTCAGGTAAAAAAGACCCGTCGCTGCTTCGAGCGGCGTGTAGCCTGCCACCCTGACCATCCACGGTCCGGCCCACAGGGTTTGCATGGCCACCATGCCGCCGTAATTGAAAAAGGCGATGGGCAACATCTTGCGGAAGTAGCGGCTCTTCCAGACCTCGGCATAGCTGGTGGCACCAGGTGCCGAGGCTGTGGGCAGTCGTTTTTCAGATAAGGGCCAGGGCGGTATGACCCACGCCAGCGCAGCCATGGCAAGCAGTATCAGCAGCGCCAAAATCCAGAACAGGGGGCGCCAGCCCGTGAGCGGCAGCAGCCACTGCACCGGTAGGGTCGATGACAACATGCCAAGCGAGCCGGTCATCAGCATCCATGAATTGGCGCGCAGTTGGGTGGCCGCACTAAACCAGCGCCGGTAGCCCGTGAGCGGTGCCATCAGGCAGGCACCCACCCCCATGCCGACCAGCACCCGTGCGGCCAGCAACCCGGCAAAACTGCTGGCCATCGAAAAGGCCAGGCAACCCAGCACGGCAAGCCCCAAAAAGCAAAGGATGACGCGCTTCGGGCCATGCCGATCCAGCCACTGGCCCAGCGGCAACTGGATGGCCGCGAAGCCGAGAAAATAACCACCTGCCAGCAGGCCCAAATCGCGCGCCTGCAAGGCAAACTCCTGCGTCAATATCGGTGCCAGGGTGGCGGTGATGGCGCGTACCAGCGCCGAGCAAAAATAGGCTGCAGCAAAAGCCAGGAAAACAATCACGCCGGTTTTGCTGTCCAGATAATCGGTATGGCTGGACGCATCAGGTGCGACTAAGGATGTTGTCATGAGCTTATTCAAAACTTATTTAAACTTCAGGCTGGAGAAAAAAGTCTCGCTCACGTCTGGCGGGATTTTCCCCGCGTACAACACCACCTGAAAAACCTGCGAGCCTTGTGCAAAGTAAGCGGCCTGGCCCGTCACAGCGCTGCCATCGGCACGCTGCCCCTGCGCCTTGACCAGCACAGCCGGAGCGTGCAAACCTGCACCCGGCAGCCTGAGCACCACAAGCTGTGCGGCTTGCGGCGATGCCTTCATGTTGGCGAGCGTCAAGGCCTGCCACTGCGCCAGTACCGGTGCGGCTTTTGCAGCGTCACCCAAGTCCGCCACGGCCACCGCAAAGGTTGCACCGCCCGCGTCGCATCCGGTCATGGTCAGCGCTGTCGGCTGGCCGCCTAGCGGTACTGTTTTTTGCGCCTTGTCGGGCTTGCACGGCAACAGCAGGCTGAGGCGGCTGTTCTCAAGCCGTACATCGCGCCAGTTGAAGGTCGGGCTACAGGCCATCAATGCAGCCAGACAAGCAGCCAGAAAACCAAAAGTCGATCGATGCATGTTGGCGTTGCGCAAATTAATAAGTAAACATGGCACTTTACAGGCATTCATATGCTGGCCCGGACTATGCCCTGCCCTTTGCACCAGATTGACGCTACATTTGCACCAATCTGGGCATGGCGCTTGCTTGACCAGCGCTTCAATTCAATTAAATTCCGAGCATACCTATGTGACAGGTGAAAGTGGCGCGGTCCTTGCAAGTGTTGTACATCTTCTTTTTGAAAGGTGCGCTCCATGTCTGACTACCCTTCTTCACGTTTTTCGCCCTACGATGCCGACCAGCCCCTGATGCTCAAATGCAGCTGCGGCAAAGACCATACGGTGGCCGATCACCACGCTGCGGTGGCAGCCGATGCCGCTGTAGTGGAGTTGCGCAAACGTAGTTTGACAAGTGAGTTCGAAGCCTATTCCAACGAATTCATTGAAGCCACACTGGTCAAAGCCATCTTTCCGAAGGACGATGTGCGCCGCCGCTTCCTCAAGGCCGTCGGCAAGGGCACGGCGATAGCGGCGATTTCCAGCCTGCTGCCGATTGCCAGTATGCAGGCGATGGCACAGGAAAAAGGCAAGCTTGAAAAACCCAATCTGAAAATCGGTTTCATCCCCATCACTTGCGCCACGCCGCTCATCATGGCGCACCCGCTGGGCTTTTACAGCAAAGAGGGCCTGAATGTTGAAGTCACCAAGACGGCAGGCTGGGCACTGATACGCGACAAGATGATCAACAAGGAGTACGACGCCACGCACTTTCTGTCACCCATGCCGCTGGCGATGTCCATGGGCGTGGGCTCCAACCCGGTGCCCATGAATGTGGCCACGATCCAAAACACCAACGGCCAGGCCATCACGCTGGCCAACAAGCACAAGGACAAGCGCGACCCCAAGATGTGGAAGGGCTTCAAGTTCGCCGTGCCTTTCGAGTTCAGCATGCACAACTTTCTGCTGCGCTACTACGTGGCCGAGGCCGGCCTGAACCCCGACACCGACATCCAGATCCGCGTGGTGCCGCCGCCTGAAATGGTGGCCAACCTGCGCGCCGGCAACATCGATGGCTATCTGGGCCCGGATCCCTTCAACCAGCGTGCGGTGTACGAGGAAATCGGCTTTCTGCACCTGCTGACCAAGGACTTGTGGAACGGCCACCCCTGCTGCGCCTTTGGTACGTCCACCGACTTCATCCAGAAGAACCCCAACACCTTCGCAGCGCTGTACCGCTCGGTGCTGACCGCCGCCGCCATGGCGCGCGACCCAAACAACCGCGAGCTGATCGCCAAGGTGATCTCGCCGCAGGCCTACCTGAACCAGCCCGAAACCGTGGTGGCCCAGGTGCTGACCGGTCGTTTTGCCGACGGCCTGGGCAACATCCGGACCGTGCCGGACCGTGCCGACTTCGACCCGATTCCGTGGCAGTCGATGGCGGTGTGGATGCTGACGCAGATGAAGCGCTGGGGTTACGTCAAGGGCGACATCAACTACAAGCAGATCGCCGAGAAAGTCTTTTTACTGACCGACGCCAAAAAGCGCATGGCCGAACTGGGCCAGAAAGCGCCCGAAGGCGCGTACCCCAAGTTCACCGTCATGGGCAAGGTGTTTGACGCGTCCAAGCCTGACGAATACTTGAAAAGCTTTGCCATCAACAAGATGGCCTAGTGGAAATGTTCAAGTCGTTGAACTTCAAGGCCACCCTGGTCTCGGTGCTTCTGCTGCTGGTGTTTCTGGGGGCGTGGCAGCTGGCCACGTTGCCGGTCACCAGCGGCGCAGCCGGGCCTGCCGTTTCAGCCGAGCAGGCCGAGTACCTGAAGATGCTGGGCAAAGACCCGGGCACCGCCAAGGCGGGCGGCTTTCCGACGCCGCTGCAAATGGGCCAGACCGCCTGGAAACATTTGTCCGATCCGTTTTACGACAACGGTCCGAACGACAAGGGCGTCGCGATCCAGCTCGGCTATTCGCTGGCCCGTGTTGGCCTGGGTTTTCTGCTGGCCTGCGTGGTCGCGATTCCGCTGGGTTTTGTCATCGGCATGTCACCGCTGCTGCGCCGCGCGCTAGACCCTTTCATCCAGGTGCTGAAACCCATCTCGCCACTGGCCTGGATGCCGCTGGCGCTCTACACCATCAAGGACTCATCGGCCTCCGGCATTTTCGTGATTTTTATCTGCTCGGTCTGGCCCATGTTGATCAACACAGCATTCGGTGTGTCAGCCGTCAAGCGCGAATGGCTCAACGTCGCCAGTACGCTGGAAGTCAACGCTATGCGCAAGGCCTTCCAGGTGATCTTGCCCGCGGCGGCACCAACCATTCTGACCGGCATGCGCATCTCCATGGGCATTGCCTGGCTGGTGATCGTGGCCGCCGAGATGCTGGTCGGCGGCACCGGCATTGGCTACTTTGTCTGGAACGAATGGAACAACCTGTCGTTGACCAATGTGATTTTTGCCATCGGCGTGATCGGCGTGATGGGCATGCTGCTGGATTTGAGTTTTGCGCAGTTGCAAAAAGCGGTGACCTATGTGGAGTGAGGCCGGGTTATTGGGGTCAGACACCAATTTCGCTGCAGTGCAGCCTACGGGCGAGCCAAAGGCTCAGCGAATTTGGGCTCTGACCCCAAAAACCCCTACGCCAAGCCCAACAAGGAAAGAAAACAACATGCAGGGTTTTCTCAAGATTGAGGCTTTGAGCAAAGCCTTTGTCGCTGCCAAGCCGGTTTTTGTCGATGTGTCGTTCACCATAGACAAGGGTGAATTCGTCTGCATCATCGGCCACTCCGGTTGCGGCAAGACCACCATCCTGAATGTACTGGCGGGGCTGGACAGCGCCACCTCAGGCCACGTCTTCATGGGCAACCGCGAGATAGCCGGGCCCAGCCTGGAGCGCGGCGTGGTGTTTCAAAGCCATGCACTGATGCCCTGGTTGACGGTGCGCAAAAATATCGCCTTTGCAGTGGTGTCGCGCTGGCCAGAATGGACGGCTGCACAGGTGAATAAGCATGTTGAAAAATTTGTAGCCATGGTGGGCTTAAGCCCCGCCATCGACAAAAAACCGTCGCAACTTTCAGGCGGCATGAAGCAGCGCGTCGGCATCGCACGCGCCTTTGCCATACAGCCCAAAATGCTGCTGCTCGACGAACCCTTTGGCGCGCTCGATGCACTCACGCGCGGCACGATTCAGGATGAGCTGATGACCATCGTGCGCGATACGCAGCAGACGGTTTTTATGATCACGCACGATGTAGATGAAGCGATTCTGCTGGCCGACCGCATCATTCTGATGACCAATGGCGCGGAGACCAGCGATGGCTACGTTGCAGGCGGCATCGGTGAAATAGTGATCAACACCCTGCCGAAAAAACGCACCCGGGCCGAGCTGCACCACCTGGACGGCTACTACGACTTGCGCAACTACATTGTCGATTTTTTAATCAAGCGAGCGAAAGCGCACTGAGGCACATTGAGGCGCATTGAGCCGTAAAAACTGTCCCCTCAAATGCAATTCACCATCACTTCAAAAACAGGAGCACACAAAATGAGACGCAACGACATCACCGAGAAAATCATCAGCACCAAGGTTGCCAAAGGCATCACTTGGGAATCAGTCGCCAAAAAGGTTGGTCTGAGCAAGGAGTGGGTCACCGCTGGTTGCCTCGGTCAAATGACGTTTGATGACAAACAAGCCAAAATCATTGGCAAGATTTTTGGTTTGACAGCGGACGAGCAGAAGTGGCTGCAAGTTGTGCCGTACAAGGGCTCATTGCCCACACCCGTACCCACCGACCCACTGATCTACCGCTGGTATGAAATCGTCAGCGTCTACGGCACGACGATCAAGGAATTGATCCACGAAGAGTTCGGCGACGGCATCATGAGTGCCATCGACTTCAGCATGGACATCGTGCGCCAGCCAGACCCCAAGGGTGATCGCGTCAACGTCGTGCTGTCGGGCAAATTTTTGCCTTACAAGCAGTATTGAGTTGCTATTGACAGGTTGATGAGCGGGTTCGCGGTCCTAAGCCGATACGGGCAAAATACCTGTATGAACTCTCTAGACGGCATCCGCATCCTCGACCTGTCCCGCGTACTCGCTGGCCCGTGGTGTACCCAGACACTGGCTGACCTGGGGGCTGATGTCATCAAAATCGAGCGGCCCGGCAGCGGCGATGACACGCGCACCTGGGGCCCGCCGTTTTTGAAAGACGCGCAAGGCCTTGAGACGCAAGAGGCCGCTTATTACCTGGGCGCCAACCGCAACAAGCGCAGCATGACCTGCGACATCGCCATGCCAGAAGGCCAGGCGCTGATACGCGAGCTGGCACTGCATTGCGATGTGTTTGTCGAGAACTTCAAGGTTGGCGACATGGCGCGCTATGGGCTGGATTACGAATCCATCAAAGCCATCAATCCGCGTATCGTGTATTGCTCGGTCACGGGCTTTGGGCAGAACGGCCCGTATGCCGACCGCGCCGGCTATGACTACGCGATTCAGGGTATGGGCGGGTTAATGAGCGTAACCGGGGAGCGTGATGATTTAGGTGGTGGCCCGCAAAAAGTCGGCGTTGCCGTCGCTGACCTGATGACCGGCATGTACGCGGCCGTAGGCATACTCGCCGCGCTGCGCCATGCTGAAAAAACGGGCGAGGGCCAGCAGGTTGACATGGCGCTGCTCGACACGCAAGTCGCCATGCTGGCCAATCTAGGCGCCAACTATCTGGTCAGTGGCAATACGCCGGGCCGGGCCGGTAACGCACACCAGAACATCGTGCCGTATCAGGTGTTTGAGGTTGCTGCCGCGCCGGATGACAGCAAAGACCACCTGATACTGGCGGTGGGCAATGACTCGCAATACGCCAAGTTTTGTGCTGTTGCCAATATCCCTGAACTTGCCACCAACCTGCTGTTTGCCAAAAACCGCGATCGCGTGCTGAACCGCGCGCAATTGGTGCCAATTCTTGAAGCCGTGATGAAAACCCGCAGCAAGGCCGACTGGCTGGCAGCGCTGGAAGCCGCCAAGGTGCCGTGCGGCGCGATCAACAACCTGGCCGAGGTATTTGCCGACCCGCAGATTGCGGCGCGTCATATGGTGACCGAGTGGCAGCACCCGATCAAGAACGATTTGCGACTGGTGTCCAGCCCCATCAAGCTCAGCGCCACGCCGGTACGCACACCGAGCCAAGGTGGACTACCGCCGCCGTTGCTGGGCCAGCATACTGAAGAAGTTTTGCGTAGCCTGTTGAACTACTCTGATGTGCAGGTATCTGATCTGAAACAGGGCAAGATTATTTAATGCCCGCTTGGTTAAACTGTCTGCGTTGCATGATGAGTACTCCCGCAATGGTTAAAAAAATTAACGCTTCAAACTCAGTCACTCGCATGTTAGCGCTTGCTGTGCTCGGGGCGATATCCATCGCTGGCGCTGCGGGCATATCTGGGTGCAGTGGTACCGAGGCTGCACCAAATTCGACTTTTGTGTTGCTTGATGGCAGCAAGCAAACCACTGCCGACCTGAAAGGCAAGGTCACGCTGGTCAACTTCTGGGCCACCAGTTGCGTCACTTGCGTGGTCGAAATGCCCAAGCTCATCTCGACTTACAACAAATACAGAACACAGGGCTATGACACCATCGCGGTGGCCATGCGGTACGACCCGCCCAGCTATGTCGTCAATTACGCCGAGACGCGCAAGCTGCCTTTCAAGGTGGCCATTGACAATACGGGTGCAGTTGCCAAGGCATGGGGTGATGTGCAGTTGACACCCACAACCTATCTGGTCAACAAGCGCGGCGAGATCGTCAAGCAGTATGTGGGTGCGCCTGACTTTGTGGCGCTGCACAAGCTGATTGAAAAGCTGCTGGCAGAGAGTTGAAACGCGCGACCGAAACGCACCCTCTTTACAAGTAGGGGCCGCGGGACTGACTTTGCCAGACCGCAGGCGCAGCGCCCCCTCGGGGGGCAGAGAGCTACACGCAGTGAGCGAACGTGGGGGCCCTAGTTATTCTTTGCGGTAAGCGTCGTGGCAGGCCTTGCAGCTGCCAGCGGTTGCGCCGAATGCAGTTTTCAGGGTGTCGATGTTGCCAGTCTTTGCCGCGGCGGCGAGTTTGATGGATTCAGCACCCAGCTTATCGCTGTATTCCTTGAACTTGGCTTGCTCGGCCCAGATCTCAGGCTTGGCACGGGTGGGTATGCTGCCCTTGTCGGTATTCGGGCCAAATGCTGCCCAAGGCAGTTTGGCCATTGCAGCCACGATCTCGGCGTTGTCAGCTGCGGCTTTGGCATCGAACGGCACTTTGCCATTGACCATCGCACCGACGCGACCAAAGTGCGTGCCCATGACGGACAGCGCACTCTGGCGGTATTTGATGGCATCTTCAGGCTTGGCAAATTGCGCGGATGCGGGAGTAGCCATGGCGACCAGGGTAGCCGCCAGAACGATGCAGGCAAGAGCTTTCATGTTTTTCCTCGTGAGTGAGTTTGTTTTTAAAATCAGGCCTATGGCGTGGCTCAATGTCAAACGTATTGTGCTAGCGCCACGGTGCTTGAGTTTAGCGGCCTGGCATTAGTTCCGCAGAAACTAATGCTTGAGGGAAAGCACCAACTGCAGCGCCGGGGCCAAGTGGTTTTTGGGGTCAGAGTCCAAATTCATCGTGCCCTTGGCACGCCCTTCGGGTGCGATGCTTTGCATCGTAATGAAATTGGCGTCTGACCCCAATAACCCCACTCTGCTATAAAACAAACCATTACCACATCAGGAATCTCCATGTACGACAGCAGCAGCCTGCGCAAAGTCAGGGTTTGGGATTTGCCCACGCGGGTCTTTCATTGGGCGCTGGTGCTTGCGATTTTGGGCTCGGCGATTTCGGGGACGATAGGGGGCAACGCGATGGTATGGCACTTTCGCTCTGGCTACATCGTGATGACGCTGCTGCTGTTTCGGCTGGTTTGGGGCCTGGTGGGCGGACGTTGGTCGCGCTTTGGCGCTTTTATCTATACGCCGCAGACCATCATCGCCTACCTCAAGGGGCGCGGCAAGCCCGAGCATTCTGTTGGCCACAACCCGCTGGGCGCGGGCTCGGTGTTTGCCATGCTGGCGGTGCTGCTGGCGCAGGTCGGCAGCGGTTTGTTCAGCGACGACGACATCGCCTTTGCCGGGCCGCTGACGCGCTTTGTATCCAACGCGACCGTGAGTTTGGCAACCAACTACCACAAGAACATCGGCAAGTGGGTCATCCTTGCTTTGGTGCTGCTGCACATCGCGGTCATCATATTTTATCTCTGGCGCAAACACAATCTTGTAAGTGCCATGCTGCATGGCGACAAAGACCTGGTAGTGGCCGTGCCCGGTTCGCGCGACGATGCCTTGTCCAGAATCAGTGCCGTAGTGGTTCTGGGCATCTGCGCTGCATTGGTTGCAGGCCTGGTCAGCCTCGCGGCCTGATAGCGTGCGCTCACCGCCAGAAGATGCGGGCCTAGTAGTCCGTGATCAGGCCTTGGCTTGCGCCAGCAGGGTGGCCGCATCACTGACTTCAAACTTGCCAGGGCCTTCAACATTCAGGTTGACAACCTTGCCATCCTTGACCAGCATTGAATAGCGCACGCTGCGAATGCCCATGCCGGCCGAGGTCCGGTCGATGGTCAGGCCTACGGCCTTGGCGAAGTCAGCACTACCATCGGCCAACATGCGAACCTTACCGCCAGTTTTTTGATCGCGCGCCCAAGCACCCATGACGAATGCGTCGTTGACGCTCAAACACCAGATTTCATCGACACCTGCGGCTTTGAGTTCAGCAAAGCTTTCAACATAGCCAGGCACATGCTTGACCGAGCAGGTCGGCGTGAAAGCACCCGGCACGGCAAACAGGGCAATGGTTTTGCCAGCAGTAGCTTTAGCAACGTCAACTGCATTGGGGCCAATGCTGCAGCCATTGCCTTCGACTTCTAAGAATTCCTTCAAGGTGGTTGCAGGAAGGGTGTCGCCGACTTTAATCATGGGGGTGCTCGATGTAGTGTGTATGAAGTTAAACAGTAAACACTGCTATTTTTAACCACGCCCAGCAACCTTGCCGTAGCAGGGCTTTAAAACAAAAAAGGCCCACACTGTGAGCCGTTTTTAATACCTTAGACCAGTGTACATTCCAGTTTGCATCGGAAGCGAGAACAAGGCGCAAAGCCGCAGACAGTGCTATAGCACGGCAAGGCGAAGCAACGCAGTTATCGATTTCAATGCGAGCTGGAATTAGACGATAGCCGCTTTTTCGACTAACCGAGTCACCACCCAATTTTTGGTCTTGGAGATCGGGCGGCTTTCGGTGATTTCAATCATGTCGCCGGTCTTGTACTCGCCCTTTTCGTCATGGGCGTGGTACTTGCTCGACAGCGATACGATTTTGCCGTACAGCTCGTGCTTGACGCGGCGCTCAACCAGCA
>Ga0209284_10007126_pt1 | contig 10273 bp, 8 predicted proteins | sample FRY03_FD_187211 | JGI IMG/M metagenome (GOLD analysis project Ga0209284, IMG submission 187211) | Freshwater microbial communities from Lake Fryxell liftoff mats and glacier meltwater in Antarctica - FRY-03 (SPAdes) (version 2) | ecosystem: Environmental > Aquatic > Freshwater > Ice > Glacier... | reverse complement strand
AGTATCAGCGACTAATCGAGAGCACTCTAAAGCGATTCGTACATCTGCCTATTCGGGCAATTACTCGACAAGAGATTGAAAATTGGCGCACACCGGAGCTCAAGCGCGCACCTAATCAAACCGTTAAGGCTTATAAGCACCTAAAGACTCTTATGACTTGGGCGCAAAAGAGATCTTGGGTCGCGTTGAATCCTTGCGAGATAGAGCGGGGTTCCGCATATACCCCGAGCGAGCCGATTGCTCCCACTAAGAGCCAAGTTCAAATTATGTTGGAAAGCGCGACCGACCAATTTCGAGTCATTATCGCCTTAGCAGCTTTTGGCGGATTGCGAAAAGGCGAGATCCTAGAATTACGGCGAAAAGATTTTGAGCTAGTTGAAGATGAGGGCGAGCGTTGGGTTCGGGTCGCGGTTAGTAGGGGAGTCGTTTGGGACGAGAAAAAAGCGATTGTTCGCAAGCCAAAATCTGATGCGGGAGTGAGATCTCTGCTTTTACCCTTGAGCATTAGCGATTTAGTTATGGCTCACTTGCGAACGATTGGGATCGATCCCGACGCGCTCTTGTTCCCCAGTAGAAAGACTCCTAACGAGCATTGGGGAAAGTATGAGATTAACCCGCTATGGCGAAACATAAGGGCGCAAGCCGGCTATACCGGGCGCTTTCATTCGCTCAGAACCTACGCGGCAACCGAGTTTGCGAAACTTAGTCCAACCAACCAAGAGCTAATGTATCGGTTCGGGCACCGGGACATAAAAACCGCGATGCGCTATCAACGGACTACCGGGCGCGATGCTGAGCTACTAAGGCGAATGTAACAGGGTTACTAACAGGACCTCACCTTAGCTTTTGATAGTGCACAAGTATGGACAGGCCTGGAATCGGGAAATGAGTGTTTCTCCCAAAATTACCAGAAAACCTTTAGTCTCCTAGCGACATCATCTAACATGGAGATAAACAACTTTTGGAGGGCGCATGAAGCCGAAAATTTTTGCCGCTAAGTATGAAAATAAAGGCTTGGGTTGGACGCTCTTGGTCTTCGGGGTTATCTGCATCACGGGTACTTTTACTGCCGCAAACATAAGCTCAGGAACTTGGATTATTAATCTAATCGTGGGCTTACCTTCTGTTGCCCTAGGTGTGTACTTCATTCGTGGCCAGGGGAAGAGTCCAAAAAGGCTAGCTAAGGAAAAATCCACCTCGGACAAGCTCGAAAACAATATTCAAGCCACCGTTCTATCTCTTGAGTCAGCTCATGGGGGGCAGGCTTTCGTGAAGTATCGAAAGCTTGAGGGGTTGTTACGGGAAACCAAGTCACCCGAATATTTGGTTCGTTTTGAAGAGATCCTTAGGGAGCTCAAGTTTGATAAAACGAAAGTTGCTTCCACAAAAATCGGAGTTATCCCTTCGAGTAGGAATTTTATGACAGCGGGCACACCCATCGAAGTTTTCAATGACTGGATAATTTATGGCGAACAAGCCTTCGACACTGACTCGTCAACTCGTGGCGAGGTCCACATCGAAGGCTCGATTCAGATAGACGGCAAGGGTAACAAGCAGGATTTGCGTTCCGCTAGCGTTATGTTCTTGTCGTCTAGTTGGTCGAAAACTTTTCAGATAGACCTGCAGAGCACAGCTGAGGCGAGACGAATCGTTGGACAACTTTCTGCTGTTTCTGATTCGAGAAAGCCCGTTGGGGTCACCTCGGCGGACATCTCAATAATGATAGAAACGATCTTGAACAACACTGGACAACCAGCCGCAGAAAAAGTAGCGCAACTGTCCGACCTGAGGTATCAAAGGTTACTGACAGACCAAGAGTTCGAATCAGCAAAAGCGAAAGTACTCGGGATTTAGTTTGGGTCTGATAAAGGCTGCCGCTGGGGCAATCGGAGGGTCATTCGCGGATCAGTGGAAGGATTTTTACTCCATACCCATTGGGCTCGCACCCACAATTGCCCTCGTCGCAGCTCATAAGTTTGGTGTCGACGGGAACAGGGGTTCAAACGTTGTCGGCTCAAACTCGATTATTACTAACGGAAGCAAGTTCATCGTGCCCGAGGGGTACGCTCTAATCCTTTTGGAGGATGGCGCATTCACGGGTCTTGTTTCCGAACCGGGTGGATACACATGGGACACAGAAGCCTTGGACTCCCAGTCGATTTTTGCAGGCGATGGAATAGTTTCGCCCTTACTCAAGAGCACCTGGGAGAGGTTCAAGTTTGGCGGGAGGCCGCAATCAGCGCAAACAGCCGTTTATGTTTCTTTGCAGGAAATCTCCAATAATAAGTTCGGGTCCAGCTCTGAAATTTATTGGGACGACCACTATTTGAAGTCTCAGGTTGGAGCGGTAGTTAGAGGCTCGTATTCGCTAAGAATTACCGATCCGCTGCTGTTCGTTCATAACTTTGTTCCGAATAACTATCTGCAACAAGGTGATGCTTTCGACTTTACTGATCTCAATAACTCAGCGGCTCAGCAATTGTTCAATGAGGTTGTGGGGAGTTTGGCTGGTGCTTTTTCAAGCTACCTAAACGCTCCGGAGAAGCAGAATCGAATGTCTCGCATACAAAGTGACTCCATTGGATTCGGTCATACTCTTTTTGACGTTGTTGATTCGCATTTCAAATGGAAGTCATCTCGTGGGTTAGAGATTGTTAGTACTAGCATTGTGTCGATCGATTATGACGACTCCAGTAAGGAGCTGCTCAAGAATGTTCAGCGCGCTGACGCTCTTTCCGGCGACAGGGGTAACTCTAACCTTCAGGCATCTGTCGCAGCAGGCTTAGAGTCTGCCGGTGCAGTGGAGGGCTCAGCCGGAATATTGGGTTTGGGTTTCGCGGCGGGTTCGATCGGAATCGGCGGGATACAGCAGCCATCCGAAAATGGACAGCAACAGGTAGCACCAGCAGATTCTTTGATCTCTAAAATGCAAGAGCTGAAACAGATGCTTGACACTGAACTCATCTCTCAGGCGGACTACGATTCGGCTAAAGCCAAATTGTTGGGACTCTAGCTTGATTTTCGCCGATGGCGCTTGATGATCCATGCCAGTCGAACTTCGCAAAACTGAGCCCAACGAATTAAGAGCTAATGTATCGGTTCGGGCACCGTGACATAAAAACCGCGATGCTCTATCAAAGATCTTCAGGTCGAGACGTCGAGTTACTCAGAAGGCTGAGCTGAGGCAAATGGGTCACTGCTGAGCTGCTGCCTGGCAGCCGGAATGCTAGTCTAAAATTCTAGGATTGGGGACTTAGTGCGAAGAGTCAGTTTTTTACTTGTGGCGAGCATGATGGCACTTCCAGGCTCCTTAGGATACGCCGCTGACGGAGATCCTCCCCAGTCGAGTGGGTTTAGCGTCACTCCTGAGGATTTGGACCTTAGGGCTGGAGCTTCTCAGGCCACTTTTCTCCACCAAGAAGATATCGTAAATGCTCCGCAAGGTAGTGGTCCGGAGTTTACCTACTGGTTTTCCGGCACTCAAATCTCTCTAATGGTTACCGGGCTGCCATCACAAGTCGACGAGGTCGACATAGTCTTTACGGTTGATGGATATCACCATTCAGAATCCATAAAGAAAGCCGCAGGGGAATTCAGGTTTTCTAAGAATGTCGGGACTGATCTCCGAAACCATTTTGACTTCAGGTACTATTTGCAGGATGGCACAGAAGTAAGGGGGTACACCCACGGTATCCTGGGTTTTGTTTCTCCTCCCAAGCTAGTTTTTACCCAAAAAACCCTCGCATCCTTTGCGACAGATGCAACGGCACTTACAGCACTACAGAAATCGCAAGTCAAAGCAGCCCTCGTCGCTAACCCGAATGCAGAGAAATTCATCTGCACCGGGATCAGGTATTATTCTCAGTCGATGAGCATCAACATCATGGTGAGAAAGCGAGCCAAGGCAGCTTGTGAGTATGCCAAAGCTCTGAATCCAGAGCTCTCTACTTGGTACCAAAACAAACCGACTGAAGCGCAATTGTATGCAGGCAAGGTGCTACTAACCATCAAGAGCCCTGCCAACTAATCACAACATGTAGCGTGTCAGAACAAAAGAACATCTAGATGTTGTATACTGAGGGAGGAAGATGGAAATCTTGCCAGAGAGTCAGATTAAGACTAATCAATAGGTGGCGGAATAGAACTTATTTCGCCTTGTGTGGTGCTAGATGCGTGACAGGACTCAAGTCCGACTCTAAGCGTAGAATCGACAGATCGCCTGAATCTGTAATCGCCCCCCTTGGGCTTATGGGGGACGAACCGCGTTCGATTCCCGCTCTAGCGAAATTTAACTATTTCGCTAGGGAATTATGCAAAAATCCAGAAGTGTCGATTTTTCGAATTTGATTCAATCGGAACCATCAAAGAGCATTCAAAATTGTCTGCTAACAATAAATCAGGCAGCACAAGAGCTCGCGGTTCACCCGAACACCATTCGCAATCTAATAGCGAGCGGTCGCCTCAAAGCCAAACGTATTGGCGCGCGGATTATCCGAATCCAAGAGCAAGATCTAAACGAATTATTTACCCCTTATGAGGGCGGTGAGTTCGGTGTCTGGAAATAGAGCAAGTTCAGTTGTTTGTATAGAACTAAATCCATCATTTGGTGATCCTCGCGAGCAGATACGGCGAGCAACTTCGGACCTAGACCTTGGCAGAAATGTTCGGGTGCGCGTAAATATGCCCCGGGTTCCTTTTGGGTTTCCGATACCTACCCATTTAGATTTCGCGTGGTGTCGATCTGACTTGCGATTTCAATTTGAATCGGATCCAGCGATTCCCGCGAGTGCTGATTGGGCGAGTGATTGGGCGGACTTAGCCAATTATATTCGGGGGCTTCGATGATGAATCAAAGAATTACCGAGAATGGCCCCGTCGGTTCAGGCGGTTCCGTCGGTTCCCTGAGTGACCTTATAGAGGAAGTTAGAGATTGGTTCGCTAGATACGTGTTTGTGATGAACGATCGAGATCTGGACGTGCTGGCTCTTTGGGCTATTCACACTTGGGTGTGTGAGGAAACTTATACAACCCCAAGATTGCTTATAGATAGCCCCGTCCCGGGATCGGGTAAAACTACCCTCCTAGAGCACTTGGGAAAGCTGTCAAGACGTCCGGCGCACATGGCCGCCATCTCAAGCTCGGCGATGCTCGCGAGAATTACGGCGAACGAAATCAGAACGCTTTTGATTGATGAAGCTGACCGGGCACTTAACCCTAAGAAACCCGGGGTTGATGATCTAATCGCAATTCTGAATAGTGGTTATAAGCAAGGCGGAACCCGTCCGGTTCTCATCCAGTCCAAGAATAATTGGGTTGTTGAGGAAATGCCGACGTTCTCTCCCGTCGCGATAGCCGGGAATACCCCACTCTTACCTGATGACACTAGGTCAAGATGCATTGTGATTCGCTTACTACCTGACCGAGACGGAAAGATTGAACCTAGCGATTGGGAACTTTTAGATCTTCCAGCTAAAGAGTTGGCGGAAAAAATTGAAGCAATCACTAATGACTATCGAGAGCAGGTCAAGAACTCCCGCCCAGAACTCCCGCCCGGTTGTGTAAATCGGCTAAAAGAACGTTGGTATCCACTCAAACGGATCGCGGCGCTCGCGGGTGATCATTGGTCACGAGTGGTCGATGAATTGATTCTGGCAGACATAGAGAGCGAGATAGAGCAAGCGGAAAGCGGTGATGTTCAGTTTTCGCTTCATTTGCAAGTGGCTAAAGATCTATCTGCAATCTATAACCCCGAACTCGGTTTTATACCTACCAGCAGCCTGGTTGCCAGGCTAATCAAATTCAACCCGGATCAATGGTCAAGTTCTAGCTATTACGGCAAGGATCTAACCGCCCAAAGACTGGGGCGAATCCTAAGAGGGGCCTTCGGCGTCAATTCTCAAAGAATTGGAGACAGTGCGCGCGGTTATCACGCCAGACAATTTAACAAAATGTGGTGGCAACTTGGGGTCACTCCCAGGGAACCGACAAAACCGACGGAGCCGACGGAACCGACGGGCGGAGATTTATTTTGAGCGCCATTATCGGAACTTGGACGGGAATACCTTTCCCAACTCATAAGCGCAAGTCGGCGCAGCGTAAGGCACTCAAGCGGCGCAAGCGCAAGGGGCAACCGCAAGTGAAGCCCGATTGGAAAGCGAGGTTAGGTCAATGACAGGTAAGGCAACCCCAAACGAGATAAAGGCGCTAAGGGGGACGTTGAGAGCTGATCGAGTTCTCTCCCCGAGTCTCAAGGGATCCCTAGTCCAAGGTGAGTTCCCGGATCCACCCGATGGCTTAGGGGAACTAGGTCGCTCAGTATGGAATCAAGTCCTAACTGAAGCAAGTGCTTGGGTGAGTTTCAAGCTTGACGTTTTACTTCTAGGGATTCTTTGTGATCAGTTCGAGGAACGGGCAACCTTGCGCCAACTAGTCGAAGAGGCCCCGGACCAACCCCGGCTAAGGATTGGTCTTAGGGAACTTGATAGAGCAATTGTTAGCAACTTAGCGAACCTTGGGCTAACCCCTACGGATCGGGCACGGCTTGGGTTTGTGCAAGTCAAATCAGAGAGCAAGTTAGACGAACTAATCCGCCGCAAACAAGAGCGAAACGCGTCTTTTAGGGAAACTCTTGAGACATAACTAACCAATTAGGTAATTGCCCCAGGTGGTTTCTCTAGTGTCATAGAGGGCCGCTTGGGGCTTTACTATTTTCTTTTATGTTGGCGATGTGTGTAAAAGCATGAGCTGATGGGTGTTGCTTCGTTAAGTCCTAGAGATTTACCCCGTCCCCTATTTACGGCGTGGGGGCTAGGGGTGAGACCCTGCTAGTAGCTAGGGGCAATTTTACTCAATGTCGGTTTTAGCATTTCCGTTTGAGAACAGCTCAGAGGATCGGTGTCGGAATTAACACCGACTTTAGGGGGACCGTCGGTGTTAGCGGCCAAACTGTCCTCTCTTCGGATTTGAGGAGGCGCATGGGTCAGGACTGGTTATTAGAGCCAATCAAAAGGTCTACCTCAGCCGCCGTTTCGTCAATGGTCCGAGCCAACGCGGCCGCCAGCGGGCGATATTTCTCAAAGAGCTCCAAGACTTGCTCCTGCTCCGCCAAAGCAAGTTTGACCTTCAGCGACTTGGTGAATCCAGGAAACTCGAGCGTCCACCAGAGTTTGGGGGCAGACGACCAGCAGTCTGGCCCGTATCTAGAGGATAGAAGTGTGCGCAGTCTGGCAGTCACTTCCACTAATTTCCGGCCCTCCTGATTTAGAGTCAAACCAAGCCCGCTGAGTAATTCAGGGGAATCTAAAGCCTCGACGGGCACTCTCGCTGCTGCTAGATTTTTCTGACTTATCGTCATGTAACCTCCCGCCATTGCATTCAGGCTGTTGTCCAAAGAAAAGAGCGTTGAGAACGTCTGACTATTAACAATTGCCAGGCAGGAAAACAAGTCGAAGTTGCTCCCCTCCTTTTCGGTGATTACGACCGTAGATTTAGCCGGGAAATATTCGTCGAGATGGGAATAGCATGCTTCGATACGGGTGCTCATGCCGGCGACAATCACTTTCGATCTTCCATTCCACTTTTTTGCGGCCTGGAGCTCAAGGCTGCCCACCGGAAATTTGTAGGACCCCTTTATGTAGGTCATATTAGTGACGCCCCAATAGTTGCAATATGGATCAATCGTGCCAGTATTAATGACCTTGAGACCGATTGCAGTTGCGTCCTCAAAAATAATTTCTTTTAGCTGATAAGCCTCGGAGACCGTAGCTGCGGCCCCTATGTTGAATAAGTCTTGAAGCGGAAAGAAGCGCCCTACTTCGTGAGGCTCCGAACTGTCGGAGAGTATCCTGAACCAAGCAGCGGAGTCCAACTCGCGCACCTCCAGAGAATCTTCTTGGCCTACTGGATTTACGCTGACAAGACCTTGGCGGCGGAATTTCCCAGTGGTGAGAACCACGGGGTAAACATCTACATCGAAAATGGAATCCCTGGTCAGATCAGAAACGGCCACCACGCTTCCCTTTTCGAGGATGTAGTCGCGAAGCCCCTTAGCGTAGTCGACGACAAGCACTTTGTTGGGAATGATCATCGAGCAAATTCCAAGGCTCTTTGTGAGGTCAAATGCCTTCTGATAGAAGGGAATGTATAGGTCCCAGTTCCCACTTGCTGTTGGATAAGTTGCACTTATGAACCGTCGCTGTAGGGGCTCAGTTTTTGTCATAAGCTCGCTGTCGACATAGGGCGGGTTACCTAAAACAACGTCAAACCCGCCATCGTCCATGACTTCCTGAAATGCAGATTCCCAAATTAGAGGATTTATCGCATTGGGCATGCCCGAAACTAAGCTGTTACCGCAGACAATATTGTCATCCAGTTTTGTAAGCTTTTGACCTTTGCTTGCCGACTTCAGCCACAAACTGAGTTTCGTTATTTCCACAGACTCCTCACTCAGGTCAGCGCCAAAAATATTTGTCTGCAGAATGGGCTTTATCATTTCGTCGCTGGAGAGCAAGTCTCCGCCAAGAATAGATGCAACTCTCTGATTCTCGGCTAGCAGAAAGTCAAATACGGCAACCAAAAAAGCCCCCGATCCACATGCCGGATCAAGCACTCGTATGCTCTGAAGTCTCTTTTGGTACTCTAGAAAGGCCACCCTTTGTCTTTTAATAAAGGTAGTTTCTTTGAGATCATCCTTCACTGCGAATTTTTTCAATAGCTCGGTTTCTATCTCGGCAAGAAATAAGCCAACGCTGGATTGCACGATCGACCGCACGACTGCACTGGGCGTGTAATAGACCCCGGCTCGCTTGCGCTTGGACGTAGCGTTTAAGTCCGATAGGCGACCTTTACCAATTTCTTTACGAAGATCTTCAAGGTCAGTTATTGATTGTTCGAAAATGTGCCCCAGCACGGTTACCGTTAAATCTTCCGAAAAATCATACTGTCCCAAATTAAGAAGTTTCCTCAGGACTGCGTCTGAAACTACGAGTCCCTCCAAACTGGGGTCGTATCGAAAGAGTCCGCCGTTGAAGCCGACGGGAATTCCAAGTTTTTTGCTTCCTTGGTCAATTGACGCGAAGAAGCTAGTCAAGGTCGCCCACAGTTCAGAGAACGCACTTGAGTCTGCTTCTTGAGCGACTCGAGCTAGCGAATGATCAGGTATGAAGCCTTTATCTTCGGCAAAGCAAACAAACACGATTCTGTCAACGAGTTTTTGGGCCAAGAAGATGGCCTCCTCAGGGTTGTTCTCGAATCGAATGTTGTTTGTCAGGATGTCCGACACGAGGGAGAGTCTCGTCACTCGGTAGTCAAGATAAAACTTCTTGGAAATCGCCTCCTGCTTTGAACGCGCTTCAAGCAATAGTCGGCTGGTTGGGGAGAACCCTGAGGAACTTGTGAAGTTAGGAGCGCAAAGCAGGAAATGAAATATGCGCAGGTTTATGAAGTCATCTGTGGGGTTTGAAAGTTCATCAAGGGTCCAGCTCTCAAAGTCAAGGAGATTGTCGTTGTAGAGTCTTGTCTCGAGGAAATTACTGACGATAACAAACTCGCAATTCCTGAACTGCGGCTTGTATTTAAAACCTTGTTGCACCGGGCTAAGGCTCTCTTGCCCCTTTTGTGGCCTGTCCAGGGAGACCGAAGGACCTTTTAGCTCAACAACCGCAAAGGTATAGTCGCTCGAGACAGTGAGGTCGGTGAAGCAGAGTCGGACATCCGGTATCTGACCACTTTTCGTCGATGATTTGGGCTCTAATGTTGAAGGATTGAAGGGCTTGGATTTGTAGCCCAGGATTGTGATGAAGAAATCCTGGTTGAAAGCCTGCTCCCTAGACGTTTCCTTATCCTTCAATAGGCTTCCAGAATGGTAGTCGTGCGCCCATCGCTGGATAATCTCTGCGGCATTTGAAAGATGTGGCATTGGATAGCTTCGAGCCAAATCACGCACTGTGTTTGGTCCGAAAATTTTCGCCATACCATCACTGTACCCACATGGCTTGAGCTTGAGAGGCGCACTCGCGGGATGGCTTCCCGCCGTAGAGAAGAAGATTTGCGGGTGCACAATCGGTGAGACGAACTTCGCTCCCGCCGTTCATCCAGTTGTCGGTTGGGCACGTATTGGGCACGAAATGGCTCTCGTGATGGCTTCAAAGGCTAATTTACTGGATTCTAAGCCCATTGAGCAACTGACTCTTAATCAGTGGGTTCCCGGTTCAAGTCCGGGGGGGCGCACCAAGAAAAAGCAGACAAATCTCTGAATTACAGGGGTTTTTGCTCT
>Ga0209284_10007113_pt1 | contig 10284 bp, 10 predicted proteins | sample FRY03_FD_187211 | JGI IMG/M metagenome (GOLD analysis project Ga0209284, IMG submission 187211) | Freshwater microbial communities from Lake Fryxell liftoff mats and glacier meltwater in Antarctica - FRY-03 (SPAdes) (version 2) | ecosystem: Environmental > Aquatic > Freshwater > Ice > Glacier... | reverse complement strand
TCCAAAGACCATGCTCTTGTTCGGTGATGCTAAAGCCTCACTGACAAAGGTGGTCTCCGCCCTCAAGGCGCTTTAACCGAAATTTCTACAAACTCTTAACTGCGAAAACTTAGATTTTCGAAGTTAAGCAGTTCTCTGAAATCCAAGGCGTTGCTAGATCTAGCCGGAATAACAAATTGGTCGGCTGAGACAAAGACACGCTTTCTCCGAACTCTTAACCGCGAAATCCTTGGTTTTGAGGTTAAATCAGGAGGCTAGAGCTTGGGTTGCAGATAGTTGAAAGTTCAATTACTATGGGATCCTGATCAAGGGAGATGAAAATGCCAGCAGTAACCGCAAGTGATATCAACATATTGCCGCGCGTCCAAGAACTGCCTGGCTCGCGTGCGCGCGCCATTAAGAGTATTACCACTGGGCCACGGGGGTTTGAAGGTGAAGGCTTTCCAGTTCGCCGGGCATTTGCTGGTGTTGATCTTGCCGAATTAGATCCATTTATTATGTTAGATGAAATGGGCGAGGTGGAGTACGCACCCGGTGAGCCAAAGGGAACTCCTTGGCATCCGCATCGTGGTTTCGAAACTGTTACTTACATAATTGATGGCATTTTCGATCACCAAGATAACAATGGTGGTGGTGGAAGTATTTCAAATGGTGACACCCAATGGATGACCGCCGGTGCTGGAATTTTGCATATTGAAACGCCGCCGGAACATTTAGTTATGTCTGGTGGCCTGTTCCACGGACTTCAATTGTGGGTTAATTTGCCGGCGACAAAAAAGTGGTCGCCGCCTGCTTATCAAGATGTTCGCGCAAAAGATGTTGCCCTGTTATCGACCGCTGATGGCGGCGCGTTATTACGAGTTATTGCTGGTGAAGTTGCTGGAAATTTTGGACCGGGTTCAACCCAAACTCCAATCACTTTATTACATGCAACTGTTGCAGCTGGCGCAGAGCTTCGTTTGCCGTGGCGCAAGGATTACAACGCACTTGTGTATGCGATGTCAGGCTTTGGATTTGTTGGGGACGAGGCGCGTCCAGTGCAAGCTGGGCAGTTAACTGTTTTTGGTGAGGGCGATACAATTGTTGTGCGCGCGGCCAATCAGCAGGAGTCGCGCTCTCCCGAATTAGAGCTATTTATTTTGGGTGGTGCGCCGATTAAGGAGCCGGTTGCCTGGATGGGGCCCTTTGTGATGAACACAAAGAATGAAGTGCTGCAGGCATTTGATGATTTCCAAAAGGGCTTGCTTGGCACTATTCCGGCGATTTACAAGGAGGATGCCGCACCAAAGATGCCATTAAATCGCAGCGAAGACGGGGCGAAGTTAGGTGACGTTGCAAAACCGATACCAACTCCGGCTCTCTCGCCGCAAGCGCCTTCGGCCCAAGAAATTCTTGGTGTTCATGGTGCACCCACTGACATGCAAGAGCGCTAATCCACAGGTTTCTGTTTTCTACAGCGTTGATTTGCACCTCTTCCTAGGTAAGTAAATTAAAAAGCTCTTGAAATTGGGGAATTGAACACCGCAACGCCTCACTATTGGTTTTGTTACTTTGGGTTCCAAAATGCGTGACCATTAGTTTTGTTACTTTGGGTTCCAAAATGCCTGACCGTTAGTTTTGTTACTTTGGGTTCCAAAATGCGTAAAAGTCGGTTTAATTCGCACAAATTCAAATGTGCATAACTTTTTTACTTTGTCGGTGCTCAAGTAGATAGTTCGATTTATGACAACCGCAGTAAAAAATTTGAACTCTGTAACTCAGGGTCACAACTTCACTGTGCGTAATACTCCCTCTGAAATCTTGGATGTGGAGATTGCAGATCTCCTAAAAATTACCCCTGGATATGAAACTCTGGGTCAGCTAATCGAAATCAATCCACGATCTTTAAGCGCACTCGGTCGACTCGACTATCTGACGGTTTTGGATCGGCATGAGTCTTGGTTTTACTCACTTCGCCAAAATGCATTGATTGCGGTTGCCGGTGAAGCGGCATCTGAAGGTGGCGGCACCTTTAATTGCGTGGATGAAGAAGAGCGAGAAGATGTCGCGACCGCCCTGCGACTCTCACCTACAACAGCCCAAAACCGAATAGATGTTGCTCGATTATTAGTCGGACATCTTCCAAATACTATTTCTGCCTTGGCAAATGGCGAAATTTCCGCGGCCCATGCCACGGTAATCGCACGAGAAACTGCCACTGCAATACGTAATGGGATAAGTGAAGAGGTAATTTTTCATATTGAACGCACCGCATTGGCACATGCTGAGTTCCATACCCCTGGGCAGGTTGCTAACAAGGTGAAAACTACAATTGCAAAGCTTGCTCCAGATGAGTTTGAAGAGATGGTTGATCGTGCGCGCGATTCACGAAGGGTCTCTTTTTATCCCGAAGCAGATGGCATGGCCACGGTCGTAGCCATACTTCCAGCCGAAGATGCCCAGACCGTTATGAAATCAATTGAGGCCTACATTATTAAAAGAAATAATAAAGAAGAATCTGCCAAAGTATCTGGCAATGGAGTTACTTCCTCAGAATGGTCCTTACTTTCAGCAGACATGAAGCGTGCCGATGCCCTCACCTTCATGGCATCACAGGCTTTGGCATCCTTAGCCGATGATGTCCGTCCTCATCGTCGTCCCATAACAATTAGCGTTGCCGTCGATCTGCCAACTTTGTTGGGATTGGCAGAAAATCCAGGACAACTTGCCGGTTATGGCGCGATTCCGGCATCGGTTGCCCGAAAATTGGCTGCAGATGGCAGTTGGCAGAGATTTATCAGCGATCCAACTACCGGCAACCTCTTAGATTTTGGCCGCGAGAAGTATTTGCCACCGCAAGAGTTAGTTGATTTCCTTTTAGCGCGTGATCGAACTTGTCGCTTCCCGGGTTGCCGAAGATCAGGAGCGCTGGCAGATATCGATCATGCCCAAAGTTGGGAAAGTGGCGGCGAAACTAATCCGGCCAACCTTGGCTTGCTGTGTCGACGACATCATCGAATGAAAACACATGGTGGTTGGAATTTGACGAGCAATCCCGATGGTTCATGTACCTGGCGCTCTCCACTTGGCAAGCAGTTCTTTGTTCCAGCTCGTCCCATTCTTGATGCGATTTAATACTTGCCTCAACATTGATGAACAATTCGGAGGCATCTCTTCCTCAACTCATGCCAAAAAAACGACAACATAAAATGAACACCATTCAATCTGCACGCAAGGCAATCAGCACGCAAGGCAATCAGCACGCAAGGCAATCAGCACGCAAAGCAATCAGCACGCAAAGCAAGCTAAAGTGCGCTGTCTTTGCCTATCTCGATGCCATACTTTCCCAATGATTTGGTGGCCAACACAGGTTCCGACTCTGCAATCCGGGTTGATAACGCTTCGCAAACCCGAGGAACGGGACATTGTTCCAATTTACGATGGTGTCAAGGATCCAATGATCCCCAAGTATACCCGCATTCCCGCGAATTACCCCTTGGCTAATGCCGAACACTATGTCCGTGAACGCTCGCCCAACGGCTTTACTCGGCGAACGGAGTTGCAATTGGTCATTGAATATGATGAAGAATTTGTTGGTGCAATCTCATTTCACAGCATGGCACTCGAGGATGCAAGAACCGAGATTGGATATTGGCTAACCGTTGATGCCCGGGGAAAAGGTATTGCAACGGCTTCGACAAAGTTACTTACCCAATTCGGATTTGAAAATATTGGTTTTTACAGAATCGAGGCTCTGATTAATGCATCTAATCTTGCCTCACAGCGCGTTATTCTAAACTCTGGTTTTCAGCAAGAGGGAGTTCTAAGAGAAAAGTGCTGTCGAGATGATGGTTCGCGTGAAGACATGGTTATATTTTCGGCCTTGCGAAATCAATGGGGAAATTCCTAAAAAAGAATGATGATATTCCTAAGGTGTGAGTGGGTGCGCCTGATAGGTGTACTTAAGGTGCGGGAGTAGTTGCAGCGGGAGTAAGTGCGGGAGTAGTTGCAGCGGGAGTAAGTGTAGGAGTACGTAAAGGAGTAGATGCAGGAGTAGCTCTAGGTCTAGATGCGACCGATGGTTGAAGTGTAAGATAGGAAAATGGAGTCCTTGGCTGTTGTCATAATGGTGCTTTTTGTAATTGCCATCTTTGCCGGACCAATCGCTATCGGCTTGTCCGCGAAGTTCTTGACTAATGCGATTGACTCGAAGACAGAGTCTGTTTTTCGCATAATAGATTTTTTGCGCCAGGCTATTCTTTTATTACTCGTGTCTACTGGTGTACTAGTTGGATCTCAATTTCTCTTCATCGATGGCATGCCAATTTTTCCACGTGTAATTGGAGTATTTGCAATTGTTACCTCGTATATAGCACTTCGCCGAGAGTACTTTCCAAGAAAATTTTTTATTGCAGAATTTTTGGGAAAACTTGGGATCAGACGGAAAAATGGTCATTCATCGGGAAGTGATGGATTTGGCCCGAGTGGGCAGCATTAATCCTGGTTCAAAACTCATTTCTTCCTGATTCACCCTGCAAAGCTAAACTAAACGCCACTTGCCGCACCGTTCCCGGAGGTTGATGAAATTTTACCTCCAATACTTTATGGTGCAATGCGTTAAGCAAGGTTGCATCGACTTAAAGTCAGCTCTCGTTGGGATTTCTCCACACATTTAACGCCGGCATCCTCAAGAGCTCGGTGGCCAATACCTTCCACTCATGAACAATAAAATTAATCGAGATTATCAATTTGAAGAAAAAACATCAGCACTTCCAAATCCATTAAGGAACATTTCAATCGGCGAGCTCGCCACACCACAATCTAGGCTCATCGCATTCCTTCTAGATGCATTGATTTTCGGCCTCGGATTTGGCGTCGTATGGATTATTTGGTTTATCACTTTGGCAGACAAAGGAACTACCCCCGGACACCATTTAATGGGACAGATTGTTGTCGATGCAAAAACCGGCAAACTCTTCGGCTGGAAAAAGATGGTTGTACGCGAAGTTTTAATTAAGGGCGTGCTTCATTGGATTCTCGGAAGCTTCCTCTTTATGGCGAACTACATCATTGACGGAGCTTTCATTCTGACAAGTGGCCAGCGCACCTTGCATGATCTAGCCGTCGGTTCCCAAGTTGTGCAGAAAAGCAATAGAACCATTATTGCTAAACTCAAAGTTGGCGAGGTTGATGCTTGGCTCAACAAATAAGTTAGGAATTGGTTTAGAAACTAAGTTGGTTCTTGCCTCAACAAGTAAGTCGGTAGTTGATCCAACAAGTAGGTCCGGTCTTTGCGCTATAAGTAAGTGAGGCCGTAGCAAAATAAGTAAGTCGAAAGTTGGTCGCTTTGGCAGTTAGTGGGCCCAATCCTCCATAAGTGAACGAAACAAGCAATACAAAAGTTAGAAAATTTGCTAAAAGATCATTCACGAATTAAATGAGTTTGGGGCACCGATCGAGGGCGGTGCTCGTAGCGAAAAACCGATTGAACTTAAGTAGACATAAGTTCGATCGGTTTTTTGATGTGCAATATTTCATGCACAATAGTGGAGGTGCCGGGAATCGAACCCGGGTCCTTCGGTGCAAAAACAGGGCTTCTACGGGCGTAGTGTGATTAGCGCTTTCTCAGTCCCGAAGTTTCTCCACACAACTCTTCGACGAACTCAGTTGCAAAAATGTTCTCTATCGTTGTTTGCAACACCAACGACATGAAAAGCCCTCTAGCGACGCTAGGTTCCAGGTCGAGAGCGGCACCTGGGCTAACGGATTCGAAACGCTTATGCAGCGAGTTCGAAATCGACCGTTTTAAGGTCAGCAGTTATTTGTGCACGGATTATTGGTTTACGAGATCATTCCGGCTTCCTCGGCCCGCTTCCCCTGCCTCAACATCCAAAGTCGAGACCGTTCACCCCCAAGAGTGAAAAAGAAAGCTATTGCTTTCCGCTATTTAGTTTTCAATTCATTTAACCGAAAAATGGAGGCTTTAATTCCCGATTTTCCGCGCCGTCGCAACTTTGCCCCAATAAATTGAGGTATCGAAGCGGCGGTGGTATGAGTGTAGAACAAAGCGTCGACATTTCATAATCTCAAATAAAAAGTTGTCTAACACAACCTCACGTAGCGTAATCCACTGCTTGAAGTTAATTGTTAATTAATCTTGGTATTTGGAAGCACCGCGGCTAGCTTTTCCGCTAAGGGTACGCGAAACAACGCGCGAGATCTCCCGATCTGCTTCACGCTCTTTCATGGCTTCGCGCTTATCGTGAGCTTTCTTTCCTCGCGCTACAGCGATCTCAACCTTTGCTTTGCCATCCTTGAAATACATTTGCAACGGAACCAAAGTCGTACCGGAGTCTTTCATTTTTCCGATCAACTTATTAAGTTCTTGTTTGTGAACAAGAAGTTTACGGTCACGACGTGGAGTGTGATTGGTCCAGGTGCCCTCGGTGTACTCAGGAATATGAACACCCATCAACCACAATTCGCCATCATTGATCATGGCAAAGCCATCGATCAGCGACGCGCGACCAGCGCGAAGAGATTTAACTTCAGTACCTGTAAGCACCATTCCGCACTCAATTACATCGGCGATCGAGTAATCGTGGCGTGCCTTCTTATTTTGGGCAATGACCTTGCGGCCCACCTCTTTAACCATGCCGCATCACCGCCTCAGTCCTTAGCAATTCAGGAATTGAATTGCAGGGGCCAATTCTCTCACTTCAATCGATTTCAATTCACCAGCGAAGCCGGTCATAACTTCCGCCGCCGGTACGAAGGGCCAGTCCCGTAACAAGGAACACTCGGAAGAAAGGGTTACCGTGTGTGCAGCGGAATCGCAGTAGGCGCAGTCAAAAAGCGGGTAGTTAGACCTTTAAATAGCGACGAAGAGTGATGACCGAAGCCAAGATTGAGACTACTAAGCCGGTGGCAAGGAGATAGCCAGATGAGACCCAAACATCTCGCCAACTGAAGAACTTGGTGAAGGAAAGTAAAGGTGCGACATTTGTATCTACGACAGTCTTAAGGCCCGCAAGCAATCCAGTTGCAATCGCCCAACCAAAAATAGCTGAGATCACTCCTTCAAGAAGAAAGGGGAGTCGGATTGACCACGAGGATGCACCAACAAGTCTCATCACGCCAGTTTCTCGACGCCGATTAAATGCTGCAATTCGCAAGGTATTTGAAATTAGTAACGCCGCAGTCAACACTGATGCCAGGCCAACGACTAAGGCGCCATTTCGTAATACCGACAACAATCTAAAAAACTTTTCCAGGATTGTTCGTTGATCCTGTACAACATCAACACCTGGACGACCGCTGAATGCACTAACTACTACGGCAAATTGAGTTGGATCCTTTAACTTCACGCGGAACGACTCCGGCAATTGATTTGGTGTCACATTTTGGGCGATCGCTGAATCCTTAAATCGTTCTTGGAAACGGGCAAATGCTTGCGTCTGTGATTCGTAATAAACACTTTCGATGACCGAAATATCCTGTAGGTCAAATTGAATCGATAACCGCTGCTCTTCAGTGACAATGCCCGCCGCACACGATGGTGAATCAGAAAGGCTACCGCAGAGAAATATCGAGACCTCAATTTTGTCGTACCAATAATCTTTCATCGCACTAACTTGTGCATTTGCAAGAAGTCCAACTCCAAGTAGCGACAATGAGATAGCTGTTGTCACAACAACGGCAAAGGTCATGGTTAAGTTGCGGCGAAGACCAATGCCGACCTCGCTCAGCAGGAAACGTGCGCGCATGTTTTTACCCTTCGCCCTTAACCGGTGTACCCGTAAACACCGCGAACTTGGTCGCGGATAACATGCCCAACATCTAGTTCAATCACGCGTTTGCGCATTTGATCCACGATTCCAGCATCATGTGTTGCCATCAAAACTGTTGTGCCCTCGCGGTTAATTCGATCTAGCAACTTCATAATGCCAACTGACGTTGCCGGGTCCAGGTTACCGGTTGGCTCATCTGCGATTAAAATCGGCGGACGGCTTACGTATGCGCGCGCAATTGCAACACGTTGTTGCTCTCCCCCGGAAATCTCAGAGGGCAATCGATCGCCCTTATCTTCCAATCCAACTAGTTCAAGAACTTCTGGAACTTCCCGGTTGATCTCTTTTTGTGAATACCCAAGCACATGCAAAGTGAATGCTACGTTTTCCGTAATTGTTTTGTTAGGCAACAATCGAAAGTCTTGGAAAACCGTTCCTACTGATCGACGAAGTTCTGGAATTTTGTGCTTGGCCAAGGTTCCTAAATCTTTACCGGCCACATGGATTGAGCCTGATGTTGGGCGCTCTTCGCGAAGCACCAATCGCAGGAATGTTGATTTGCCGGAACCGGAGAGACCAACCAAAAAAACAAACTCACCCTTAACTACTTCCAGACTTACCGAATCCAGCGCTGGGCGCTCTTGACCGGAATAAACCTTGGTGACTTTTTCAAAGCGAATCATTAAATCTCCTATTGCATAAGCGGGGGTAGGGGGCCCTCGACCTGGCTCTAGTTTAGGTAAATGCGCTAGAAATCGATGGATGTGGCGGGGGTTTAGGCGTAAGAAAAATGTGAGATTGCCCCGATTAGGCGAATTTTGAGGATTGCGGCACATGTCGCGCAATCCTGACACATTTCATTATTAGGGATAGGTGACTGGGTGGGTGTTAAAAGTGAACGACGTCGCCAGCGAATTCCGACTTTGATGAGATTGTCGATTATGAACTACGGCGCCAGCGAATTCCGGCTTCGATGAAATCATCAATTTCCCCGTTGAGCACCGCGGTCGTATTTCCAGTTTCATAATCGGTACGCAGATCTTTAACCATTTGATACGGGGCCAAAACATATGAGCGCATCTGGTTGCCCCACGAACCAGAGTTATCGCCCTTAAGTGCGTTGATCTTGGCTTGTTCTTCCTGACGACGTCGCTCGAGCAACTTGGATTGCAACACCGCCATTGCGGTAGCTTTATTTTGAATCTGTGAGCGCTCATTTTGGCAGGAGACGACAATGCCTGTGGGTAGGTGGTTCAAACGCACCGCTGAGTCAGTTGTGTTAACACCTTGCCCACCCGGACCGGAGGAGCGATAAACATCCACCCGGATTTCTTTTTCATCAATTTCAATGTGATCACTTTGTTCAACAACTGGAACAACTTCAACACCAGCAAATGATGTGTGACGACGACTCTGGCTATCAAAGGGAGAAATTCGGACCAATCGATGTGTGCCTTGCTCAACGGACAGGGTGCCATATGCATAGGGAGCCGAGACTTTAAAAGTTGTTGATTTAATGCCAGCCTCTTCTGCATAAGAAGTTTCCAGCACATCAACTTTGAAGTTATGACGTTCGCAGTAACGCAGGTACATGCGCATAATCATTTCAGCCCAGTCGGCCGCTTCCACTCCACCGGCTTCGGAACGAATTGTAATCAGCGCATCACGTTCATCATATTCACCATTAAGCAATGTTTGAACTTCTAGCTCGCCCACCGACTTCTTCACGGCATCTAGTTCCTTTTCGGCATCTTCAATTCCGCCAGGTTCGCCTGCGGCTAACTCGAAGAGAATTGGTAAATCTTCTACGCGTTGGCGAAGTCCAGATAATTTTGCAATTTCGGACTGAACGCGCGACAGACGGCTAGTGATTTTTTGAGCCGAATCCGGATCATCCCAAAGATTTGGGACACCTGCTTCAACCTCGAGCTCTGCGGCTTGCTTGCGCAGTTTTGGCAGATCTAAAACCTTTTCTATGGACACTAAGGTCGCATCAACTGCATCGATCTCTAATTGATACTCACGTACGGCCATGTAGCAAGGATACCTAATGCCCTTTAATGAAGCCTAATTCCGAACAAATAGAAGCCCTCTTGCACCTGATTAGTAGTTCCCGCTGATGCGGTTAGAAATACCGTATTTGTTGCAGACATGGGAACTTTAAATGGCAAAATAACTTCAGATCTGGTTTGAATACTTAGGGATTGACCATCGCATTGGAAATCAGTTAATTGAATCCCCTTTAATTGTTGCCACTTCATATCGGTCTCGTCAGTGCTCCAAGAATGCAGTTCCATTAAAACTTCAATGCCACCTCGAGCGCAATTAATTGGAATGACTGGGTGTGGGCGCTTGGTAGCAATTGCCAGCGGCACCGTGAACATATTCGCTTTTCCTTGGTAATACGCATTTTTATCAAGTGAATGGACGCCGCGTTGGGCTGCAGCCTCAGTTGCTTGCACCAACGATCGCTTTGCAACAAGCAAAACTCCAACATCTGTCATCACCATAAGGG
>Ga0209284_10007106_pt1 | contig 10294 bp, 10 predicted proteins | sample FRY03_FD_187211 | JGI IMG/M metagenome (GOLD analysis project Ga0209284, IMG submission 187211) | Freshwater microbial communities from Lake Fryxell liftoff mats and glacier meltwater in Antarctica - FRY-03 (SPAdes) (version 2) | ecosystem: Environmental > Aquatic > Freshwater > Ice > Glacier... | reverse complement strand
TCTTTTTAGAACTTTCGTAATTTCGTCGATGAGGCTCTGCTTCATGGGAAAAAAGGAGATTTGTTGTTGAGGAACTACAAAAATCCGATTTTCCCATTTAATCCTTTCATTTTAGTAGGGTACAGTAGATATTAACCTACTTGTCAGAGCTATGTATATCGGTCGTAACATCGGGTCCAAAATCATTTTTAAATTTTCACAGAAAACACTTCTTCTGTTTACCCTCTATTCGGCAAGCATTTGTTTTCTAAATTTCTTTCTGAAAATCCCATTAGGCATTTCCTTCATCCCTATCAGCCTAATTGGTACTGCCGTGGCATTCTACGTTGGTTTTAAAAGTAACTCCTCTTACTCTCGACTCTGGGACGCTCGGCGTATCTGGGGAGGAATTGTGCACGGGAGCCGAGCCTGGGGGACTTTCGTAACCAATTATATACGGCCAAACAACGACTTATCATCTAAGGAAGCTGGAGATATACATAAAGAACTGTTATATAGACATTTAGGTTACATAAATACCATTCGAATGCAGCTTCGGAGAAGAAGTATATGGGGAGACAACGATTCAGTAGCCCAAATGATAATAAAGCCGGAGATTGGTGACGCATCATACCTTGATAAGGTACAAAGTATGTTATCAGAATTTATTCCAGAGGAAGAGATCAAGGGCTATCTCACCAAAAAAAATATCGCATCACAGATTCTCAATACTCAGTCGAGGCGTATAGCTGAGCTTGCCTCACAGGGAGTAATTAGTGAGATGGTTTTGAGAAGTATTATGGTCGTTATTTACGACCTTTACACCCACCAAGGATCGTGTGAGGGCATCAAGAGTTTTCCTTTTCCCAGGCAATATGCGTACTACAGTAAGGTATTTGTTTGGATCTTCATCTTTCTCCTCCCGTTTGGCTTACTAAATGAATTCTCCAAGTTAGGTCAAGATTTCATTTGGCTCACGGTGCCTAGCTTTGTACTGATCGCTTGGATTTTCAACACCATGGAGGTGGTAGGAGATACCAGTGAAAATCCGTTCGAGAATGCTGTTAACGATGTTCCAATGACGACCATTTGCCGATTTATAGAAGTAGACTTACGTGATATGCTTGATGAAGATAACGTTCCAAACTATCTGGAGCCGATTGATAATATTCTGATGTAAGTACTAAGAGGTTATTGGGAGATTTGAATTTGGAGAAAAGAGCCATCGGTGTATCTTGTAAGAAAGCAAACCAACAAGATATGCAAACTCAATTTGAGCGGCTCACCGATGGCCAATGAGAAATTATAAAACTTTTTTTGGACTGGCAAAGAAAAAAAGAACTTGATCTTCGAGATGTCTTCGATGCCATCCTGTGGCTGACGCGGACCGGCGCGCAGTGGCGTAACCTCGACAGCCCGTTTCCCGACTGAACGGCGGTGTAGTATTATTTTGACAAATGGACGCACAACGGTGCGCCTCAACGTGACATTGAACGTGCTGGAGCGTCTTGACGTCGACCGGGAGTGTACGCCCAGCCTGTGCATCGCTGACTCCCAGAGCGTTAAACTCGCCCCGATGATTTTCGAGCATCGCGGTATTGACGGCAACAAAAAGGTAATGCGGGGCGGCCCGTGCCGACGCAAGAGGCAGATCTTGGTCGACACCAGGGGCAGGATATGGAAAACCCGAGTTCACGCAGCCAATATGCACGATAGCCCCGCTGGGGTGGGCCTGCTGGATGGGCTGCGCCCGCTGATGCCCCGGCTTGGCAAAATTAGGGTCGACAAGTCCTACCGAGGCACCTTCTGCCGGGCCGTTGAGCAGCAGCAACTCGCTTTCGAGGTGCCCGACCGAGAGCAAGGCACCAAAGGCTTCGCTGTGCAGCCCAAGAGATAGGTCGTGGAAAGGACGTTTGCATGACTCAATTTTTTCAGAAGGACGGTCATGGACTACGAGCATACCGTGGAGAGTTCACAATCCTTCTTAATTTTAGCTAATATATCAATGACTATTTGGCGAATTAGCTATTTGACAATATAAAATTTTATAATCGGCGAATCATTATGCGGATCATAGCTAGTTGAATCATGGCCTCGGAGACTTTTACCGACCGCTCATAATCGACACTGAGCCGCCGCTAGTTGGTCAGCCAGGCGAACGTTCGCTCTACGATCCAGCGCTTGGGCAACAGTACGAACATCTTGACACCGAAGGGCCTACGAATGATCTCCAATAACCACCTGTATGTCTTCTTGATCTTCCTCTCGAACTCGCCGCTGTATCCTGCGTCGGCAAAAATGACTCTCAGGCGCGGAAAGTTCACTCTAAGCTTGTCAAGCCGAGCCAGCACGAATCCCGCGCCCCGTCGTTCGTCCATGTCGGCCCGGTGAACCACCACGGCCAGCAGCAGCCCCAGCGTGTCGACGATGATGTGCCGCTTGCGCCCTTTGACCGACTTGCCAGCATCGTAGCCTCGCTGTCCGCCCACCAGCGTCGTCTTCACACTCTGCGAGTCGATGATGGCTGCCAAGGGGCTGGCCTTGCGCCCTTTTTTCAGGCGGACTTTCTCCCCCAAGGCATCGTTCAACTCCTGCCAGACACCCAACCTTTGAAACTTACGGAAGTAGTACGGGGTCGCCCGCGCGATAGACTGTCTTCCACGGTGGTAGGTCGTTAGGCATCTGTCGCCAGGGGATGACACCCTTGACCACGTAGAACAGAGCGTTGAAAACGTGACGCAATTCATGTTTGCGCTTTCGTTGGTCGGCAAGCAAGTCTTTGATAACTTGCCATTCGGTGTCGGTCAGGTCTGTGGGATACATTGGTGGTTCTTTGTTTCCACAAAGCTACCGACTCTCATTTTGTCAAATTATGATCTTTAGACAGCCTCTAAGAGGGCTACCTAAAACCCTCGTCTACCTAGATTACGAAATTTGCTACCTCTACCTTTCTGATTACTAAATTTTTAGCGTATATTATTGCCAAGTTGGTTACTAGGCATGGAACGTTTACTTTACCTCGTTTCAATGATCACTCACATAGCCGTAATTTAAACACACATCCTAATCTTTACCTTTTATTTCAGTAAGTAAAGCGTTTATTTAGTAGATGCAGTAATGTTTGTTTTGCCGTGTTCCTGGAAGGTATACTTTGGTACGCGGCAATTACCCTTGATACATGCCAATTGACTTACCAAACCTCTACTCTGGGCATACATATTCAGGATTTGGCATCTATTTCTTGGTACTTCATTATCATTTAAAGCATCTTTAAGTAGGCCTTCGTTTTTCTCGTCCCCTACGATAGTCTTGATTTTAAGAATTAGTACCATTACTCAACTCGTAAAATTGAAAAACTTTATCATGGACCCTCTCCAATTCTTATTTGTTTCAATCAGCAAGGAGTCTCGGACTCATCTTGAACAATCTATTGAAAGTCTGGAATACCAATTCGAAATACGTGACGTTCAGACCAAGAAACAGGCACTTCAAGCCTGCTATAAAGCTAAATATGACATCTTGGTTATTAAGGATAGTCTTCCAGACGGCTGTTCTTCCGACCTAACAAGAGCCCTGTCTAGCTTGATGCCGTGTCTCATTATCCAAACGGAAGCGACCACTCCAGAAAATCAAGAACTGATACCTTCTGACGCTTTAACTGACATTTCCTATTTGCCCCAAAACGAGTACACAACGTGGAATAAATATCTGAGGTCTGCAATTTCAAAATGGGAAAATAGTGTTTCTCAAAAGGTCAATGCCTTTCAGGAATCAAGACGCGTGCTATACGATAAAGTAGCCGCAGAATGCGCCAATCAATTATACAGGCGCTACGACAATAGAGTTGAAAACACGCTAAGAATCATTTTGGAAGTATTGCAGGTTAGCAAAGCGTACATACGTAGTGGTACCTCCACCAGACACCTCGTTACCGATGAAGTGCATTCGCCCGGTATTCATTTTTCGGATACTAGCGAGTCGGTTTATGAAGTTGCTATTCAACGGCCTGACGGGCAGATAGATTACCTGGGAGTAGCCGAATGCCTTTATCCCCGAACCTGGCAAAGCATAGAAATTGATCTTTTGAAAAGTATTGCCTTGCTTTTTCAAGAAAACAGAAGTGAAATTCGGCGTAAAATTGCTATTTATTCAGAGTTAAGCATTACTGCCTAATTTTGTCAACGTACAGCAAACTGATAATTCACGCTCATAATTCATGAATCCTAAACTATTACCTCGTTATATTAGATTTGGTCATGTGTGGCGTTTTTGCCTAATAGTCTCAATCATTTCCATTATTCCAAGCCTTAACATCATGGTATGGAGTTTTGATGGCGCCCAAGCACAGTCTCTGAGTTATGCTCTTTCTCTCTCTGTAAGAGGAGTATCTTATTTTTTATTTGCAATGGCTTTTGCATTGCTTAATGTAGAGTCTCATTACCAAATCATTATTTGGTACCAAATTCAGACCAAACTAGTACGTTGGGGTATACAAATAGTCCTTTTTATTGCAATGATGGAGTTTTTCTATCTATCGCAAAGACTAGTAGTAAACGAATCGCCGAAGCTTGACTATCTTCACTCTACCTATTTTTTAAGGCACCTAGCTATTTATTTTGTAATTCAAGGCTTCTGGTTCTTTGCAAGAATAGTAGAAAATAGCAATCGGGTTCATCTAGAAAATGAACAGTTGAAAAGGCTTAAAATAAAGAATCAATTAGAAGCATTAAGCAATCAGCTCAATCCCCATTTCTTGTTCAATGCCTTGAATATTCTTAATATATCGATCGGCACAAATCCAGAAGCAGCCCAAAAACTAGTGCATAACTTGTCTGATATTCTACGCTATAACCTAAAAGTACAAAGTCAAAACCTGGTGAGACTATCCGAGGAATTGGAGGTTGCGCAGTCCTATCTAGCGCTTTACAAGGCCCGGTTTGGGGATAAACTGGTATTCAGCTTTGATACTCCCTTGACGGGTAAGGGCTGGTATATTGTTCCCCTTTCATTACAGATTTTGATCGAAAATGCTATTAAACATAATGTTATAACATCAACCAGTAACCTCCACATTCAGGTAAGTCTAAACCAAAAAGATAATCAATTGGTAGTTATAAACTCAATAAACAGAAAAACACAAGTGGACAGCTTAGGGATAGGGCTTACAAACCTGGGAAAACGATATCAACTAATAACCGGTAAAGTCACCTCCTTATCCGACAATGAACAACAATTCACTGTCACGATACCATTAGTAGAATCTCCATGACGAATATTATAATCATCGAAGACGAAACCCCGGCGGGGGAGTATCTCAAAAGCCTTATTTTAAAATTAGCACCAGAGGCCTCGGTACTCGCAGTTTTAGAAAGTGTTGAACAGTCCGTAGAATGGTTAGTATCTAATCCTTCGCCTGACCTTATTTTTATCGATATCCAATTAGGTGATGGTTCTTGTTTCGAAATTTTCGAGCGAGTGAAGGTTCGCTGCCCGATTATTTTCACAACCGCGCACGATGAATACGCCATCAATGCCTTCAAGCTTAATACCCTCGACTACCTGTTAAAACCGATAAAACCGTCCGACCTGCATCACAGCCTAGATAAATTTTATTCGTCCAATGAAGAGTCTTTAAAACGGACGGTTGATTCGTTGGAAGAAATAATTAACGATAAGATTCATGTTCAAAAAAATAATAAGCGAAGTTTTCTAGTACCCTATCGCGACAAGTTAATACCCATAAAAGATGAGGATTTTGCCTGGTTTACGATAAAAAGTGGTGGTGTTGATGGTACTCTAAACGACAGCCGTACCTATGCCATTGATAAATCATTAGAAGAGTTAGAAAAGGTACTGGATTCTAACCGCTTCTTTCGGGCAAACCGCCAATTTATTATTGCCAGAAACGGCATCAGGGAGATCGAGTTCTATTTTAATGGACGCCTGTTGATCCGCGTTACTCCGGTGCCGAGCAAGCCTATCCTGATAAGCAAGGAGCGAGTGCCTACTTTTAAAAAGTGGTTTGAAGAAGATTAATTTTTCGGGGTCGTTGGCTCGATAAGATCCCACAGATTTCCGTACAAGTCTTCGAAAAACAGTACTTTCCCATAGGGCTCGGTGCGTGGGCCGGAAACAATCCGGATTGACTCAGCTAGTAGATTCTGGTAATCCCCATCAAAATCATCGGTATGGAGAAACAAGAATACCCTCCCTCCCGTTTGATTACCTATACTTGCCATTTGCTGCTCATTCGAAGCCTGAGCAAGTAAAAGCGCAAAACCATTCGCACCGGCGGGAGCAACCCTAACCCAGCGTTTTTCTTCACTAAGGCAGGTATCTTCCAGAAGGGTAAATTTTAACTTTTGGGTGTAGAACGCGATGGCCTCATCGTAGTCTCTGACTACCAGAGCTATTTGAACAATCTGTTGATGCATAGGAATACGTCAGGCTTAAAAATCTGCAAGGGTACGTTTATAAAAATTAGTAACTACTTGACTTTCATATTACTAAGGTCAGGCAAAGGACTCACGGAGGTCCAGCCACCGTCCACCACCAAGCTCTGTCCTGTAATATGCCCGGATGAGGGTGAAAGAAGAAACAAAGCCGCGTGGGCAATATCCTCGCGAGTGGCCGGACGTCCCATCGGGGTAATCGCGGACCACACCTTGGAATACGTCGGGTCTTCCTGTAGGGTTCGTTCGGTGATCGTAGCGCCGGGAGCTACGGTATTGATAGTTATACCGTGCGGAGATAACTCCACCACCAGATTTTTAGCCAACATTTCCAATCCGGCCTTGGTCATGGCATAAGCAGCCAAGTATTGATGGGCCTGATGCCCTACTACCGATGACATCAACAAAATACGACCTCCGGTTTTTTGGTCTCGCATCTGCCGGGCGGCCACTTGCGTAAGCAAAAAAGATCCCATTAGGTTTACTTCGAGTACCCGCCTCAAATCAGAAGCGGGATACTCGAAAAAATCTCCAAACAAGGTTATTCCCGCATTCGCTACCGCTATGGTTAGTTTTCCGTACAGCTCTATCGCTTTTTCAACCATTTGGTCTATCACCTCGGAGTCAGAGGCGTCGCCCCCTACCACGTCGCAGGTACCACCCTCGCTCCGTATCTGAGCTACTGCCTCGTTAGCCAAGGCGGTATCCCGATCATTGAGTAGTACTTTGGCTCCCTGAGTGGCAAGTTGACGAGCTATTTCAAGACCGATCCCCTGCCCTGCTCCGGTAACTATAGCAACCTCATTAGAAAAAAACTTCTCGCTCATAAAAATCTATTTTCTTGGAAGTCCGTCAGGATTTCCTCCAAAGGTAATTAATGTGAATCACGCGCTACTTTATCGCCCGACCCTCCCCGTAAGAAATCCAAATCGGCACCTTCGTGGGCCTGCATAACGTGCTCAATGTGCATCTTTACGTACCCTCGATTGTACCCAAGTTCCAGTGGTTTCCAATTAGCACGACGCTGGGCTAGTTCCTCATCGGATACGTCGAGATGTAAACGTCGATTGGCAACATCCAGCTCAATCATATCACCATCTTGTACTAATGCCAAATTTCCACCCACGGCGGCTTCCGGCGAAACGTGCAGTACTACTGTACCAAATCCGGTCCCGCTCATACGTCCGTCCGAAATCCGTACCATATCCGTCACCCCTTTTTCAAGTAGTTTCTTGGGAATACCCATGTTACCTACCTCAGGCATACCAGGGTACCCTTTCGGGCCTACATTCTTCATAACCATTATGGTATTTTCATCGATATCAAGCGTGGGGTCATCAAGGCGAGCCTTGTAGTGATCAATATCTTCAAATACCAAGGCCGGGCCACGGTGTTGCAGCAGTTTTGGGTTCAGGGAAGCTGAGGGTTTCAATACGGCTCCGTTCTCTGCCAGATTACCTTTTACCACCACCAACCCTGTAACGTCTTTCACCGGTTTTTCCAAGGTAGCAATCACCTCGGGGTCAAAGCATTCTACCGTTTCGCAGTTCTCCCGCACCGTTTTCCCATTTGCGGTGATCCTGTCAGCATGAATCCGGGATAAGAGTTCCTTGATCACCACCGGAAGCCCTCCGGCGTAGTAGAAGTCCTCCATAAAGTAGCCCCCGGAAGGTTGAAGATTGGCGAGCAAAGGAATATCAGCCGAAAGATGATCAAAGTCTTCCAAGGATAAATCCACCCCAATCCGACCGGCGATGGCCAACAAATGGATTACAAAATTGGTAGAGCCACCAATGGCCGCATTTATTTTAATAGCATTTTCAAACGTTTCACGGGTCAGGATATCAGATAACCGAAGATCTTCTTTGACCATGTCCACAATCCGTCGTCCCGATAGTTGCGCAATAACCTTTCTACGCGAATCCGCCGCCGGAATAGCCGCATTTTCCGGCAGGGTAAGCCCCAAAGCCTCTACCATGCAGGCCATGGTAGAGGCAGTACCCATCACTGCGCAATGTCCTTGACTCCGGCACATGCAGGCCTCTGCTGTTGTAAACTCTTCTTGAGACATCTGTCCCTGACGGTAAGCTTCACTAAACCGCCACACATCGCTGGTGCCAATACTTTTACCCCGGTACCTACCGGTAAGCATTGGTCCGCCCGATACCACGATCGTTGGGATATCTACGCTACAAGCTCCCATTACCAATGAAGGAGTTGTTTTATCGCAGCCACAGAGTAGCACTACCCCATCAATAGGATTAGCCCGAATTGATTCCTCAACATCCATACTGGCGAGATTGCGGTAAAGCATGGCCGTTGGCTTGATCAAGGTTTCTCCCAACGACATCACCGGAAATTCTAGCGGAAAACCACCCGCTTCCCACACACCGCGCTTCACTGATTCGGCCAATTCCCGGAAATGTCCATTACAAGGAGTTAATTCCGAAAATGTATTACAGATACCAATGACGGGCCGTCCCTCAAACTCATCGGCGGGAAATCCTTGATTTTTCATCCACGCCCGGTATATAAATCCGTCCTTGCCTTTTTTGCCAAACCAACCGCGACTGCGTAATTCTTTCTTATCCATGGTATAAGGTATAATGCGTACTTGAAACTGTCTAACCAACAAAGACAGTATTATACTAATTATAATGTTGACACAGTGCTTCCGTTTCTATTCCAGAATTACTTTTCGGACGAAAGATTCGGTGGGGGTCTGAATTTTAAGCAGATAGACACCATGGACTGGCGAAGACATCAACCAGTTTTCTTTCCAGTTTTCATTAGTTTTTTCCGTTTGTCTACTACCGATGATTTTACCCGATAAATCGGTGAGTTCTAAATGTACCTTTCCCTGGTAAGACGATACCCAGCCAATATTCATAGCCTGTTGAGTCGGATTAGGGTAGACAGTGGGCACCTGCGATACAGTTGGCAGGGAAGTCACCGCCGAAATAGTACCTGACCAAGGCACAATACCCGCCGGGGGAGTAGCTACTTTGGTAGAGGTAAATATATGGAACTCACCGGGCTGTAATAGGATGAATTGCTGAGTGTCGGTAATCGTACTAGCTTGCCCAGTAAAGTAATCATACCAAGTACCAGTGGTGGTAAAACCAGACGGCACCACTACCGTCTGCACATCAAAGTTTCCAATAACGAATATATTTCCCTGAGCAGACCTGAGCGTGATGCGCTTTACCAAAGCATCTATATCCAACGTAAAGTCAGTAGTTTTGAAGGCAGGGTACGTATTTCTGAGATTGATTAAGGCACTATATACACCCAACAGATTCTTGCGGTCGGTTTGCTGTAAGTAATCCCAAAGTACCGGTTTGGCGGAGGTTCTTCCGCCCTGATCGATGGATATATCGTATCCGTACTCGCCAAATTGCCAGACTAACTTTGGCCCCGGTATCGGGAAGAAAAATGCTGCGGCTAACTTTGCTCGCTCCAAGGCCGTTTTTTCATTTTTGATAGAATAGCTCCCTTGGACTTTTCCAGTTTGTTTCAGGTCATACAACAGTCTTTCTTCATCGTGACTTTCCATGTAGCCCACTAAACGAGGCTTAGCCCAATTCCGGAGTTGGTATGGTGAACTACCCACCCACGCCAGAGGCGATGGGCTTCGGGTTTCATAGAGTGTGCTTTGTTACCAAAGTCTAATTTCCTCTCCACCTTTGTAATCGCCAGTTCCTGACGATATATTTTTAATCCTTCATTTAAAATGTTCTTTGCTGCGTTTAAGTCTCGGTCTAATTTATGACCATTCTTGCAAGTCCATTCTCTAATTGAAAGGTTTAAGTCTTGGTTTATCCAACCACATTCACAACACGTTTTTGAGGATGGATACCAAC
>Ga0209284_10007103_pt1 | contig 10299 bp, 11 predicted proteins | sample FRY03_FD_187211 | JGI IMG/M metagenome (GOLD analysis project Ga0209284, IMG submission 187211) | Freshwater microbial communities from Lake Fryxell liftoff mats and glacier meltwater in Antarctica - FRY-03 (SPAdes) (version 2) | ecosystem: Environmental > Aquatic > Freshwater > Ice > Glacier... | reverse complement strand
TCATGCGAACAGTATCTTCAGGAAACATGTCGACACTGAATTGCCCAGAAGAAGTTTATCTCGCCGAGAAACTTGTAGAGATGCATCCTTGGGCTGACATGGTCAGGTTCGCGCGATCGGGCGGGGAAGCCAACGCTATTGCAATTCGCATCGCACGTGCTGCGTCAGGGAAAGACAAGGTTGCAATCTGTGGTTATCACGGTTGGCATGATTGGTATTTATCGGCAAATCTAGGCAACGATAAGAGTTTAGACGGGCATTTATTGCCTGGTCTGGAACCTAATGGCGTGCCTCGTAATCTCAAAGGTACCGTTTTCCCATTTAATTACAATAATTATGAAGAATTGGAAACACTTGTTAATGCCCACGATATTGGTGTCATCAAAATGGAAGTTGTTCGCAATTTGGGTCCAGAAGATAATTTTTTACAAAAAGTCAGACAGTTAGCAACAGATCGAAACATAGTTCTCATATTTGATGAGTGCACCTCTGGTTTTCGCGAAACTTTCGGAGGTTTGCATAAGAAATATGGCATAGAACCGGACATGGCTATATTCAGCAAGGCTCTTGGCAATGGCTACGGGATAACTGCAACGATTGGTCGTAGAGCAATTATGGAGGCTGCGCAAACCACTTTTATTAGCAGCACTTTCTGGACGGAACGAATTGGACCAACAGCCGGTTTGAAAACTCTGGAAGTCATGGAACGCATGAGATCCTGGGAAACAATCACTCAAACCGGTTTGCAAATCCAAAAAAATTGGCAGCGGTTGGCTGAGAAGCATGAGTTGGCAATCAAACAATGGGGCTTGCCGGCACTCACAGGGTTCACTTTTGAGAGCAAAAATACTCTTGCATATAAAACGCTCATTACACAAGAGATGCTATCTAAAGGTTACCTAGCAACTAATGCAGTTTATGTCTGTACAGAACACACACAAGAAATTGTTGATAGTTATTTCGCGGCCCTTGACCCAATTTTTGGGCTTATTAAGGAATGCGAAGAAGGCCGTGATGTCTTAGCGCTTCTGAAAGGTCCTGTTTCTCATGCTGGCTTTAAGCGCTTGAATTGAGCATGTAGTGAATGTTGTTTTCCGAGCAGATGCATCTCTTACTATCGGCACTGGTCACATTATGCGTTGCCTTACTCTAGCCGAAGCTCTGCGAAAAGAAGGTGTAAATTGTCGTTTTATTTGTCGAGAACATATAGGAAACTTGAATGCGCTAATTCGTCAAAAAGGCTTTGAAGTGCTTTGCCTTCCTGTGGATTATTTATACCAAAACGGTAAGACCATAAAAATGTTTTCTGAAGATTCTGTTCTCTACGCTGATTGGTTAGGCACGGATTGGGAAACAGATGCGCAGCAGGTGATTTCAAGTATTCAAGAGGAAATTATTGATTGGATTATTGTTGATCATTATGGAGTAGATACACACTGGGAATCTTTATTAAAATCTCACAGCAAAAAGTTAATGGTAATCGATGACCTTGCGAACCGTAGGCATGATTGTGATTTAATCCTAGATCAAAATCTCGGGCGAAATGCCAAAAATTATTTATCTCTAGTACCTAATAATTGTGAAATTTTAGTAGGTCCTAAATTTGCTTTATTGAGAGATGAATTTGGCGAAATTAGGAAAAAGGTTTTATCCCATAAAAGTATTGGGAAGTTGCATAATTTACTTATAATGATGGGCGGAGTCGATTTACTAAATGCAAGTGGTCATATTCTAAGAACGCTTATTAACTGCGATTTGCCTCAAGATTTAAAAATTAATGTTGTAATTAGTAATAAATCTCCTTGGATAGAAAAAATTCGTGAACAAGCAATTCAGATGCCTTGGGAAACTAAGGTTCTTGTAGATGGTTTAAAATTAAGTTACGTGATGTCTGAAAGTGATTTAGCAATTGGAGCACCGGGAATCTCGGCATGGGAGCGATGTTGTGTTGGTCTACCAACCCTATTGGTTGTTCTCGCAGAAAACCAGATTGATGCCGCTAAAGCATTAGTTGATTCAGGGTGTAACCAATCAGTCGGAGGATTCAATGAAATTTCTACAAACCTAGGGCGTACACTTGAGATTATGAAGGATCCAGTAAACTTGTTAAGGTCACGCGAGTTAGCGTTTACTATTACAGATGGAAATGGCACAAATCTTGTTGTTCAAAAGTTACTAAGTTCGAGAAACGAATGAAGATTTCCGTTTTGTGTAGCAACACCAACCATCCCGTTTACAAAAGATTGCAGAATTGGGTGGATGAAAAGACCGAACAGCATGAGATATCGCTGGTTCATCAAAAAGCAGAACTAGTAGGTGGAGATATACTTTTTTTGGTATCTTGCACAGATGTTATACCGTTAGTGAATCGACAAAAGTATAATTCTTGCTTAGTTTTACATGCAAGTGATTTGCCTAAAGGACGAGGCTGGAGCCCTGCTATTTGGGAGCTGTTGGACGGCTCCACCGTAGTCACAGTATCTTTGATAGAGGCAGTTGATAATGTGGATACTGGGATGATTTGGAAAAAACTTTCAGCTTCGATACCAGTCGATGCGTTATGGAATGAAATAAACGATATAATTTTTTCTCTAGAGTTAGAAATCATGGAGTTTGCAATCGAAAATTATACTCATATTATTCCTTATGAACAGGCTACTGATGTTGAGCCCACATATTTCCACCGTAGAACTCCAGAAAATAGTGAGTTAAACCCATCATTAACTATATCCGAGCAATTTAACTTAATGAGAATTTGTGACCCTGTGCGTTACCCAGCTTTTTTTAAATTGCATGGCCAAAATTATAGATTAATATTGGAAAAAATGAATGATTAGTGAAATTTCAATTAACGATAGGGTAATTGGTACTGGTTACCAGCCGTATGTCATTGCAGAAATGTCTGCAAATCACGACGGCAATATAGAAACCGCGTTGCGCATTATTGAAGCTGCTAAACTAGCTGGGGCCGACGCCGTGAAATTGCAAACCTACACTGCCGAAACAATCACGATTAAGAGCGATAGAGAAGATTTTAAAATTAATGGCGGTTTATGGGATGGCCGCACTCTCTATGATCTGTACGAGGAAGCCCATACTCCATGGGAATGGCATCCAGCGCTTTTTGAACATGCCCGCAAAATAGGAATCACAATTTTTAGCTCAGCTTTTGATCAGACTGCTGTAGATTTATTGGAAAGTCTCGATACTCCGGCTTATAAGATTGCATCCTTTGAAGCCGTGGATCTTTCGTTAATTAAGTATGTTGCGAGCACTGGTAAACCAATGATTATTTCAACAGGGATGGCTGATGCGGAAGAAATTCAGGAGGCCATAGATGCAGCTCGCTCGGGCGGATGCAAGGAATTGGCAATTCTGCATTGTGTTAGTGGCTATCCCGCGCCAGCACAAGATTATAACCTGCTTACTATCCCAGACATGATTAAGAGATTTGGGGTAGTGACAGGACTTTCAGATCACACCCTAGATAACACCACGGCAATCGCGAGCATCGGGGTAGGAGCTGCAATTATAGAAAAACATTTCACCCTGGATAGAAAAGGCGGTGGACCAGACGACAGTTTTTCACTCGAACCTGCTGATCTAGCTGCTCTATGTACTGGTGTGCGAATCGCCTGGGAGGCGATGGGAGAGGTTAACTACAGCCGAAAATCGAGCGAACAGGACAATGTCAAATTTCGCAGATCTCTCTATTTTGTTGAAGATTTGAAAGCTGGAGAATTAATTACCCCTAAGGCGATAAGAAGTATTAGACCCGGTTTTGGGTTAGCACCAAAACACATTGATGAGATTATTGGTAGAACTGCTGCTCATGATATTAAGCGAGCGACTCCGGTAACGTGGAATGATGTCAAACCTTGTTGAGCCTCCAGAATTTCAGGATTTAGGTTTATTCTGTTGGGTTAATGGTCAAGGGCAAAAGTAGTGATGAGTAAAACTCTTTCGCTGAACATAAAAATTTTCAATAAATCTCCCTACTTAAGAAGGCGGTGCTGTCGGTTTAGTTGACAGGTGTGTGTAGTTTCATACAACAAGTAATTCCTTGTCAAGGACTTCATGTGCTGCTTCATATTCAACCGGTGTCATCTTTCCTAAACTTCGCTTGCGCCTTACGCGCTTTTGTTGTTTTCAAACTTCACAACGGTATGTAGCACTGGGCCATCGAATTTCTTAAAAAATGGAAAGCGTACTGTTGGATATTTTTGATGCCACGGGCAAAGTTCTTCTACTCTCGAAATTGGTTGCAAGATATAGAATGGTAAATTAGCATAAAAAAAGATGGAACCATCCGGGTGGATCTTTTCCTCTCTGTTACAGCTATACAGGTAACATAACGGTGCGGCATTTTCTTTCATCCAATTGAAATATCTGTCTATAGTTGTTTTATTCATTTCACCGAATGAAGCAATATTAAAATATACATCAACGGCCGATATTGCCATTAAACAGGTAGATTCCAGGTAATTATATTTTTGTGCCGAAATCTTATTGCTAGACACTAAGCCATGTAAGTTTGCTACAGGATGAATTGTATGCATTGACAAGGCGTCCAAGAATAGATTTTCTCCTAAGTTAATAAAGCTTATTTTGCAATTGGGTAGAACAAACGAAATCAAAGCCCCTAAATTGCCAAATCCGTCGCCAATAATTGCAACGTGTTTGATATCTTTTTCTGTGTTTCGAATTACGAAGTTTAGAGCGAGTGCCTGTCTAAGTAAGTCAAAGTCAAGAAATCGATGTTGTCGGTAACTAATTTTAAAAATTGCCTTCAGTATCTCAGTATTAATTGCATATCGTAATGTTAAGAATAGCAATTGCGGAAATATAATAATAAACTTGGCCAAATTTAATAATGAAAAGTTAGTATATGAAGCTAAACCATTTATACTGACTTTGTATCCGCTTGAAATTTTTGACGTATGGCTTTGTTCTAAATAGTGCTGCCAGTGGCTTGAGATGTCCGGTCTCCTGACCTGCCCCCCCCAGTTAGTTAGCCAGTACTTCTTATATAAATAAGTTGGAATTGCATGTTCTTTATTTACTCGTATTGTGACGACTTTCTTAGTGAACATGAAAACCCCATCTCAATATTGCCAGACCCTTACCTGCGAATGCACTCGGATAACTCATGTAGTTTAGCTTTTGTTTTAAAGAATGCAACCAAATTCACCTAGTCGGCCAGCGTCACATATGTTTGGGTTATATGTCGATTCTTAAAACTAGGAATTAGGATATGACGTAATTCCTGTTCAAGTAAATTAGTGGCGACCTATCTTTTGAATGTTTCACGCTCTCGATTCCTGCGATATACATATCACCACCATAATTTGTTTCAACTTTGATCAAATGGCAGAACCACGTTGTCACTGAATTATGGATGAGGGGCTGGTTTTCGATGAATGCAATTGACTTTGAAGCGTCGGTTACATTTGTTAGTCCAGGATTATTGCTTGAAAATTCTTTAGCTATATCAACTTGGTCCTTCGAGAGTAATGAAATAGTGAAAACTTTCTGGGTGTTAATTAAGTTACCCGTCAATGATTCTTTCTTTAATACGAATAGTAATTTAGGGTTTTCGGGTGAGATTTCCACGCCAACGAGTGAGGAGATAGTGCAAGCAGCAATTTGATTTCCCGTTCGGACTGCCACTACTGAAACTGATGTAGGGACGGCGGCCATCGAGTCCCGTATGTCAAGCACGTTTGAAAGTTTACATTGATTGTAACGTTGCTAGCCATGAAAAACGTCAAAAGAATCGATTGTTTCCCGGAATACAACAGGTCGCGCCATGTAGAGAGAAGATACAAATTCTGCAACAGCTCCATCTATTTCTTGACCTTGACAGGAGAAAGTGCCCAACCCTCCAGCCTGAATAAGTTGCACTGATACCGTGCGAGTTGCTCCATTTCCCCTCAGCTGAAATTTTGCTTTCACTGGCCTACTGCTTGAATTAACGAGTGCGAAACTATATTCTGCTCCATTGGTCAAGACGTGTTGCACCCTGTAAATTCTACGAAATATCGACCTGCGGCCAAGTAATTTCTGTTGTTTATGCTGGAAAACTATTGCATCGAAATTCCCATGTACATAGGACAGTATTTGGTAATTAATTTTCCCATATCCCACATATCCACGTTCTGCAGGAATAGAGCCGCCGTCTAAAAATGTGTCGAGTGATTTCTTATGTTCTATGGCAAATAGTCCCACGTCCAAGTTGTATCTGGAAAAGTATGTGTTGATATTCAAACTGTTTCTCTCCAGAATATTGGATTCAATTTCTTCTTGACCCACGGATTTACCATTCACATCAAATAGATGAATGGTAGTTTTTCGAACATTAGCTTCGGGCTCACCTGGGGAAATCAGACTATTCAGGTCAAGCAACTCAAATTGAGTTTTCCAATCGCCGCCGCGAAAAATAAACAAATCACTGGTATTTGATGATGAGCCAGTATTTGACTTTTTTATTAACCCACCTAATAGAAATATTGAAAAGCGGATTCGCCGAAGAATCTTCTTAGTTCTCATCCACGACACCTCTGCTCAAATATTCGCTCCACGAACGCTTAATCTTGCCTTGAGTTACTCTACGATCCCCGTAAATGGTCAAACTTGCTGGTGGGTGAGTATGTTCCATCGAAATCTGACGTTCGTCATGACTAATTCCAACTCCAAATGGGATTGCGGCCAGATTCTTTGATTCAATTACAGGTAACTCATTTCTTGGAATATCTAACGGGTCTAGGGGTATGACGGTGGCTGAATTTGCTCGAATCTCAGCTTCTAAGAAAACTCGCTTCGACCTCGTACTGTAAATTGTTAACTTAGAGCTCACTATTGATGGATCTGATTTGAGATTAAGTAGTAGGAGATAATTGGAAACGGATCCATATTGGATAAAAGGGTGAAAGCTCAGCATTGAAGCTTTAGGTGGGAGGGGTGCAACATCAGCTTGATAACTAGTTTGGCAGTATTGATTCTTGAAGCCAGAGGAGGCTCTCCACTCTGGAATATCAGATTTCCATAGATTCTCCGTTGGGAGTGTTTTCATGTTGGCGGGGAGCTCCTTAGAAGTAACGTATGCAAAAGCTATTCCAGTTATCAAGCATTCTCTTGGGAGTTCAGAAGACTCAAGGAGTTTGTGATCTCCTCTCTTGATATCACAGATAAATAAACTGTTCCAGTTAATCCCATCGGACCAAATTACATAAATTCTAAGCTTTGAGTGCGGCGATTTTTCCCAGTGATTTGGTGGCAGATAAACTAAATCGGTCCAACCTACCAGGTCCAAAACGGACATAATTGGATAAAACATAATTTATTTTAGCACCTCCCCCAGTTAAGCAATTATCGACTACTATTCATCCACTTTACGGGATTGGGGTTAATTTTGCTAAATAGACTCGTCCATTTGATTTTAAAAATACCCATTCCTCGCAAGAAAAATTCATACTATGTGGCAATTAAAGAACAGGAAGTATTATTTTCTACCCTTGAGTTAAATCGTAGCGACGGACTAAACTCACTCAATCAAGTATTAATTAGTCTTGGTTTCGATGAATATACAGAATCAAATGGAATGTGGAGTGAGCATCTAGTGTTGTTTGCTGCGATTGCTGTTTCAGATTATAAAGTGTGTAAAATTTTAGAAATCGGGACTTTCTGCGGTCAAACAACACTAATTCTTTCGAAACTTTTTCCATCAGCTAAATTAACAACCTACGATCTCCCCTTGAAAAATATCCGCAATAAGAAAATTTATGAGTATGCATTTTCAAGGAAAGTGCAGGATGAGACGAATTTTCTTGAACTACGAAATACTAATTTAAGCCAAATTGTAGACTTGGAGTTTAAAGAAAAAAACTCATTAAGTCTAACTATAGAAAATGGAGCTTTTGATTTAATTTGGGTAGATGGTGCCCACGGTTATCCAATAGTTTGTGCGGATATTATTAATTCCTTCAGACTCTTGAACGAGAATGGGATAATGATTTGTGATGATGTATATTTCAGAACACACAAGAATGACTCAGAGTATACTTCGACTGCAAGTTATGAAACTTTATTAGCATTAAAAGAGGCTAGTCTAGCTCAGGTGAATTTTGTGCAAAAAAGACTTGGGTTGCAATTCAATTTCCCCAAAAATAAAAAGAAGTTCTTAGGGGTCTGCAAAAAGCTTTGAACGTTTATCTAAATCTAATAGTTCTTGCGGGGACTCCGGCTGAAACCGAATTAGGATCCAAATCCTTAGTAACTACGGCACCTGCTCCAACTATGGCACCTGCTCCAATTCGTACTCCTCCCAAAACTATTACTCCAGCGCCAAGCCACACATTCTCTCCGATTATAATGTCCTTGAAATTGTGCCCCTGATCTCTAATCAAAACACTGAGGTTTTTGAAGTTATGATTGGCCGTTCTAAAAACACATCTTGGGCCAATCAGGCAATTTCTACCAATAAAAATTTGGCCCCCTATATCGGCATTTAATATGACGTCTTGGTTGAATTTAGTATTTTCCCCAACGAAAATCTTGCCGCCAATGGCCGTAATAAAAGCGTTTCTTCCAAATTCAACATTGTCTTTGAATTCAAGATCAGACCCAAGAACAACTTTCCCACCGTTTAAAAATATTTTAATTATCAGTGGATTCAAGTATCTCGCTTTCATAGTTTCAAGTATACCTGTCTTCTCCTAAGGATTTAGAAAGACGGGCTGTACCGGTGGTCCAATTTTCAAAGAATAAGAAGAGTGTTGAAACTAATTGGTGCTTAAGTAAAAGATTGTCTTTAATATAGGTTATTAATAAAATGTGCATTTTAACAAATACTAAATTCAACATCATTAGAAAGCTGTCTTTTCGAGGATACGGTTTCTACCTACTATCCAAAATTCAGTTTTAAAACTGGATAAACTATGAATCGTGTCGGGTTTCCTGGAGACTATGGTATGCACCTTTCCCGGCACGATTCAATTACCTGGTCCACGCCTGGACTGATACGCACATCGGTCGTCCTAACTTCTGGCCACATGTGCTTTGTATTTCCTCCCGCAGCGCCAATCTCAAGAATTGCCTTCGGGTTAGGGATGGTGATTGCACCACGGACCAAAGCCAACTCATCTGTATATAAGGTTGAAAGAAACTTATCTTCAATGATTCTGTTCATAGCATTTGCGGGTTCGGATAAAGTCTTACGGTCGAAAATCCCTAGTAGTTTGTCTGACATTTACAACCAATCATTGCTTTGAGAGTTGGGTCCGTGCTGGAAGATTCTAGAGGCAAGCCTGCATCTTGATCTGTCCCAGAATGTGACCCTTACGGGCCTTGCTGCCCTAGCCTAACCGCCGATTATTGATTATTCGAGGTTTTACTCCTATTCTCTCGCTACTTTTGAGTAAATTGCTAAGTTAAAGTGGAGCTATGAAAATAATGCACATCATCACTCGAGTCAACAAGGGTGGAACCGCCAAATGGCTTGATGTGCTACTACATGGATTGCAAGATGCCGGCCACACTGTCGTGCTGCTGGCTGGAAATGTTCAAGAGAATGAATTCGAAGACGATCTTTTCGGACAAGTTCAGGGAATTCGTATTTCTGAATTAGGTCGTTCCATCTCCATTTTCAGTGACCTAAAATCTTTTTTTGCTATCAGAAAAATTATTCAGCGAGAATCTCCCGATTTGATAAATACTCATACCGCTAAGGCTGGGCTAATTGGGCGCCTCGCTGCATTTTTAGTCCTGCGTAATCGGCCATTAATTGTTCATACATTTCATGGACATCTCCTCTACGGATATTTTTCTCCATCAAAAACTAAGTTCTTTGCCTACATAGAGAAAATCATGGCTTTTCTATCAAACCACTTGATTTCAGCTGGGGCTTTAGTGCGAGATGATCTCCTTAAAGCTGGAATTGGAAGCAAGTCAAAATACACTGTCATTCGCCCTGGAATTCAAGTACCGCTCTTTGAAGATAAGGCTGCTATCCGCGAGGCGATGCATATTCGAGTCGATAGCGTGGTGGTTGGCTGGCTGGGACGATTTACTCAAATAAAAAGGCCAGAGAGAGTTTTAGAAATAGCGAGTGTCTTTCCTAATGTTTACTTTTTAATGGGCGGGGATGGTCATCTTTTTCAACAAGTTTCGAGCTCAGCTCCAAGTAATGTCATTCTGACAGGCTGGGCAAAGCCAGAGGACATATGGGCTGCTGCCGATATTTCATTTCTCACTTCAGATAATGAAGCCCTACCTATTTCTTTGGTCGAAGCTTCGTATGCA
>Ga0209284_10007098_pt1 | contig 10308 bp, 5 predicted proteins | sample FRY03_FD_187211 | JGI IMG/M metagenome (GOLD analysis project Ga0209284, IMG submission 187211) | Freshwater microbial communities from Lake Fryxell liftoff mats and glacier meltwater in Antarctica - FRY-03 (SPAdes) (version 2) | ecosystem: Environmental > Aquatic > Freshwater > Ice > Glacier... | reverse complement strand
ACTTTTTTATCGTTAACCCCTTCGTGACTCTTGATTGGCAGCCAATCAAGAGTCCCGAAGGGGTTATTAATGTCATCAACAACGTTATGAAACTTTACAGGTATGCCTTTAATAAGTTATTAATGGCACTATTATCTTTTTTCGGAATGTTTATTCTTTTAAAAAGTGATTACTTTAAGAAGTTCCATGTTTCTATTGAAATCAGTCTGTTTGTCAGTGTTTTGTTTTCTATTTTACCTATTTGGTCTTATACTTACAGTATTTCTGGTTTACCTTTTTTATTCTATTTTTTCATGCAATTTAGAGAAAGAAAGTATTCAATATATGGATTTCTATTTCTTATTTTTTACGCTTTTTCTAGTTCATTGATTCTTGTTGGGTTCTTCTTTCTGTTCTGCTTTATGTTAGTTTTAATTTATGATTGGTTCAAAACTAAAAAAATTAATTGGGGAATATTTATAGCCATATCATCCCTTTCATTACTATATATTTTAAGCCATTCTCCTTTATTTTACACTTTCTTTTTTGATAATTCTATTGAATCTTCTAGAAAAGATTATAAACTTCCGACTTATAGTTTTATAACAGGATTAGAGTATTTCAAGAATTATTTTTTAAATGGACATTACCATAGCTTCAGTTTAAATAAATATTTTACGTTACCAGTATTATTAATTGTATTGCTATTTTTTAGGAAAAAAGAATATAAACTAGCCTATTTTTCAATGTTGTGGATTATAATCGCTACGCTTATTTCAGCTTTGATTTCTTGGGATAAAATGGAGACAATAAGTTTGTTTTTGAATGATGTTATGCCTATGAATTTATTGCGTTTTTGTTTTTTAAATTCATTTTTTTGGTATTTGCTTTTAGCAATTTCGTCTAGTTTTATTATTTATAAGTATCCTCGATTGAAGGTTTTAGTTTTTAGTTTCTTGTTTTTTCAACTACTTTTTATTGCTAAAAGACATGAACTAATTGTAAATAGAAACAATCCTAGTTTTAAAGAATTTTATAGTGAAGATCAATTCAATGAAATCAAAAATTACATCAATAAACCCCTTTCAACTTATAAAGTTGCATCTGTTGGCATTCACCCATCGATTGCTTTATATAATGGTTTTTATGTCATAGATGGATATAGTGGTAATTATCCTCTGAGCTACAAAAACGAATTCTATGAAGCTACAAAAGGAGAGCTAAAAAGGTCGAAATTTTTCTATGATTATTATAAAGACTGGGGTAGTAGGTGTTATGTTTTTTCTTCTGAAATTGGGAAATTAGACTTTATCAATTTTGATATAGACCATATAAATAATTTAAAACTAGATTATAAAAAGCTAAAAGAAGATTTCAATACGCAATACTTATTTTCCCCTCTTGAAATTAAAAATGAAAAAAAGCACCTTGAATTATTAAAGAAATTCCCTAAAAACAATTCTTATTGGGATATTTATGTTTACAAGATTAAATCTTTATAGGGTTAAAATCTTATCTGCTAAAACATCACTCAGTTTAAAGTAACTTTCTGATGTCCAACCCCCTACATGTGGAGAAAGGATAACATTTTCAGCATTTAATAAATATTGAAATTCAGCTGGAAGTTCTTGTTCAAAGAAAGATTCAAAACTTGTTTTTTCATATTCTAAAACATCTAACCCAGCGGCTTTAACTTTCCCATTTTTCATTGCTTCAACTAAAGCTTTGGTTTCAATTATTTTACCTCTTGATAGGTTTAAGACATAAATCGATTGATTGAATGAGTTGAAGAATATTTCATTACCAAAATATAGTGTCTCACTATTTTGTGGAATATGAAAACTGACAACATCTGCTTTTTGATAGATTTCTTCTAATGTTGATTCCTTCACTTGTTCGTTTCCGAAATCAGTTTTGTATTTATCGTAAGCTAAAACAGTTACATCAAATCCCCTAAGCTTTTTAGCGAATGCTTGACCGTTATTTCCAAAACCAATTATTCCAACCGTTTTTCCATCTAATTCTTCTCCTCGATTACCTTCTCTGTCCCATTTACCTGAACGAACTTCTTTATCTCCTTTATTTAAATGGTTTAAAAGAGACAATAACATACCTAATGCATGCTCACCCACAGCATTTCGATTTCCTTCAGGAGCATTGTGCAAGGTAATAGTTCTCTTTTCACAGTAGTCAACATCAATGTTCTCCATCCCTGCTCCAGAACGGGCAATGAATTTTAAATTGGGTGCATATTGAAGTAATTCTTGATCTAGTTTAAAACGCGCACGGATGACAATTCCATCAACATTTTCAACTGCTTTTTTAGCATCTTCAAAAGAAATGTTTTCTGCATGAATACAAGTATAACCAGCTTTGTTTAATCGTTCTGCTAATATTGGATGAACGACATCTAAAAAAAGAATTCTCATTTTTAACCTTTAGAAATTTATTTTAACGGAATATGTAACGGACACTGTATTTAGAATGTTTTTTATCACCCCCATTTAAAAACTGAATTATTTTTTACAATCAAATATGATACAACAAAATCCCAACAGTAAAGTAAATAAACAATCCTAAGACATCATTTAAAGTAGTAACGAAAGGTCCTGTAGCTAAAGCTGGATCAATTTTGTATTTGTTTAATAACAAGGGAATCATTGTGCCGAATATACCTGCGAAAATAATCACTACAAATAATGAAATACTTACTACCAAACCTAATGTAGCATTTCCATAAATAGTTGCTATACCATAAATCACCAATGCCAAGAAAGCACCATTTAAGATTCCTACAGAAATTTCTTTTCCTAATTTCTTAAAGATATTATCGAATTGATCGTTTCCTTTCGCCAAACTTTGTACTACAATTGCTGAAGATTGAACCCCCACATTTCCTCCCATTGCCGTAATTAAAGGAATGAAAAGTGCTAACGTTGGAATGTGACTAATTTGATCTGTAAATCCAGCTATTACATTCGCAGCAAAAATTCCGCCAATCATTCCAATTAATAACCACGGTAATCTTGCTCTTGAAATATGCCAAACAGATGAATTTGCTTCAATTCTATCAGAAATACCTGAAGCCATTTGAAAATCTTTATCAGCCGCTTCTTTTATTAAATCAACAACATCATCGAAGGTAATTCTACCCACTAACTTATTTTGATAATCAACTACAGGAACAGCTACTAAGTCATATTTATCCATAATGCGGGCAACGTGTTCACTTGAATCATTGGTTTTAACCGAAATAACATTTTTATTTTTGTATAAATCGCGAATTTGTGTTTTTAAATCAGAGAAAAGAAGTCGTTTTAAAGATAAAAGCCCAACCAATTTATTAAAATCATCTACTACATAAATGGAATAAACATTTTCAACATTTTCTGCTTGCCTTCTAAGTTCAACCAAACATCGATTTACAGGCCAGTCCAATCGAGCTTGAATAAACTCTTTTTGCATTAAACCCCCAGCAGTATCTTCGTCGTAATTTAATAGTTCAACAATGTCGTCTGCTGCTTCATTATCATCCATTTGGGAAATAACCTCCTGAATTTCTTCTTCAGAAAGTTCTCCTAAAATATCTGCCGCATCATCAGAATCTAAGTTTTCTAACTGATCAGCAATTTCTTTAGATGAAAGGGACTTTAAAAAACGATCACGAACATCCTCATCTAATTCCATTAAGACATCTGGCTGAACATCGTCTGTTAACTGGAAATAAACATACTTTGCTTCTTCATTGTTTAACTGATCCAATAAATCGGCAATATCAGCAAAGTGAAGGTCATGTATGTGCTCAATAATCCAAGTATTATTCTGACTTTCAATTGCCTGTCTTAAATCTTCAAGAAATTCTTTTGTTAGTTCGAAACGCATGGAATATATTTTCACAAAGATAATAAAAACCATAGTTTTTAGGGCTGACTGACTTTTTTTAACCAAATATTAATTGTTATATATTGCTCACTTAACATTATTTTATATGTTTAACTGATAAAAAAGGCTAAAAAAACTAAGTTTCTTCAATATATAACCACAGAATTGTATAACTTTGTTAACCATTATTGTGTACAATTAAGATATGGATAAAGTAACATACGTAGGGAATGCAGATGTCACAGCGATTGACCATTTGTATAAGGCATATCAACAAGATCCAGAAAGTGTAGATATCGGCTGGAGAAAGTTTTTTGAGGGATTTGATTTTGCTCGTACAAACTACGACGAAGGAGGAGAGGTTCCAGAAAGTTTCCAAAAAGAGTTTAAGGTTCTGAATCTTATAACTGGATATAGAACTAGGGGACATTTGTTCACAAAAACAAATCCAGTTAGAGAAAGAAGAAAGTATTCTCCAACCTTAGATATCGAAAATTTTGGTTTAGAACAAAGTGATTTAGATACTGTTTTCCAAGCAGGTGAAGATGTTGGAATCGGTGCGGCTACTTTGAGAGTTATAATTGCCCATTTAGAGGAAACATATTGTGAATCTATTGGTATTGAGTTTGTTTACATCCGTGACCCTGAGCGTATTTCATGGCTAAGAAATAAAATAGAGCTTAAAAATAGACCACAATACGATGCAAATCGTAAATTGGATATTTATAAAAAACTAAATCAAGCTACTAATTTCGAAGCATATTTAGGAAAAAAATTCGTTGGTCAAAAACGGTTTTCTATTGAAGGTGGTGAGGCTTTAATTCCAGCTTTAGATACACTTATTAATAAAGGGTCTGATTTAGGAGTTGAATATTTTACGATGGGTATGGCTCATCGTGGACGTTTAAATACATTGATTAATATTTTTGAAAAACGTCCGAAAGATATCTTTTCTGAGTTTGAAGGGAAAGAATTTGATATTGGATATACTTTTGATGGTGATGTAAAATACCACCAAGGATATACTTCTCAAGTTGAATTGAAAAACGGAAAAAAAGTAGGTTTAACTCTTTCTCCAAATCCATCTCACTTAGAAGCTGTTGACCCTGTAGTTTTAGGAATAGCACGTGCAAAAATCGATAACATTTTAATGGATGAAAAGAAAATTTGTCCTGTTATGATTCATGGTGATGCTGCTGTTGCCGGTCAAGGTGTTGTTTATGAGGTAATTCAAATGGCACAATTAGACGGCTACAGAGCAGGAGGTACAATTCATGTTGTTGTAAATAATCAAGTTGGATTTACTACGAATTATTTAGACGCACGTTCTTCAACTTATTGCACAGATGTTGCTAAAACAACACTATGTCCAGTTTTTCATGTTAATGGAGATGATATTGAAGCGGTGGTTCAAACAATGGAAATTGCTATGGAATACCGTCAACAATTTAACCAAGATATTTTTATTGATTTATTATGTTACCGTAAATATGGTCATAATGAAGGAGATGAGCCAAAGTTTACGCAACCAAATTTGTATAATTTAATTGCGAAACACCCTAATCCAAAAGATATTTATTTCTCACAATTAGAGAAAGAAGGTGTTATAAATAAAGCTCAATCAAAAGAATTAGAAAATGATTTTAATGCTTATTTAGATGAAGAATATGAGATTTCGCGTAAAAACGATAAAGCATTAATATATAATTTCTTAAGTTCTACTTGGGAAGGATTCAGACATGGAACATTAGCAGACTTCTTAAAATCTCCTGAAACTGGAGTTGATAAAAAGAAATTATTAGAATTAGGAACTAAATTAGCTACTCTTCCTGAAGGGAAAAAATACTTCCGTAAGATAGCGAAAATTTTCCAAGATCGTTTAACTGCTATTCAAGAGGATAAATTAGATTGGGGTTCAGCAGAAATGTTAGCTTATGCAACATTGTTAGATGAAGGTCATCCAATACGTGTTTCTGGACAAGATGTAGAAAGAGGTACTTTTTCTCACCGACATGCTGTAGTTATAACGGAAGACACGGAAGAAGAAATTATTACATTGAATTTATTGAATCCTACTCAAGCTAAGTTTTCAATTTATAATTCATTATTGTCAGAATATGGTGTTCTAGGCTTTGAATATGGTTACTCTTTAGCAACTCCTAAAGGTTTAACTATTTGGGAAGCTCAGTTTGGTGACTTCTTCAATGGAGCTCAAATTATGATTGACCAATTTATTACTGCAGGCGAGGACAAATGGGCTACTCAAAGTGGTTTAGTTATGTTGTTACCTCATGGTTATGAAGGTCAAGGTGCAGAGCATTCTAGTGCTAGAATAGAACGTTTCTTGGTGCAATGTGCAGATGAAAACATCCAAGTTGTAAATACATCAACTCCTGCGAATCATTTCCACGTACTAAGAAGACAGTTGAAAAGAGAATTTAGAAAACCATTGGTTGTGTTCTCTCCTAAAATGTTATTACGTCACCCAGATGCAGTTTCTACTTTAGACGAGATGGCTAAAGGTTCTTTCCAAGAAGTTATTGATGACACTGCTGCTGAGGTAAATCAAATAGATACAGTTGTTTTCTGTTCTGGTAAATTTTACTATGAAATGAAAATAAAAGCGAAAGAAATGGGTGTTGAAAACATGGCGTTTGTTCGTGTTGAACAACTATATCCTTTCCCTCAAACACAAATAGATGCAATTTTAGCTAAATATAGTAATGCAAAAAGTATCCTTTGGGCACAAGAAGAGCCAGCAAACATGGGGGCATGGACTTATTTTGCAATGCAATTAAGACATTTACCAATTGTTGGAGTTTGTAGACAAGCTTCTGCTGCTTCTGCTGAAGGGTCTTCTCAATTGCATAAAAAACGTTTGAATGTCTTGTTTGAAGAATTATTCAAGTTTGCTAATATTGGAGTAAAAAATTAGAATTAAGAAATAAAAAATACGAGATATGTCAGTATTAGAAATGAAAGTTCCAAGTCCAGGTGAATCAATTTTAGAAGTTGAAATTGCACAATGGCTAGTAGCAGATGGTGATTATGTTGAAAAAGATCAAGCTATTGCTGAAGTAGATTCTGATAAAGCAACATTAGAATTACCTGCTGAAGAAAGTGGAATTATTACATTAAAAGCAGAAGAAGGCGATGCTGTTAAAGTAGGTGCTGTAGTTTGTTTAATAGACACGTCTGCTGCCCGTCCAGCTGGTAGTACTGCTCCAAAAGCTGATGTGAAGGAAGAGGTTAAAGCTGCTCCAGCTCCAGTTGCTGAAAAAACAGTTGTAGCTCCTTCTCCAAATCCAGTAAACGAGAAAAGTACAACTTATGCTGCTGGAACTCCTTCTATAGCTGCTGCAAAAATCATTGCTGAAAATGGAATTAACCCAAGTAAGGTTCCTGCAACTGGTAGAGATGGTCGTATTACAAAACAAGATGTTGTTGCAGCAATGGCAGCAGGTTTTCCTGCAGATGCTGCTCAAGGATGGGGTGGTACGAGAGAACAAAGCAGAGAAAAAATGTCGATGATGCGTCGTAAGATTGCTGAACGTTTGGTTGCTGTAAAGCAAGAAACAGCAATGTTAACGACTTTCAATGAGGTGGATATGAAGCCTATCATGGACTTAAGAAAAAAATATAAAGATGCTTTTGCGAAGCACCACGACGTAAATTTAGGTTTCATGTCGTTTTTTACTAAAGCTGTTACTGAAGCATTGAATTTATACCCAGCAGTAAACGGAATGATTGATGGAAAAGAAGTTGTTTTCCATAATTATGCTGATATAGGTGTAGCTGTTTCTTCTCCAAAAGGATTAATGGTTCCAGTTGTAAGAAATGCAGAGCAAATGAGTTTGGCTGAAATTGAACGTGAAATTAAGCGTTTAGCAATTAAAGCTAGAGATGGGAAAATTACTCCAGATGAAATGACTGGTGGAACTTTTACTATTACGAATGGTGGTGTATTTGGTTCAATGTTATCTACTCCAATAATTAATCCTCCACAATCAGCAATTTTAGGAATGCACAACATAGTTGAACGTCCAGTTGCAATTGATGGTAAGGTTGAAATTAGACCAATCATGTATTTAGCGCTTTCTTATGATCATAGAATTATCGATGGCAAGGAATCAGTTAGCTTCTTAGTGAAAGTGAAAGAGATGTTAGAAAATCCAGAAAGAATGATATTTGGCAGTAAAGATCCACATGCAGTATTATTAGGATTATAAGAAAATAATAAGTTTTAGAAATAAAAAGGCAAATCGAAAGGTTTGCCTTTTTTAGTTTTACATGATTGTTTTCATGAAATGATTTCGGATCAACGTGAAAAGTTGGGATCAATTATTTCTCTTTTAATTTTCAATCTTGGACTGAGCTTGCCTAAGTATAGATATGTTTTATATTGATTCAGTTAAATCCCAACTAAATCCGGATTGTTTCTTTTGGGTCAAGCCAAAAGATTAAGAAAAAAGCTTTTTACAATGTCATGATTATTATGTTTCTCCCACAAAAAATCCGTTGACCCAAAACTCTTTGACCCAAAAAAAAGGCGACCATTCGGTCGCCTTTAATCTTTCGTTGAATTAGTTCAACTTATTTTTTTACAACATTAAAGATTGAACTTTGACCGTTGTTTAAAGAAACACGTACAATGTACATTCCGTTTTCTAAATGTTCAACATTTAAATTAGAAGTACCATTTACCAAATTAATTTCCTTGTTCATTACTGTCTTACCTGTTACATCAACAACGTTAACTTGTGCAACAACTTCAGAAGTTTCTAAAGAAATTGTTAACTGCTCTTGTGTAGGATTAGGAAAAACACTTCCTTTAAATTCAGATGTATTTGAGATTCCTAAAGAAGAAACATCAAAAGTTTTAACACCAATAGCAGGAGCTATTCCAGATGTAAACCCTGAAAACCATGCTTCGGTACTTGCAGCTCCTGCAAAAGTTCTCATTGGATGAATTTGTTCATCAAAAGTAAAGTTATTTAAAGTATAATCGATACTATTATTAAACCCAATCATTAATCTTGGACGCGTTGTAGGGTTAATACAGAAAAGGTATTTTTGATTAGATTCCAATGAAAAATCAGATTCAAACGGAGCATAAATCATCGTTTCTCTTAAATCTCCTTCAATGTTAAAGAAAGTAGAGCTAACCTCTTCTAAATCTGTAAAATTAGCAGATAAAGGAGATAATGCATTGTCATATTCATTAAACCATTTATATGCCAAAATATTTAATTCTTCTTGATTAACACTTAATGTATCATCAACAGAAAAATACAAACCACTAGCTGCTAATCTGTCAGCATTTGCATTTTCATATAATATACATTGAGTAAAAGACGTTAATCCTGTTGTTCCTGAAGTTCCATAAGTATTAGCTACTGGTAAACCTGCATCATCAAGTGGAACTAAACTATAAATTGATTCATCAATATAAAAACTATAGTTTAAAGTATCTCCTGAAGGATCTTCATCTACTGTGTTTTCAATGTTAGTAGAATAAACAATTTCATATTCCCCTAGAGAATATGTAGTCATTGTAAAAGCAGGTAAGTTGAAAACTCCTGTGTCTGCAGCATTTAATGTTTGTGGAGCTGAAGTTTCCTCATATACTAAACTACCACCGAAATAAACTTGTCCCTTAAGGGTTGCATTGGTAGCTGTATTTGATCCTCTGTTGAAAATATAAGCACCCAATGAAACACCAAATTCAGTGTCATTTTGAGCAGTTAAAGCTGGAATAGAAGCTGCAGAAGGCATCAATGCATAATCTTTTAAGACAGATAAATTATCACCGAAGTAACCTTGAAAATCTCTTAAAATAACTTCAACTGGACCTTGCTCCATATAACTTCTTAAAAATGCACCATCTTCCTTTGAAATTTGGATTGCAGGAATAGTAACGTTTGAAGCAGTTGCTCCACCAGCCATACCAATTGGTTTACCTGGAACATTATTTACAACAACAACACCAATTGCACCTCTTTGTTGTGCATAATAAATTTTATTGTAAAAAGTACAACCACCTCTGTAAACGAAAGCTATTTTACCTGTTAAATCGTTCCCTGTAGGAGCACATCCTAAAGAATCTGAAGATGTAGAGTTGTCTTGTACTAATTCTAAATCTCCAATCAATTCATATCCTGGCACTGTAATATCAGCTCCCCAAGGACCACTGTAACGCGTATCAGAAGTATAAGTAAATTCGTAAGAATTAATTACTGCCGCTGGAGACAATCCTCTAAACTGAAGCTGAGCAACCGAAGCTAATGTACACGTTAAAAGTGAAAATGTAAGTAATAGTTTTTTCATATTGTTTAAGGGGAGTTCTAAAAATTCATTTTTTACAGAAAAATCTAATAAGCACGAACTCCTTTTAAATGCTTTTTGAACTTTTATTTTGCTAATTTATAAATTAATTTTACATTTCAC
>Ga0209284_10007092_pt1:0-5000 | contig 10319 bp, 3 predicted proteins | sample FRY03_FD_187211 | JGI IMG/M metagenome (GOLD analysis project Ga0209284, IMG submission 187211) | Freshwater microbial communities from Lake Fryxell liftoff mats and glacier meltwater in Antarctica - FRY-03 (SPAdes) (version 2) | ecosystem: Environmental > Aquatic > Freshwater > Ice >... | reverse complement strand
AATTTATAAATTTTTATTTAAATTTAATTAGAAATAAAAAATTTAATTTACAATAAATATTTTAAAATCTTTCGTGACTTATATTTTTTATATTGTAAGTAAAAATAAATATAAATTCAAAGATTTATGATTAAATACATATATTTATTAAACAATGTCAACGCTTACTTTAGTGCTGTAAAATGTTAAATATTTATAGATAAATTATCTATATTAAAGCTTTTTATTTTTTTATTCTTTTATTCATTGATACAAAAAGATAAGAAAATTATAAGTAAATAATGGTTTTTATCTAGCTAATATATTCTATTTATGGATAATAGATTAAAACAAATCAAATTTAAATTTAAAATTAAATATTAGATATAAATTATTCAGATGAATAAAAATAAATTGAAAATTTCAATTTAATGAAATTATTTAGTTTGACAGTTTAAAAAATTAAATCAGAGTTGGAAAACATTTTTTTATTAATTTAATATAATCTGATATTTTTTTTTAAATTGATGATTTTATTATTAAATCGTTTAAAAATTTCCTCAGGTAGAATATAATTAAATACGTTTATTCGCATAAAAATATTTTGACTATCAATAAATTTCAAAAATAAATTTTAATATTTTGTACTTATCCTATAATAAATAAATGTGTATATTTTAAATAAATACAGTTATTTTAGATTGAATTAATTATTTACATGATTAATAACGTTATTAAAATCAATGTCTGTTTATTATTTTAGAAAAAATTTTATAATATTTGAATATTTCTAGACATGAAATCTTAAGCTTACCCTTAATTATAATTATTATTCCCGAAAGAGTTGACTTAATTATTTTACAGAAACACTGTGGAATTTCAATTAGGAGCAATAAATACCGTAATTTTTTTATTAATTTTTGGTTAGAGTGATCTTGTAATAAATTATAATTGAATTTACTAAAATTAAATTAATTTAATTAAATATAATAAATATTATTTTATTTATTGAATTTATTCTGTAATTAAAATATTTTTATCACGTAAATTAATAAAAAATAAAATTCAAATAAAATTTTTTTACTGCTATAGTATAACAAAATAGAATAAATGAAATTATAAGTATTTGTAAATATTTAATTTCATTCACCTAATTAAATTTTTAATACAATTTAATAATACCCTTATATAAAATATAATTTAATTAATATTTGTAATCAAATTTACTACTTTCTATCTATAAAAATAATTTTATCCATCTTAATCGTGGATATAACTTTTTGATCTATTTTATGCATGGATAAAACCACAAAAAATTTTAGAGCCGTTATCTAAATATACAATTTTATCAGTAAATTATTGATATTTATTTTACGAGGGCTTTATATTGTTAATTCAATTTTTCTTTTATAAAAATATCTGTTCATAATTTGATATTTTGTTAATCTATAAAATTAGAATATATTTAAATCAAATAGCTAGCAAAATAGATTAGATTTTTATTAAAATATCGAATCAAAATTTTTCAATTAATCGAATATTGAATCTTAAAACAAAATCGATCAAATAATCGGACAATCGAAAATTTTCAATTTTTTAATTTCTTAATTTTATAAAAATAATCATTTTTTTTATTAAAATTTTGTTCTAACATGTATATATAAACAGATTTTTATTTCAATTTTCTTCTTAATAAATATTTATTTATTTAATTTATAATTTGTACTTTATCTAAAAATAAATTCTTTATTTTTTTATTTTTTACAAATTAGTATAATTCATTTAAATTGTAATATGTAAAAATTAAAAATTAATTAAAAATTAATTAAAAATTAAAAATTATAATTGGATTTTGGTTTATTAATTTTATTGTAAATAATAATTAGAATATATAAAAAAATTTATAAATAAATTAAAGATGTTTCCAAAAAGAAAATTGGATCTAAAATTATTTTGACCGTAAAATTTTCGATGTATAATTTAAAAATATAAACAATAAGATTAAATAATTAATTTATGATTTGTTATGGATTTAAGTCTGAAACGGATTTTAAATATGAGAAAAGTTGTATTAACGTGTAAAAATATTTTAACACATTAAAAATATATAAGATTTATATAATAAATATTCTTATTTTTTCTGATGACCCTTTAGAATAATTGGGAGTTAGTTAAGGAAACTTTCAAAATTAAAACTTTTAAATGATTAATTTTGAGTGAGGGTCTACAAAAATTTGTCAAATGAGTAAAAAAATTTATTTTTATGGCTTTCCTTAATTAAGATTTGTGTTAACAAAATTATCCACTTTTTAATTCCTTGATAAGGATTAGTTTGAGATAAATTTATTTGCTTTAAATAATAATAAATCTTATTAAGTAACAAAATCGTAAAGTTTAAATCATGATTTATCCACATTATTTGTTTGTATTGTATTTATACAAATTAAGACTTTTAAAATATTTTTTGAGATTATTTTTCATCATATATTTTAGTCTTTTAAATTATTAATTAAAAAAAAAATGTTAAGAAATCTAGGATTTTAAATTTATAAAATAATTTTTAAATCTAAATTATACAAAAATATAAATCTGATTTTATGATTTTTTGAAATCGATTAGTATATATTATTTTTAAAAGTCATATTCAAGACAATATATATTTCATTATAATATAATATAACAAAATTTAATTTTAAAGAAAATATATTTTACTAAAAGAAATTGCTTTACATAAAAAAAATACCTTGAAAAAATTTTTAAAGTGAATATTCCATTACTTCGATTAAAAAAATATTAAATAATTTTATTTCTAATAAAGAATTAAGATCTATCAATATTTTTTATTGATAATGAATACAAGAAAAAAAAATTATTACTATTTCTATAAAATAATTATAATGAATTCAGTTAGTTTATGAGTTTCTTACCGTCTTTGATATAATAATTTGCTTTCTTAGATTTATGAGATAAATAATAATTTTATTTATTTAATTTTTCTCCGAAGCACTTGTCCCATATTATTTGAAAAAAAATTTATCATAAAATCAAAATTAACAAATTAAAATATTTATTTTTTTCTTCTTTTAAAAATTTATAATATGCAATACATTTCAATAAATGATTTATATGTTTTAGATAGGAATTTTAATTTTAAGAAATAAAAATTTTTATAATAAATTACAAATAAGCAATAAGCGTATATATAATTATATATAATTTTCTAATTTTTTATAGCTTATACCACGGAATGATAAAAATAGTGATAGCACCTCAGCTAATATGAAAATTTAATTCTTTATTTATACGAAATTAAATACATTGTTTCAATTACCAACTTTAATACTATATAAAATATTATAAATTTTTTTATTTTAATAAATTATAATTTTCAAAACATTTATACAAAATTTATTTATGTTCCTACACATCACTAGTATCAATGAATTAATATAATTAATTAAAATTACAAACCGAGTCCAAATACACTCAATATTTATCTTATATTAATATAAATAAGAAATATCTTTTATATTTATATTTTTTAAATAAGGTATTATTTTTATTAAAATATCATGTTAAATATAAGTAATTTGGACGATGAATAGATAATAAGCAATTCATTATTAAAATAAAAGTTAAATAAGCCATGGTATATTATTATCTATCTAGTTAATTAAAGCAACAAAACTGTAAAATATTTTTAATTATAAAAATCAAATACAAATATTTAACTCTTTGACCTGAATTTTATTATTTACAAGTACCATATATGAAATTTAATAAAATATACATTTAAATATAATTAAAAATAATAATAAATGATCTGATCTCTTTAAATATACGATTTGTAATACTTTATATAATATTATAAACAAGATATAAAAAAATGTAACAAAAATTAAAATGAAATATTATTTATTTTGAGCTAAAAATAACATATAATTTAATAATCTTTTGCGCTTAAAGTATTTTAAACTAAAATCAAATAAATAATAATTTATTTTACTTAATTTATCTGATTAAAAAGGTGCTTACATTCAGAAAATATTATTTCATAGAATAGATTAATGTATGTTTTTCACTAAATGATTTTTAAAACTATGTTATAAATTATTATATTTTAATTAATAAATTTATAATTTTTAAAACTATTTTATAAATTATTTTATTTTAATTAATAAATTTATAAAATATTTAATTTAAATTAAAATAATGTAATTCTTATTAATAATTTAAAGCTTTTATTTATAATTGCTTCGTTGATAATAAAGATTTGAATTATTTATTTAATTTTTATTTGTATTTAAATTATTTTTATACTTATCTTAGCTAAAATTTTTCCTAATGAGCATAATTTTTTTTCTTCCCCTAAATTTTAGACTCAAAATTATATTTATTTATTTGCATATATCGTAATTATTAGACATCTCGTAATAGTTAAAATTACGAATAAGGTATAAATTCATAAGGAATCTACGAAATATCAAATAATTTTTAGGTTACGATATTTAAATCAAATTGCTTTATATTTTAATTTTTAAATTTTACGTTAATTTATTAGAAAAATTATTATTTTATTAAATAAGCACCTTATGATACGACAAATTTAATATTTTCCGATGTAATATTCTTATATAAGATAAGCAAATGTAGGAGATATAAAAAAAAATATAAACCGCAATTAATCAAGATAAGATAAGATAAGATAAATAATAAAATGCAATTAAGGCATTCAATTTGCTAAACGATATCAGGGTCTAAACCCCTCTCCTTTTGAAAGCCTGTCACTTAAAAAAAATTCTTTATTTTTGGTCAGACCCTTCTACTTAAAACAGCCTGAAAATTTTTTTCAACTCCAACCCCTACCCAATTCGCTAAATGTTATTAATAGTAACTACGTCCCAATAATATAATATTACTAAATTTTAATATGCAATACATAATAATTTAGCTTAAATTAAATAAATTAGTGCAGTATATTAAAATATTAAATATTAACTATACAATCGAATGTCTTAGAA
>Ga0209284_10007090_pt1 | contig 10322 bp, 8 predicted proteins | sample FRY03_FD_187211 | JGI IMG/M metagenome (GOLD analysis project Ga0209284, IMG submission 187211) | Freshwater microbial communities from Lake Fryxell liftoff mats and glacier meltwater in Antarctica - FRY-03 (SPAdes) (version 2) | ecosystem: Environmental > Aquatic > Freshwater > Ice > Glacier... | reverse complement strand
CAGACTTACGGCAGATTCAGATATTGCTGGGCCACAGCAGTAGCAAGACAACGGAGATATATACCCATGTAGCAGACAGCACATTAAAAATGGTGACCAGTCCATTAGATAAAATGGTATTTTAGTGCTCACATAAGAGATATAAAGACCAGTACTGGTCTTTATACACTTGTTATGGGCAATTAGTGAACGAAGAAAAACAGTCAGTAAAGCCACCGACTTAATCGGTAAAAATAAATAAACTGACAAAATCAATCGAACATAAATTGAACATAGTGGGATAAGAATTTGACCCGAACAATCCCAAAAATAAGGTAGGGCAAACGTGGAGACCAGAACCCACTAAAAAAAACGGAGTGAAACCGAAAGACTTTAAGAGTAGGAAATTTAAAAAGAGAAATTAAAATGAAAAAAATTACATTATTACTAATCGTAGTTGGACTGATTTTTTCAGTTCAAACATTTGCTCAAGTTAAAATAGGTATTAAAGCAGGCGGAAACCTTAATAATATGAAATTTGATATTGACAGGGATTACGGAGATGAACCTGAAACTAAAACAAAAATGGGATTTCATATCGGCTTAATTACAGACATTCCACTTTTGGAAAGCACATTAAGTTTGCAACCTGCTTTACTTTTTAGTAATAAAGGATACAGTGTTGATATGGAGGAAATGCTTGACGATGCTTTTGATGATTATGGTGTTGATATCGATGATTATGAAGGATATGTCAGATTGAATTACAACTATATTGAATTACCTATAAATTTAGTTTATAAAAACAGTGGTTTTCAAGTGTCAGCAGGTCCTTATTTTGCCGTTGGTATTGGTGGTAGTTTTAAACACGATTTTTCATTTGAAGCTGATGGAGAAGATTTTGATAGCGATGATTTTTTTGATGAAGATTCTTATAAATTGAAACCTGTTTTTGGCGAAGTGGATGATGATATGTATGAAGATTATTTAGATGATGAAGACATAATAGAATTATATCGTGCCTTTGATTTTGGACTAAATATAGGAGTTGGTTATCAGGTAAAAAGTGTTCTGTTTAATGTTGGCTACTCTTTCGGATTAACCAATCTTACACCAAAATATGATGCTTATGATTATGATATGGACGAAGACTACACAGAAAATGTTATTCAGAAAAACAGAGTTTTCACTTTTTCTGTTTCATATTTTTTCAATTAAGAAATTGTAACTATTTGGCAACCTTATAGAATAACAAACATTAAAATTAATCAACGAAAACTGTAAGAAGATAATAATAAAAGCCCATAACAATGTATATAAAAAATAGGCGAGATAGTGCTAAATTCAAGGCTTTTGGCTCGTATCAAACTTTGTGCTTAACCGAAAGTTTAGTGCTTCGACATCGCCTACTTTTCATATACTTAACGTTGTTATGCCCAATTAAAGAAAGCCAGCCGCACAAACAGCACATTTGGTTTTTTGCCGACACATAAGCCAACGCTTAAAAAACCAAAAGAGCTGTTTTTTGCCAACGCTCGAAAAAAAAAACGAACAGAATACGGAAAACCGTAATAAAAGAAATAGAATGAATTGTATTTTTAGGAATTTTAAACCAACCGAAAAAATATGGAGTTAATAAAAAATAACCCTTATAGAATTGCAGGTATTCTCTCAAACGCTACTGAAAGAGAACTACAAAAGCAAAAGACTAAAATAAAAGCCTACTCAAAGGTTGGAAAAGAAATCAAATCTGACTATGATTTTCAAATTCTTGAAAGTATAAGCAGAACAGAAGATTCCATTGATAAAGCATTCTCAACTATTGAGCAAAACCAAGACAAGGTAAACTTCTCTCTGTTTTGGTTTTTAAATGCAAGTCCTTACGACCAGATAGCAATTGATTATCTAAAAGCAGGGAACTCGGAAAAGGCTATTGAGAAATGGGAACAAGTAACCATCAACAAAGAAGTGAACTCTAAAAACTTCTCTGCATTCAACAATTTGGGAACTTATAAATTATTAAGCCAAACCCAAAACGATATAAAAGAAGGGATTGAAGCAAAAATCAAGCTGATTGAATCTGACTTTTTTGAAAACTTTGTTCATTCTGTTGCTGATGAGACCTTTACTATTGACAATCAAAAACAAACTGAAAAACTGATAGATGAATTGCTGACGCAATTCATCTATCAGTATTCAAGTTCAGAAACATTGCAATTGTTTGGCGGATGCAACGGAACAACACAACAGTATTTATCAAAAAAATTTACAGAAGAACCCATACATAAAATTGAAAGTCAAATTGAAAGCACCAAAAAGAAACGAAAAGAAAACAAAAGCAATGCTTATGAATTTGGTTTAAGACTTTTCACAAACACAAAAGATGATTTATCCCTGCTAAAATCTTTACTCGGTATAAGTGACCTAAAGTATAAAGCAGTTGCAGACCAATTAGCGAATGAAATAATGCAATGCGGAATTGATTATTTCAATGAAAATCAAGAAAATGATTCGAGTGATAATTTTCTTGAATCTTCTCAAAAGCTAACAAAATTAGCGGACTCGATAGCTATTGGCAAGCTAACCAAGGACAGAGCAAAAGATAGTCTTGCAACTCTTGCAGATATGAAAGACCGAGAGGTTAATCAAGCTATTGCAATATTGAGTTCTATTAAGATGGCGTACGAAAAAGCTATCAGTGAAATAGATGCTCAAGTTTCAGCAATGAGAATGACAATGTCATATAATCAATCCGTCAATTATTCGAAAGTGGATAAGATGAAGGCAAGCTGCTTAAATTGGGATAAAGTTGTTGAAGTTGTCAGAAATGGTATAAGTATGAATGACGTTGAAGTCATTCAGCGTTGCTCAAATCATAGCAAAGTTTCGGAATATAAAAACCTTGTAGATTTCTTGATTGGCAAACTCGGTCCGATTCAAATAAATCAAATCAAACATCTATGCTATTGGAAAGACGTGAGAGCAGCTCAAGCGAAATCTACAGCAAAGAAAGTTGGCTCAACGATTAGTAAGGCAAGTGATGGTTGCTACATTGCTACAATGGCTTATGGCGATTACGACCACCCACAGGTAATGGAGCTACGAAGATTTAGAGATGACTTTTTAAGCAAAACCGTAATTGGAAGAAGTTTTATCAAGTTCTATTACAGGTATTCACCCAGTTTAGTTGAAAAACTAAAGAATAGACAAAGTATCAACCTTATAATCCGAAAAGGATTAGACCAATTTATTAAAGCAATTAAAAAATAATGAAGAAAACTTTACTCATAGCTCTCTTTTTTGGAGCGACAAATCTTTTTGCTCAACAGCAACAGGATTCTATTTTGGTTAGCGAAATACCAACAATAAAGAACAATGTATTTCAACAACGACAAGAAATTGATGCATTAACTAAAAAGTTAAAAAGTCAAGAATATGTTGTTGGCAAACAAAATAAGTCTATAGAAATATTACAGAATAAGAACAAGAGTTTAAATTCTTCGATTGACAGTTTAAATCAACTCATCCAAATTAATAGTCAAAATATTGTAACCAACTCATCCGAATTGGGAAAAAAAATTAAGCAAACGGGAGAAAATGCCAATTCCAAAATTTCTGAATTGGATAGCAATTTAGATAAAAACCGTTTGTATTGGATTATTGCCACTTTGGCGACACTTTTATTAGGTGGATTAGTTTATTGGTTATTGGGCAAACGCATCAAATCAAGCAAGACTGATGTAGAAACTCAAATCAGAAATACCAAAGCTTCATTAGAAGAAGAAAGTGTGAAGTTGGATAATAAATTATTAGAGGTTTTGGAAACACAACTAAAACTAAAACAAGAAGAAAGCAAATCGCAACCAAGTATTTCTAATGAAAAAGCAGACCATTCATTAGCCTTAAAAGTTGCGGATGAAATTGTACGAATGCAAAAAAACTTAATCCAAATGGATGAAAAAACCAAAGGATTAAAACAATTGAATTCTTCTGTCCAACGTATTCAAGACAACTTTGCAGCCAATGGATATGAATTAGTTGAAATGTTAGGGAAAGAATATAATGAAGGGATGAAAGTAACGGCAAATTTTACACCAAGTGAGGATTTAGAAACAGGAAAACAAATTATTTCAAGAATTATTAAACCACAAGTAAACTTTAAAGGCGAGATGATACAAGCAGCTCAAATTGAAGTTAGCGTAGGAGAATAAAAAATTAGAAAATGGCAAGAACAAAAATTGACTACGGAATTGATTTAGGAACCACCAATTCCGCAATTTCCAGAATGGAAAATGGAGATGCAACCATTAAAAAAACGGACACTTTAAAAGATACAATGCCCTCTTCGGTTTATATCAATAAGAAGAAAGCAATACAAGTTGGAGATAGTGCCTACAATGCTCTGAAACGAGATAAACTAAAAGCAATGAAAACTTGGAATGATTCTGATTCCAATTCTTATATCGAGTTTAAAAGAACAATGGGTAGTGATAAAGCTTATTCAAGTTCAAACCTTGGTAAAGACTTGACTTCTGAAGAATTATCGGCGGAAGTTCTAAAAACTTTGAAATCTTTTGTAAAAGATGAAAATATAAATTCCATTGTGATTACAGTTCCAGCGGCTTTTAAAAATAACCAAAAGGAAGCAACAAGAGAAGCCGCAAAATTAGCAGGCTTCAATCATATAGAATTGTTACAAGAACCAGTTGCTGCATCAATGGCTTATGGTTTAGATTCAGACAAAAAAGATGGTTTTTGGTTGGTATTTGACTTTGGTGGAGGAACTTTTGATGCCGCACTTTTGAAAGTTGAAGAAGGTATTATGAAAGTAATTGATACCGAAGGAGACAACTATCTTGGTGGTAAAAATTTGGACTTTGCAATTGTAGATGAAATCATTCTGCCATATATCGAAGAAAATTTTGTGATTGATTCTGTATTAGCAGACGATACAAAAAAACAAATTTTGCGAAACGCAATGAAATTTTTCGCAGAAGAAACTAAAGTTGCCCTTTCTTTTAATGATACTCATAATATTTTATCTGATTTAGGAGACCTTGGTGAAGATGATGATGGAGAAGAAATTGAATTAGATATAACAGTAACACAAGCAGACATTACAAAAGCACTGTCACCTGTTTTTCAAAAAGCAATTGACGTAAGTAAAAAATTATTAGAGCGTAATAATTTAAAAGGCTCGTCTTTAGATTCACTAATACTTGTTGGAGGCCCAACATTTTCGCCTGTTTTACGAAAAATGTTAGAAGGACAAATCTGTAAGCCTGATACAAGTGCTGACCCAATGACGGTAGTTTCAAAAGGTGCTGCATTGTACGCTTCTACGGTTGATGTTTCAGAGGAAGTAAGAGAACAAACAAGAGACAAAACCAAAATTCAATTAGAAATCGCAAACGAATCTTCAACGGTAGAAACAGAAGAATTTGTGCCTATAAAAATTTTAGCAGATAAAACCGAAGGGGAAATTCCTGAAAAAGTATTTGCAGAAGTTTCAAGGAAAGGGGACGGTATTCAATGGTCAAGTGGGAAAATAGAAATAAATACAATTGGTGAAGTGGTTGAAATTCAACTAAACGAAGGCAAAACCAATATTTTTGAAGTTATCCTCTTTGATGATAAAGGTAATATTTTAGAAAGTGAACCTTCAAGTTTTAGCGTTATTCAAGGGTCAAAAATTGGTAGTGCAACTTTAGCCTACAATATTGGGATAGAGATAAAGAGTAAATCAACAGGAAAAATAATCTTTACCACTGTCAAGAATTTAGAAAAAAATCAATCTATTCCAGCAGTTGGTACGAGAAACGGTTTGAAAACCCAAAAGCAAATTCGCCCAGGAATGGATTCTGATTTTATCAAAATACCAGTATATGAAGGAGAGCATAATGCAGAAGGAACAAGAGCAATCTATAACGAACACGTAACAGATATAATAATTAGTGGAGCAGATTTACCGTCCCTTTTACCTGAGAATAGTGATGTAGATTTAACAGTAAATATTGATAGGTCTGAAAAAATTACGGTAACTGCCTATTTTCCTTATTTAGATTTTTCATATGAAGCAACCGTTGAAAGGACTGTTTCATCTATTGAAACAGCTTGGTTGGAAAACGAAATTAGAAAAGCTAAAGGCAGTATTGCTGAATTGAAACAAGACGGAAATTCTGATGATGATAAACTTCAAAAAATTGAAATTGAATTAGACCAGTTAGAAAAATCGTTTGAGAACAATAAAAATGATGTTGATGGCAAACAAGAAGTTTTAACCAATTTAAGAAAATCATTAAAAGAGATTGATGAATTAAACGAAACAACAGAATGGCCAAAATTAGAAGAAACTTTGAAAGAGGAGTTTTACCGATTAGAAAAAGGCAATACCAATTTAGGAAACGATAAAACTACACAAGTAGTCAATCAATTTCGTTCTCAATTAGAAGAAGTTATAAAAGCTAAAGATGTAAAACTTGGGAATGTTTTATTAGAAGAGATTAATATGTTCTTTTTCAAATTAACAGAAATATATCAGTTTATTGGTATGATAAGAAATTTTAATGAGAATTTTGGAGATTATACTTGGAGCGATTCCAATAGAGCAAGACAATTGGTAAATAGTGGTATTAGCAAAATATCCGAAAATCCTGACAAAGAAGAATTGAGACAGATATTAATTTCTCTTAACGATATGTTACCAAATGACGAAAAACCAAGCGGAGATGATTCAGTATTGGTAGGATAAATTTAAACAATATGAGAATAAGAAATAAAATACTACTGCCACTCTTTTGTTTAGCAATAGTACTTTTCTCTTGCGAAAATGAAGCAGAAAGGAAACAACGTTTAGCTATAGAAGAACAGCAAAGAATTGAATTGATAGAAAAGCGTGAAGCAAAAGATGCTGAACGCACCTTTCAATTAGAACAAGAACGCATTGAACGTGAAAAACGAGAAGATGAAGAGCGTATTATAAATGAAGCTCGTCTTGAAAAGGAAAGAAAGGAAAAAGCTATTTACGACAAGTACATAAACAATTCATTGCGTACAGGAGCTACGCCCTATTCTCAATATTATGGAGGAAATTCATCTTGTAGCGATTATGGCTGTTCTCAAATAAAAGTAAAAACAAGCAACTCTGATGTTATCGTAACTATTAAAAAAAATGGAAGCGTGATAAGTCACGCCTATATCAATTCAGGTAGTAATTATACTTTCTCGTTTCCTAATGGCACTTATCAGACATTCTTTTATTACGGTAAAGGATGGAATCCTGAAAAGGAAATGAAAGGTGGTAAGATGAGGGGTGGCTTTATTGACAATGAGGATTTCGGTAAAGATGATCCACAAACATTGAGTAACAATGTTTTAGAATATCAACTGATTTTGCAGGATAATGGAAATTTCAGTACTCGTCCAAGCAATCCAGAAGAAGCATTATAAATGAATAGAAATCAATCCATATTATCCAAAGGTCAAAATATTGACGAAAAATATAAGGTAACATTCTTCCTTAAAAAAGGGAGTTATGCAGAAACCTATCGTGTAAAAGACAAAGAAGGAAAAACCAAACTTTTAAAACTGTTTGCCTTCTCAAAATTGGATAGAACACAATTTGATGCAAACGGTGATATTTTAGAAATTGAAGTTTTAAGAAAGATTAATCATCCTAATTTGGTCAAATACTGTGATAGTAGCGAACTTCTAATTGACGGACAGAAATATGCTTTTGCCATTTTGGATTTTATTAGTGGTGAAACTCTAGCTGATAAAATGAAACGAGAACAATCTTTGAACCCATATGAAGCCAAGGATATTATTTCAGGAGTATTAAATGGGTTAAACTATCTGCATAATCTCGACAACCCAATCATTCATAATGATATTACGAACTTAAATATTATGTCTGATTTATCATGTAAAGTAGAAATTCCAAAAATAATTGATTTTGGTTATGCTCGATATTTAAGTCAATCGAACAAGGTCTTTTTAAAAGAAGGACTAAATCCATTTTATACAGCCAATGAAACATTTAATAAGGTGTTTTCAGTTCAAAGTGATGTATTTTCGGTTGGAGCATTGTATTATCATTTGTTAGAAGGATTACCACCTTGGTTTGTAGAAATTTCAAAATACAAATCGGATAAAATAAAGTTGGAAGATGCTGTTTTGGAGGAACGTAAGAAACCATTAAGGTTTGAAAACAACATAGATGAACAGACACAAAACATCATAACCAAAGCTTTACAACCAAGTACTGAACATCGTTTTAAGAGCGTTAAAGAATTTATCCAAGCCGTTAATGGTGAGTTAGAAGTTCAACAACTTTCAACACCACAGGAAAATCCCAAATCAAAACTCAAGGAAATTAAAAAAGGTCAAGGATTTTCAGCAATTGCAGGAATGCAAGAGTTAAAAGACACTATTCAACTTGATGTAATTGATGCTTTAAACGAAAAAGAAAGATATGCAGAATACGGCTTAACCATTCCAAATGGAATGTTGTTGTATGGTCCACCAGGTTGCGGTAAAACATTCTTTGCAGAACGTATGGCGGAGGAAATCGGATTTAATTTCTATCAAATAAAACCTTCCGATATTCAAAGCAAATATGTTAATGCCTCGCAGGAAAACATTAAAAACCTTTTTGATGAAGCTCGTGAAAATGCACCAAGCATCATTTTCATAGATGAATTAGATGCAATGGTTCCTAATCGTAATGATTCCAACGTAAACCATATGAATACAAGTGCTGTAAATGAATTTTTAGCACAAATGAATAATTGTGGAGATGATGGTGTTTTTATTATTGGAGCAACGAACCGACCTAATTCAATTGACCCAGCAATACTGCGAGCAGGTCGTTTAGATAAGGTAATCTATTTGCCACCACCTGACTTTGAAGCTCGTGAATTGATGTTTAAGCTCTACTTGGAAAAACGGCCAAGAGAAGTTGGGTTAGATTATGCAGTTTTAGCCAAAGCAACGGAAAACTTTGTTTCAAGTGATATAAAGTTCCTTTGTGATGAAGCATCAAGAAAAGCACTAAAAATGAAGTCAAGAATTTCAAAGGAAATCTTGTTAGAAACAATTAACAGCAATCGACCTTCCATTTCTCTTAAAGAGTTGAACAGCTACATAGAAATTAAAGCTAAAATGGAAGGTTTAGCAGAAAACAGAAATGAACGACCGAGTATCGGTTTTAAAAATAAATAGATATGGAAACAATAAACTTTGACAAACTATTATTAAAGACAGCGTTTTCCTGTATGGCTTGTGATGGAGATATTGATAAACGAGAAGTAAAACTAATCAAGAAGTTGCACAAGGAAAACAAAACCTTTGGCGAAATTGACCTTAATACTGAATTAGATACTTTACTACTTGCGATTAATAAAGATGGACATCAATTTTTGAAAAATTACTTTAGCGAGCTTACAAGCTTTGATTTATCAGAAGCCAACGAATTAAAGCTAATTGAAGTAGCCATTGACACTATAAAAGCAGATGATAAGGTTGAGTACAGTGAAATTAAATTTTTTAAGGTCATTCGTTCAAAATTGAAAATTGAGGACGAACCAATTCTTGAAAAGCATCCAGACTTTGAAGATTATTTGGAACAAGATATAATTAGTGAATCTTATTTATCAAGACTTCAAGAGGACTTTTTTGACACTCATATTTCAAATGAATTTGAACTGATAAGTGAAATTGATGATGACATTTTAAAAAATCTGAAAGAGGATAATGAAGAATAGTAAAACGATAATAAAGATTGTATTAGCAATTTTATTGTTTTTGTGCTTGTTGGATATGCCTTATGGTTATTACCAATTTGTGCGATTTGTGGCATTAATTGGATTTGGAATTTTGGCATATAAAGCAAACGAAGAGAATAAGAAATCTGAAATAATTATTTATGGTGGACTTGCCCTACTCTTCCAACCGTTTTTTAAAATAGCACTTGGAAGGGAAATATGGAACATTGTGAACGTGATTGTGGGAATTGGACTTATTGCAAGCCTGTTTATGAATAGAACAAAAAGCCAACGCTAAAAGCCTTACACATTTGCAATTCGCACCAGCCGACACTAAAGCCAAAAATTGCAAAAGAGTATGTCTTTGCCAACGCTACAAACAGAACGTAAAAAATGAAAAAAGGGCATAACAATGTATATAAAAAATAAGCTAATTAGTGCGAAAATCAAGTCTTGTGGCTCGTATCAAGATTGGTGCTCAACCGAAAGTTTCGAACTTCGTAATCGCCTACTTTTCATATACTAACCGTTATGGGCAATTAAAATAAACATAAATGTCGGAATTAGCAGAAAAAAGAC